>SKED01001676.1_pt1 | contig 18036 bp, 9 predicted proteins | sample 4826651 | NCBI WGS metagenome assembly SKED01 (sample SAMN11008818, study PRJNA524170) | human gut metagenome | biome: Human fecal sample; material: Feces; isolation source: fecal sample from pouch patient p19 | host: Homo sapiens | place: Israel: Tel-Aviv | collected 2016-06-28
AATCGCATATGTAGGTGAATGGGGCAACTGGACACAGGATAAAAATGTCAACTATATGGATACAATTCAATATCTGAATAGTCCAAAGGGCGGAGAGACGGTTACTCTTACATTTAAGGGAACAGGAATCAAGGTAATTGGTTGTACGAATAAAGACAGAGGTAAGATTGAAGTATTTATCGATGGCGAGTCCCAGAAAGTAGTTGATACATATAGTGCAAGCACAGTGCGTCAGGTGGAATACTTCAGCAAAGATGACCTTAAAGCAGGAATCCATACACTTCAGCTGAAAGTTCTCAATGAGAAACAGGCTGCAAGTTCTGGTACAAAGATTGAACTTGATGCATTTGAAATTCTAGATTCAACACTGGTAGCACCGACAGGTGTGACAGTAAGCTCCAAATCCGGAATGACTACAGTATCTAAAGCAAACAGCACATTACAGTTAAAAGCAACTGTAGAACCGGAGAATGCAACAGATAAAACAGTTACATGGAGTACATCAGATGATAGCATTGCAACAGTAGATACAAACGGACTGGTAACATTCTTAAGTAAGAACGGAACAGTTACTATCACTGCAACATCCGCTGCAGATGCTACAAAGTCTGGCACAATTGAACTGACAGTTGCAATCAAACAGGATGTGGCAGATGTTGAGACAATCGTAGAAGATGGTAATCCACCGGCGTCAGGAACAAATACATACGGAACAAAAAGTAATGATATCAAATGGGAGGGTGAGTCATGGTATACCTGGGCTGAGAATGGACAACATGGTGGAACAAAAACAGAAACTGGAGATGGTGAGAATGGTAAGGGACACTCTTTTACATATACATTCACTGGAACTGGCGTAGATGTTTATTCTCAGAAGCATGCTAACTTTGCAAGCTTTGATGTTTATATTGATGATAACAAGATTGAAAATTGTTCATTAGCGGGTTCAGGCACTGGAGAAAAGCAGGAACTTATCTTCTCAAAGAAAGGTCTTGAGAATGGTAAGCACACAATCAAATGTGTGGCAGCTGAGCGTGACGGAAAATATCAGGTCAACCTGGATTACTTAAAGATCTTTTCACCAGGCGAAGGTGCAACAGTTGATAAAGCAGCGCTCCAGGAATCAGTTGAGGCAGGAGCAGCACTTGTTAAATCAGAATATGATGAGACAAACTGGAATGCATTTATGGACGCATATAATGCTGCGGTTGCGGTAATGAATGATGCAGCTGCAACAAAGGAAACTGTAGATGAAAAGAAAGAAGCATTAGATGCAGCAATCAGAGCACTTGGAGCACCGAAAGTTCCTACAGTAGAAGACCAGACAGGTTCAGCAGTTCTTGTGGAAAGCAAGAAAGTTGTACTGAAATGGACGAAGGTTCTGGGAGCAGCAAAATACAAAGTAGTTGATGAAAAGAATGGAATTGAAAAGATTGTAAGTGGTACAACCGTAACACTGGAGAATCTGACACCTGGAACAACTTATAACTTCAAAGTATATGCTCTGAATAGTGTAGATGTTGCATCAGAGAAGGCAATTGAGATCAGCAATGTGGCAACAATGGGTGACGGATCAACAAAAGGTGAGATCGAGTCTGTTACAAAGACTCCGGTCAGTGATGATTCTGTAAAACTCACATGGACATTAAAAGAAGGCTCCACTTTCGCAAGCTATGAAATTTATGTCAATGGTCAGCTGAAAGGTAATACGACAGAAAAAGAGTTCACACTTAAGGATCTGGAAGACGGCACATACGTTGTTAAGATTGTTGCAAAGACAGCAGCAGGACAGTCAGCACTTCCAAAGCAGTTTTCTTTTGAAATGAAAAATAGTGTAAAAGTACTTAGTGTAACAAACCCAGAAGGAATTTCAGTAGAAGAAGGAACTGCATTTAAGAAGCTTGAATTACCAGAGAAAGTAACTGTCACAGTGACAGGAAACTTGGATCAAGAAGTAGAAGTAACATGGGCAGAAGGTGATTACCAGACAACACCGGGAACTTACACATTGGAAGGAACACTGACAATGGGTAAGAATATGAAAAACCCAGATGGCGTGAAAGCTTCTATCAAGGTAACAGTTACAAAGAAACCGTATGAGATTAAGTCCGTTGCAAAACTGGATAAGAAAGAAGTTGCATACGGAACAGCGGCAACAGATCTTGGACTTCCGACAGAAGTAGAAGTAAGCTACACAGACGGAACAAAAGGAATAGCAAGTGTTACATGGAATACAGACAACTACGATGGAAATAAAGCAGGAGACTATACTCTGACAGGAAAGCTTTCCTTTGCAGATGATGTTACCAATCCGAAGGAGTTGACTGCTTCTGTAACAGTAACAGTTAAGAAAAAGGAAGAAGAACCGAAACCAGAAAAAGACGCTGATTACACAGCTGTGAATGCAGCAATGGAAAAAGCAAATAAGATTGACAGAAGTAAATATACAGAAGAAAGTCTGAAAGCTTTGGACGATGCAGTAGCGGCAGTAGAAAAGGGCCTGAAAGAATCCGAGCAGAGCAAAGTTGATGCAATGGCAGCAGCGATTGAGAAAGCGTTAGGTGATCTGGTAGAAAAACCAGTAGTTAAACCAGAAAAAGACGCAGATTATACAGCAGTGAACGCAGCAATAGAAAAAGCAGAAAAGATTGACAGAAGTAAATATACAGAAGAAAGTCTGAAAGCTTTGGATGATGCAGTAGCAGCGGTAGAAAAGGGTCTGAAAGAATCCAAACAGAATAAAGTTGATGCAATGGCAGAAGCAATCAATAAGGCTTATGCAGCATTAGTTGAGAAACCAGCTGTAGAAGAGGAAGCAGACTACACAGCAGTAAGCGCAGCAATGGAAAAAGCAAAGAAGATTGACAGAAGTAAGTATACAGAAGAAAGTCTGAAAGCTTTGGATGATGCAATCGCAGCAGTAGAAAAAGGTCTGAAAGAATCCGAACAGAGCAAAGTTGATGCAATGGCAGCAGCGATTGAGAAAGCATTAAATGAACTGGTAGAAAAACCAGTGGTAGAACCAGAAAAAGACGCCGATTATACAGCAGTGAACGCAGCTTTGGAAAAAGCAGGAAAGATCGACAGAAGTAAGTATACAAAGGAAAGTCTGAAAGCTTTAGATGATGCAGTAGCAGCAGTAGAAAAAGGTCTGAAAGAATCCAAACAGGATAAAGTTGATGCAATGGCAGCAGCAATCAATAAGGCATATGCGGAATTGATTGAAAAACCTGCAACTGATAATGATAAGAAAGATGATTCTAAGAAAGATGATTCCAAGAAGAATAATTCTGATAAGAAGTCAGGTGCAGTTAAGACCGGAGATGCAACTCCACTGATCTTGTGGGGAACTGCGACAATACTGGCAGCAGGTGCCAGCGTTACAGTTATTTTACGCAGACGTAAAAGAAGATAAAAATTTTCCTGAAAAGTAAAAGGAAAGAAGTTTTCAAGAATTCTTTCAAAAGAAAGGGCTGGCATGTGCCAGCCCTTTCTTGGTATAAATATATTACTCCCTTTTTACATGTGAATATAATTTACGGTATTGCCTTGGTGACATTCCAACCTTCTTATTAAAGATCTGTGAGAAATAAGATTGGGAAGAGAAACCTGCACTGGAGGCAATCTGTGTTACAGAGAGATCTGAGGTTGTCAAAAGTTCTTTGCATGCTTCGATCCTTCGATCTGCTAAATAGTTGATCGGAGATTGACCAATGCATTCTGTAAAAGAATGTGCCAGATAAAATTTATTGATATGTGTGATCTCAGCTAATAAATCCAATGTAATATTTTGGGAATAGTTTGTATCAATATATCGTTTAGCTAATGCACATTCCTTAGAAAGCTGGAAAGAGGATTCAGAAATAACAGAAAGGTTTTGCTTTCTGGAAATGTATACCAGAAGAACCTCAAGTAATCCGTGACAGACTTTTTCAAATCCGGGTTTTTGTTCTTGAAATTCATGCATCATTAATTGTGCAAAATTAATAAACTGATTTTTATCAGAACCATAACTATAGAAACTATATCCTTTTGAAGCGTCCTGTTCAGGATCATCGAAAGAAAACGCAAGTCCTTCAACACCAAATACAATGTATTCCATTGGGTTGTTTGGAAGTGTTTTTTCAGTGTGTTCTACATAAGGATTAATGATCATTAAATCATCTGTTTTCATAGAAACTTTTTCATCTTCTATATAGAAGATACCCTCACCGTGCAAAACATAGAAGAGTTCTGAGAACTGATGTGTGTGCGGTAGAGAGTTCCAGTCACCTTCGTATTTAGAAATAGAAATATAGCGAAGACTAAAATCGTCGCGACTGCTCGTGGCGGAGCCAAGGTTGATAAATTCATTACTCATAAGTGCATATCCTCTTCGGTTAAGTTATAGTTTGTATGGGCCTTCTCAATTGATTAAATTTTATATAAAATATATGAAAAAGCAATAATTTTAAAGTGAATTCGTAAAAAAGACGAAAAAATAATATAACAATTCTATATATTAAACATATTATACATAAAAATAATAAGAAAAACAGTATTTTAGTAATAAAAAAGCAAAAAATATAACAAACCGAGCAACAATGAAATTGATATCCATTGGTGAAAACGTTATACTTTAGTCGTGAGATAAGTAAGAATAAAAGTTATTTGGAGGGGAACATATTGATGACGGGAAGATTGACGCTGCCGACAGATGCAGAAGTTATTGACGAGACATTACGATTAAAGAATCTCTTGGGAGCAGATGCGTTGAGAGATTGTGACGGAACAGAGATGCCAGAAGAACTTCTGTCAGAGCCGGTTAAGAAATACGCTACTTATTATACAACAAGAAAAGATAATGAGTGGGCAAGTGCCAATCCGGAAGAAATTCAGCAGGAATATTTGATCAGTAACCGTGTGACAGCAAGAGGCGAAACACTTCGTATTCGCTTAATGGAAGGATTTCACACAGAGCAGCTGAAAGTAAATACGTTAGATGATCCAAAACGTTGGTGGGAAGTGATCGACCGTACAACTGGAGAGATTGTTCCTACAGATAAATGGGAATTTGATGAAGCTTCAGGAGAAGTTGAGATCCAGACAAAGGCATATCATGAATATACAGTAAGCTTTCTGGCATTCCTTATCTGGGATCCGGTACATATGTATAACTTCATTACAAATGATTGGCAGGATACACCACATCAGTTGACATATGATGTAAGACAGCCGAAGACACAGAAGTATGTAAAGGAAAAGCTGAAAAGATGGTGTGAAGAGAATCCGAATATAGATGTTGTTCGATTTACAACATTTTTCCATCAGTTCACATTAACTTTTGATGATCAGAAGAGAGAAAAGTACGTTGAGTGGTTTGGATACAGTGCAAGTGTAAGTCCATATATCTTAGAAAAATTTGAAAAATGGGCAGGATATAAATTCCGTCCGGAATTTATCGTGGATCAGGGATATCACAACAGTATGTTCCGCGTACCGAGCAAAGAATTCCGTGACTTTATTGAATTCCAGCAGATTGAAGTTTGTGCACTCGCGAAAGAGCTGGTTGATATCGTTCACTCTTATGGAAAAGAAGCTATGATGTTCCTTGGAGATCACTGGATCGGAACAGAGCCTTATGGTAAATACTTTGCAGGCATCGGACTTGATGCAGTTGTAGGTTCTGTTGGAAGTGGTGTGACACTTCGTATGATTTCTGATATCAAAGGCGTTGATTATACAGAGGGACGTCTCTTACCATACTTCTTCCCAGATGTATTCTGCGAAGGCGGAGATCCGATCGGAGAAGCAAGAGACAACTGGAGAAAAGCAAGACGTGCTCTTCTTCGTTCACCATTAGACAGAATCGGATACGGCGGATACTTAAAACTTGCCAGTAACTGGCCGGGATTCATTGATGAGATCCAGAAAGTTGTTACAGAGTTCCGTCAGATTCATGAGAATATGCAGGGAACACCTTCCTATGTAGCACCATTTAAGGTTGCAATCCTCAACTGTTGGGGAGGACTGAGAAAGTGGATGTCCAATCAGGTACATCACGCAATCTGGCACAGAGAGACTTATTCAGCAGAAGGTGTGCTTGAGTGCTTAAGTGGTATGCCATTCGAAGTTGAATTCATCTCCTTTGATGACGTGAAGAAAGGTATTCCGGAAGACATTGGAGTAATCATCAATGTAGGTGATGCATATACAGCATTTAGTGGAGCTGAAAACTGGATCGATGAAGAAGTTGTAACAAATATTCGTCGCTTTGTTGACGAGGGAGGCGGATTCATCGGAGTTGGTGAACCGACAGCATATCAGCATCAGGGAAGATTCTTCCAGCTGTCAGATGTACTTGGCGTAGATCGTGAGATGTGTTTCTCACTTAATACAGATAAGTATAATGAATTAGATGCAAACCACTTTATTTTAGAGGATATTGAAGGTAAAATAGATTTTGGTGAGGGAACAAGCCGTGTCTATGCACAGGGCAAGAATTACCAGATCCTTGCAATGGATGGAGAGTACAGCCAGATGGTTGTTAATGAATATGGAAAAGGACATAGCGTATACTTTGCAGGTCTTCCATATTCTCCACAGAACTGTAGAATTCTTCTTCGTGCTATTTACTATGCAGCAGGCATGGAAAAAGAGATGAAGCATTACTATGTAACAAATGTTGATACAGAAGTAACTGTATTCCCGAAGAGTAAGAAGATCGCAGTTATTAATAACTCATCAGAAGCGCGACACACAGATGTATATATCAATGGCAACTGTGTATATGAACTGGATTTAGAGCCAGGCGAGATGCGTTGGGTAGATGATGTTGAATAAAGATAACTTATGAAACGCAAGGAATGCATTTCATATTTTATAAAGCAGTACTTTTAAATGTATAAGGAGGACAAAAACTATGAAAAAGAAAGTATTGAGCGCACTTTTAGTAGCAGCAATGTCAGTATCTGTACTTGCAGGATGCGGAAGCAAAGCTGACAACAACACTGATGCAAAGAATGATGCATCACAGGAAAACACACTGAGCGTATGGTGCTGGGATCCTAACTTCAACGTTTATGCAATGAAACAGGCAGAGGCAATCTACCAGAAAGATCACCCGGATTTCAAACTGGATATTCAGGAAAAAGTATATTCAGATATTGAGACAGCTCTGATCACAGCAGCTGAAGCTGATGATTACAGCACATTGCCGGACATCTTCCTGATGCAGGATTACTCTTTCCACAAAAACGTTGCAAACTATTCAGGAATCTTTACAGAACTGACAGATTCAGGAATTGATTTTGCAAATTTCTCAGCAGGAAAGTTAGCTGACTCTACAGTAGATGGAAAGAACTATGGTGTACCATTTGATAACGGTGCTACAATCATGGCAATCCGTAAAGACATGGTTGAGGCAGCTGGTCTTACAGTAGATGACTTCAAAGACACAACATGGTCAGACTTTATCGAAAAAGCTAAAAAAGTAGTTGAGACAAACAATGTTCCAATGCTTACAAGCTCAGGCGGATCTGAGATCATCATCGAGATGCTTCAGTCTGCAGGTGCTTCTCCAATGGTAGACGGAAAAGTTGACTTAGTTAATAACAAAGCTCTTAAGAAAGCAATCGAGACATACAAACAGCTCATCGACGAAGGAATCATGGTTGATTACACTGACTGGGATCAGTACATCGCTTCTATGAACAAGGGAACAGCAGCTGGTGTTATCCAGGGATGCTGGATCATGTCTTCAATTCAGGCAGCTGACGATCAGGCTGGAAAATGGTCTATCGTAAACATGCCTAAACTTGATGATGTTGAGGGTGCTACAAACTACGCAAACTGTGGTGGAGCAAGCTGGGCAGTATCTTCTAACTGCAAGAACACAGACCTTGCATATGACTTCCTTAAGACAACATTCGGTGGAAGCGTAGAGTTATATGATGATCTTCTTCCAAACGCTGGAGCAATCGCAAGTTACTTACCGGCTGCTGAGTCTAAAGTTTACAATGAGACATCTGATTTCTACGCTGGACAGGCTGTATACAAAGACATCGTAGACTTCGCTGGAAAGGTTCCTGGAATCGATTATGGCGCATACTACTCAGATGTTAGAAGTGCATTAACAGATGCAATCACAAATGTTGTTCAGAATGGCGCTGACATTGACAGCGAGATCAAGAACGCTCAGGATACAGTAGAATTTAATGTTGGTGAGTAATCATCAAAGATTAGAAACAGAACGTACCGGGAGTGCAGTATTGCGTTCCCGGTTCTGTTTTAGGAGAAAAAAATGGGAAAAAAGAAAACAAAATTGACATTAGAAAAAAAGTATAATCTTACCGGATGGGCGTTTTTGCTTCCAGCAGCTATTTTAATTTTTGTGTTTTGTTTTTATCCAATGGCACAGGCAATCCTGCTTTCTTTTAGAAAAACAGGGGGAGTGTTTACCGGGTTATCGAATTATACCAGAGTTTTCCAGGATAAAACATTTCAACAGTGCTTGTTTAATACGTTCTTTTACTTTTTGATCCAGGTGCCGATCATGCTTGTTCTTGCCTTGATCCTGGCACAGCTTTTGAATAGTCCAAAGATCAGATGTAAAGGTCTTTTCCGTACATTGATCTTCCTTCCGTGTGCAACATCACTTGTATCTTACTCTATGATCTTCAAGTCCTTGTTTGCTCCGGACGGAGTTGTGAACAGAGTTCTTACAGGAATTGGATTATCCTCTGTCGACTGGTTCCAGAGTACATGGCCGGCTCGTTGGGTAATTGTTATAGCTTTGATCTGGAGATGGACAGGATACAATATGGTATTCTATCTTGCAGGATTACAGAATATTGATTATTCCGTATATGAAGCAAGTTATATCGATGGAGCAACACCATTTAAGCAGTTTATAAAGATTACAATTCCGCTTCTGAAGCCAACAATCCTTATGACAGCAATTATGTCAACTTCAGGAACACTTCAGTTGTTTGATGAGTCTATGAACCTGACAGCAGGTGGACCTGGTAAGTCAACTATGACATTGGCACACTACATCTACAATATTTCCTTTGTAGAGACACCGAAATTTAATTATGCAGCAGCATTGTCTGTATGTATTCTTATAATGGTAGCAATTCTGTCTGCAATTCAGATGAAAGTAGGTGACAAACGTGACTAAATTGAAATCAATAGTTTCTTATGCAGTGTTGATTATTGCAAGCTTTCTGTCTGCATTTCCACTGTATTACATGCTTTGCGGAGCAACAAACTCAAGTATCGATGTCGTAAGAGGTAAACTCTATCCGGGTACTCACTTGATAGAGAACTTTAAGACACTGGTAGGCATGCAGAATCTTGGGCTTGCAATGTATAACTCATTCCGAAATGCGATCATCATTACAGTTGTAGCACTGCTTGTGTGTTCAATCGCCGGATATGGATTCGAGATTTATCATGACAAAGGAAAAGATACTTTAATGAGTATTCTTCTTCTTGCAATGATGCTTCCTTTCGTAGCCATTATGATTCCGCTGTTTAAGATGTTTACTTCATGGGGACTGGTTAATACATGGATCGCACTTGCGCTTCCGACAATTTCCACTCCGTTTATGATCATGCTGTTCAGACAGGCAGCCCGTTCTTTCCCGCATGATATTATCGAAGCAGCAAGACTTGAGGGATTAAACGAATTTCAGATCTTCTTTAAGATGTTTATCCCGGTTATGAAATCTACTTATGGAGCAGCTATGACTGTAACATTCATGAGTGCATGGAATAACTACTTATGGCCAACGATCATTTTACAGGACAGCAAAGCAATCACTATGCCGATGCTTGTAGCAAACCTGAAGAGTGGTTACAGTGTTGACTATGGTATGCTGATGCTTGGTGTATTGATTTGTACACTTCCGACTGCAATCATCTTCCTGTGCTTACAGAAGAGCTTTGCAAACGGAATTACAGGAGCGGTAAAATAATGCAGCAAAAGTATTGTATAAAACAGGAATGTTTAAGGAAGGCGCAAGGTGCCTTCCTTTTAGCACATAAAATGGGATTGCTTGAGGATTCTTCTATGGAGGGACTTGAAGCAAGAAGACAGAATCATAATGAAAAGCTGAAGATGATGGAGCAGGAGGAGAAGCTGTTCTATGGACCACGTTATTTTTCAGCACCGGCGTATTTGCAGTATGAGCTGACAAGACTGAAACTGGATTTTGTCCAGCCAAGTGAGGCGGTTCGAAGCACAGGTCTGTGTCCGGATGTCACAGAGCAGGAGAAGAAAGAATTTTACGAAAAAAATATGGATTTATTCGGTCGATATTTCGGAGATCTCTTTACTTATGAAGAGGTAGAACAGATTATTGAAAAAAGATTACGGGAGGATGCATATGACAAGCTTATCGAAGACGTATTACGTGAGTTCGAAGACAGGAAATGATTCGAACGATGGACTGACAAGCGAAAGTGCATTCGCAAGTCTTTTTGCAATCAATCAGAGAAGTCTGCAGCCGGGAGATCATGTATTACTTGAGCGTGGGAGCATCTTTTGCGGACAGTATCTTCAAGTGACAGACAGTGGGAGAGAAGATGCACCAATCGTGATCGGAGCTTACGGAGAAGGCGATGCGCCGCGTATTGAGGCTTGTGGGCAGGGAATCTGGTATCAGAATTATGGAGCCCCATTAGATTCACCAACTCATGTATATCGCGGGTATGTATCTTCCGCAGTTCTGCTGTATGATGCAGAATATATCATCGTAGAAGATCTGGAGATCACAAACGAGGCAGACAAAATTATCGGCGAGTACTATTCCCTTGGAGACAAGATGAACCGCACAGGTGTTGCTGTTGTAGCAAAAGACAAAGGGGTGCGACATGGAATCACATTGCGTAATCTTCTGATCCATGATGTGAATGGTAATGTATATGACAAGCATATGAATAACGGTGGCATTTACATGACAGCGCTTCGTCCGGAGAACGAAGAACTGACCGGAGTAGCACGTTATAAAGATGTCACAGTTGAGGGATGCTTTGTGTATCAGGTGAGCCGTTGGGGAATTGCTGTCGGTTATACTTATGCACATGACAAGTTCCAGGGAGCAGAGCTTGATGAGGAAATCTTCCTGAAATATGGTCACGAAAATATGCTGATCCGCGATAATTATGTAAAGGCAGCAGGTGGTGACGGCATTACATCGATGTATGCACTTCGTCCACTCATAGAACACAATATGACAGATTCCATCGCCTGTGAGATCAATGATCGGATCTATAGCGAGCCGGGTAATCGACTGGGAAAGGTGGCAGCAGCTATCTGGCCTTGGAAGTGTAAGGATGCGTTGTTCCGATATAATGAAGGCACTGATACAAGACTGAATCAGGACGGTATGGCATATGATGCAGATTCCGGTGACGGAACCGTTTATGAGTATAATTACAGCAGACAGAACGAAGGCGGATGTGTGATGTTCTGTTTGCAGGAAGCAATTCATAATACGTTCCGTAACAATGTCAGTTTCGATGACCTTGGAGGAACGATCAGTCCGGCAGAGAACCCGGATGCACTGATCAAAGATAATACTTTCTATGTAAGAAAAGGCGTTCCGTTCGTTCGTAAAAATATGGATGGCGGTAATTATACATTAGAGAATAATCAGATTGTTGATTTGGAAAACTAAAAATTTGATGCTAAAAAAGACTATGAAAAAAACATTTTTTTCATGGTCTTTTTTTAATGGAAATAAATAAAAAAGAAATTTCTGTTTAGTTCCGAATTAGACAAAAATGGCATGAAAATCAACTAAAAAAAACGAGCCGAAAAAAAACCAGATTGCTATAATAAAGTTAATGTGGATAAAAAGAATCTATGTGAAGATAAAACAAAAATTCAAATAGGAAGGGCGCAGGATTTATGAAGAATCGAAAGAAGCAATTCCTAAAGCTTGGAATCATTCTATTGGCGATTGCTGTTACAGGAACTGTTGCCGGAATCATTCAATATAAAAAGGCAAATCAATTCGATCTTACTGTTGCGGAACACGTAATTAGTAAAGAAGAGTATCTGAACTGTATGAAGGCAGTTGAATATGATACAAAGATACAGATTCAGCAGGAGTATGGCGCTATATATGAAGATGACTTCTGGAAAAAACAGTATGATGGAAAACACGGGTATGAAATTCTGGCGGATAATACAGTAGAAGAGTTGAAACACATTCATGCTGTTTACGATCTTGCAAAAGAACAGGGAGATATCACAGACAGTAGTTATGAAGCACTGGAAAAACGCTGGAAAGATGAAAATGCAGAGCGAAGTGAGAAAGTAGAAAAAGGCGAAGTAATCTACGGGCTTAAAGAATATACGTTTCAGCTTTATCTGGATTATGAAATCAGCACGTTAAAAGAAAAGTACTGTAACGATACCAATCGTGAAGGTATGAAACTGACAGAGGATGAAATACAGGAACACTATCAAAGCCGAGAGTGGATCTTTGGAGACAGCGATGAAAATGCAGACCTTGAGATGGCAAGGATCGCGGTCGAAAGAGAACTGCGTGAGCAGAAGTATGATGATATGATCACGCAGCGTGAAACAGGTTCTCAGGTGGCAGGTAACATGGAGAATGTAAACCGAATAACCTTGAAGAATATACAATAATGGAGGGAGAAAAGCTATGAAGAAAAAATGGATGAGTCGTACGCTGGCTCTTGCGCTTGCTGGAACAACAGTTGCATCAATGGTGCCGACAGTTCCGGTTAATGCAAAGGAGTCTGCTGCGACAGGAACAACCTATTACGTTGATTCAAAAGATGGAAAAGACAGTAATGCTGGAACCGCTGAAAACAAGGCGTTCCAGACACTTAAAAAAGTGAATGAGCTTAACCTTGAGCCGGGAGACACAGTTCTTCTGAAAAAGGGATCTGTATTTGAGGATCAGGCTCTTAAGTTCACAAAAGAGGACAGCGGTACTGCAGAAGCACCGGTGAAGATATCTACTTATGGAGAAGGAGAGAAACCAAAGATCAATACAAATGGTCATGGACAGTGGGAGCTGAATTATGGTAATCCGCTGGATAACCAGAACCATAAATGGAAAGGTACTGTATCCTCCAGTATTTTAATTGAAGATGCTGAATACCTTGAGATCGAAGGTCTGGAGCTGACAAATGACAGAGAGAGTTCCACAGATACTGAAAAAGATAAAAAGTATAATGATGCAGATGCAATGGACAGAACCGGTGTTGCCGGAGTTGCAAAAGATAATGGAACTGTAGATCATATCGTATTAAATGATCTTTATATCCATGATGTAACAGGAAACGTTTATAACAAGCATATGACAAACGGTGGTATCTACTTCATCGTTGCAAAACCAACGAATGAAGGCGAAACAGGAATTGCAAGATATAATGATGTCCAGATTAGAAACTGTTCTCTGAATAAGGTAAACCGTTGGGGAATTGCAGTTGGATATACCTATCAGTGGGGACAGTTCCAAACAGGTGAACTTCCGGATGCAACAATGGCAAAATATGGTTCCTCCAATGTAGTCATCGAGAACAACTACCTGAACCATGTGGGTGGAGATGCAATCACAACCATGTATCTTGACAGACCATTGATTCAGTACAATGTATCCGAGAATGCAGCTGAACAGATTAATACAAAAGACTACTCAAAGAATCAGCCAAGTCTTGATGCAAATGGTAATCCAAACGGTACACAGGGCGTTGGTGCAGGACGAGTGGCAGCCGGTATCTGGCCATGGAAATGTAAAAATGCGATTTTCCAGTATAATGAATGTTTTAAAACATTGAATGCCGCAAGTGGTAACGGCGACGGACAGCCTTGGGATGCTGACTATGGTGACGGAACAAACTACCAGTACAACTACAGCCATGGAAATACCGCAAGTACGATCATGTTCTGTGGACCGGAGTCTGTTAACAATACATTCCGTTATAATATCAGTCAGAATGAAGATATGGGACCTCTGGATCCGGCAGGTAACTCCGGAAATTGTCAGGTTTACAACAATACGTTCTATATAAAAGAAGGTCTTAATACCATCTGGCACAGAAGTCATGGCAATGGCGGTCCTGTAGATATGGAAAATAATATTTTCTACTTCGCAGGTAATACACAGGCTACAGTAAACAACTGGAATCCTAGCGGAAATAAGACCTTCAGCAATAACTTATTTTACAACGTAAGCACCTATCCGAATGATGCAAATGCTGTAAAAGTGAATGCAGGGACAGAAGTACTTGTGAATCCAGGTTCTGGTCCGGATTCTGTAGCAGTAGACAAAGCAGCAAGAAAACACGAAAATCCAACTGAAAAAACAGTATTTGATGGATACAAACTTGCAGAAAACTCTCCTGCAATCAATAAGGGTAAAGTAGTGGTTGACAGAAATGGTTATACGATCGATCACGACTTCTTCGGACATGCGATCACAGCAGTACCGGAGATCGGAGCAGCAGAGAGTGATGTAGTAGCAGACACTCTTATCCTGAGATCTAACGTATATAAAGTTGATGGAACAAACGTAAGTGAGCTTCCGAAGAATACGACAGTAGATGCATTTCTTAAAAATATCATCGTAGATACAGGCGTCAAAGTTACTGTTAAAGACGGTGAGAAAGTACTTGAAGGAACAGATGTTGTAAAGGGAGGAGCAACAATTGTTCTTTCATATGAAGGAAAAACAGATGTAACGTATACAGTCGTTGCAAGTTCTGATAAAGAACTGAAAGCTTCTTACTATGAAGTGAGAGGAACAGAGGTACAAGTTCCTTATACAGAGAAAAATCCAACAACAGTGAAGGAATTGAAGGCGAATCTTACGGTAGCTGATACAGCAACTGTTTCTGTAGTAAATGCTGAAAAAGAACTGGCAGATAAGGATGCAGTAGCAGACGGAATGACACTTCGTATCACAGCGGAAGATGGAACTACGAATGACTATGCGATCAAGCAGAAAAATGAATACAACTGGACGAAGGATTTTATAAACGGACAGCAGGGAAATGTCTGGTTCGGACAGATGAAGGACGGATCCGGTGACTGGGCGAATATGACATCTGTTGATAAAGATGGCTGGCCAAACTGGGCTACTCATACATATTATGGACCTGGTATTGATGATGATCAGCATGTAACTACAGCAAGCAGTCCAGACAAACACGGTTTACTTTCTGCACCGCCAAGCACAAATATCTCAACAGCAATGGCATACAGAGTACCTAAGAGCGGAACAGTATCATTCAAAGTTAGAGATGGAGAGCCATATCTTCGTCAGTCTCCGAACGAAGGCGGAACAGTTACCTTAAGCCTCTATGTAAATGGAACAGAGAAGAAGAACTTGACACTTGAAACCAGTAAAAAGAAAGAAGGAAACTGGGAAAAGGCAGAAGAAATCGAAGTGACTCGGGGTGACATCATCCGTGTAGTAGCAAAATGTAACGGAAACCCAAGCAAACCATCTGCTCATATTACACCGATTATTACTTACGTAGATAAAGCTGCTGCAGATAAAGAAGCCCCAACAGTTCCGGCAGATGTGAAAGCATCTGAGATTGCTCATACAGGAGCAAAGCTCACTTGGACAGCATCTAAAGATAACGTAGAAGTAGCCGGATACAATGTATACCTGAACGATGAGAAAGTAAATGATGAACTTATCACAGGAACAGAGTATGATCTGGCAGCCCTTACAGCAAATACTGAGTACAACGTAACAGTAACAGCAGTGGATGCTGCAGGAAATGAGTCTGAAAAATCAGAAGCAGCGACATTTACAACACTGAAGGGAGCAGACCTTACAGAACTTACAGCAACGATTGCTGAGGCAGAAAAAATTCTTAAAGCAGAAGATAAAGATAAATATTCTGAAGCAGCTCTTGTAGAACTTAAGGAACTTGTAGAAGCAGGAAAGCAGTTAACAGCAACATCTACTCAGGAAGCTGTAGATGCGAAGAAAGATGAGATCCAAGCAAAACTTGCTGACATCCAGACACAGTTTACAATCACAGCAACAGCAGGTGAAGGCGGAAAGATTGAACTGAAAGACGAGATCAAAGAGAAAGCAAAAGACGAAACAAGTTACGAAACAAAAGCTTATAAGGGAACATCCAAAGTGTTCACAATCACTCCTGACAAGGGATATCATATTGAAAGTATTACAGTGGATGAGACAGACGTAAAAGATATTGTAAAAGAGTATACTTTCAAAGATATAACAGAAGACCACACAATTGCTGTAACATTTGCAAAAGATGGACTTACAGTAGCAAAAGAAAACCTGCTTGCAACAATTAATACAGCAAAAGAAAAACTTACAGAGAAAGATGCTTATACTCCAGAATCTGTAAAAGAACTTGAAGAAGCTGTAGAAGCTGCACAGAAAGTTTATGATAAGGAAGATTCTACTAAGGAAGAAGTAGACGCAGCAGAGAAAGCAGTCCAGGAAGCACAGAAGGCTCTTGTTAAGAAAGAGACACCGAAGCCGGAAGCACCTGTTAAGAAAGAAGAACTGAAAGTTGCAGTAGAAGATGCAACAAAGATTGTAGGAGATACAGAGCAGTATACAGAAGAGTCCCTTGCAGCACTTCAGGCAGCAATCGATGAAGCGAATGCAGTACTGGATAATCCAGAAGCAACACAGGCTGAGATCGACGCAGCAGTGAAAGCTGTAAAAGAAGCAAAAGAAGCCCTGAAAGTAAAAGAAGACAAGAAAGACGACAGCAATAAGGGCGACGACAAGAAGGATGACAATAAGAAGGATGATGGCAACAGCGGAGCATCCAACAATGGTTCATCTAATGGCGGATCAAACAATAACGGATCATCCAATACAGGATCTACTAATACTGGATCAGGTAACAAGGGTACTACAAGTACTGGAAGTACTACATCACATGCAGCTAAGACTGGAGATACAACAAATGTAGTAACATGGTTGTTCGCTTTAGCAGCATCGGCAGCTGCAGGACTTGGTGTAGTAAAACGTAAAAAAGAGGATTAAGAAACACTTAACCTTGGCTTTATAAAAGGAAAAAATTAGTTCAAACAGGCGGGAGTCAGGAAGTCCTGATTCCTGCCCGTATGAATAATGAGGAGGAACAAAATGAAGAAAAAGACCGTATCAATGTTTATGGGCCTTGTTCTTGGAGTGACAACTGTATTTAGTTCAATTGGACCGGCAGTTGTCACTGTATCTGCTGCCGCAGCTGAAAGCGGAGTGACAGATTCTGACTGTACTGATAAGAGTACAAAAGAACCAGAATCAGATAAAGTTGTACCGGATGCGAACCAGTACAAATATCAGAAAGATGAACTGGCAGCATTCTGCCACTTCGGTCCGAATACGTTCAATGAAATTGAGTGGGGAGAGCATTACGGAGATAAAAAACCGAGTGAAATCTTTACATTGAAAGATAACTTTGATGCAGACACACTCGTACGTACATTAAAGAATGCAGGATTCAAGAAACTCATTATAACAGCAAAGCATCATGATGGTTTCTGTATCTGGCCGAGTAAATATACAGAATATGATGCAGAGGCAGCAGGGTATAAAGGAGATATTCTTGCGGAGATATCTGCTGCGTGTACAACCTATAATATGGACATGGGACTTTACCTGTCTCCGTGGGATATTCATGAGCCATCTTACGGATATTATGATGCCAATGGAAAACCGACAAGCAAGGAAAATGACGTATTAGATTATAATGAATATTATAACAATCAGTTAGAAGAAATTCTTGGAAATTCAAAGTACGGCAATAACGGACATTTTGTTGAAGTATGGATGGATGGAGCCAAAGGAAGCGGTGCCAATGCACAGGACTATGAGTTTACAAAATGGTTTGATACAATCCAGAAACACCAGGGAAAAAAGGCAGGCAAGGATGCTGACTGTATGTTATTCGGAGCTCAGGCATATACAACCGTTCGCTGGATTGGAAATGAAGATGGCGTTGCTCACGAAAACACATGGGCAAAATCTAAAGTCAATGAAGCAAATAATACAATTGATAGCA
>SKED01001678.1_pt1 | contig 18021 bp, 10 predicted proteins | sample 4826651 | NCBI WGS metagenome assembly SKED01 (sample SAMN11008818, study PRJNA524170) | human gut metagenome | biome: Human fecal sample; material: Feces; isolation source: fecal sample from pouch patient p19 | host: Homo sapiens | place: Israel: Tel-Aviv | collected 2016-06-28
ACTCCAACCAATCATGTAACCGTCGGCAAGTACATTAAGTATTTGTGCAATGCTTTTGTATTTTATGATATTAAGAGATATGACATCCGAGGTAAGAAATACCTTGAAAGCTCTGAAAAGTTCTATTTGTGTGACAGCGGTATTCGATATGCAATACTGGGAAGCAGAAATATAGACTATGGCAGAGTATATGAAAACGTTGTTTGTATCGAGCTTCTTCGCCGTGGATATGATGTCTATGTCGGCAAGCTCTATCAAAAGGAAATCGACTTTGTTGCTCAGAGAGGTAGCGAAAAGATTTATATTCAGGTCAGCGACAACATTTCCGGGCAGGAAACATTTGAGAGAGAATGCTCTCCTCTGCTTCAGATTCGAGACGCTTATCCGAAAATGATTATTGCCAGAACCAAACATCCCCAATATAGCTATGAAGGAATCGAAATTCACGATATAGCCGATTGGTTGCTACAAGAATAAGCAAGGTGAAATATCTCCGTCATTCTCTTTTGAAATGATGGAGATATTTTTATTATGACGGAGATTGTAGAACAGAAAATTGTATCAGGTTGCAAAAATCCTTTCCGAACTTTTTACATAGCAGTCATGCACTACGGTGTGTGGCTGCTTATTTTTTTGTGAAAGGAGCAGATGCAAATGAAATTAGTTTTGGCTGAAAAGCCTTCGGTTGCACAGAGTATTGCCAAAGTGTTAGGTGCTGCCAAGCGTGAGGATGGCTACTTAGAGGGAAACGGATATGTGGTCAGCTGGTGTGTAGGGCATTTGGTGGAGCTGGCACAGCCGGAAGTCTATGATGCGAAGTACAGCAAATGGGCTTATGCAGACCTTCCTATCTTCCCGATGGACTGGCAGTATGAGGTTTCTGCCGGTACGAAAAAACAGTTTGGGATTCTGAAAAAGCTCATGGCCAGAGAAGATGTTGCGAGTCTTGTGTGTGCAACAGATGCCGGTCGTGAGGGCGAGCTGATCTTTCGGTTGGTGTACCACAAAGCCGGGTGCAGAAAGCCGTTTGAGCGGCTTTGGATTTCCTCGATGGAAGATGTAGCAATCAAGGAGGGCTTTGAAAATCTCAGGTCTGGAACGGAATATGATGCTTTGTATGAAGCAGCACTGTGTCGAGAACGAGCCGACTGGATTGTTGGTATTAACGCTACTCGACTTTTTTCGACCCTTTACGGGCAGACCCTGAATGTTGGTCGTGTTATGACCCCTACCCTTGCTATGGCTGTTATGCGAGAAGCTGCCATTTCCGCATTCAAGCCTGAACTGTTCTACACAGTTCAGATTGGATTGGATGGTTTTACGGCTGCAAGCGAACGCTTCAAAACCAAGGCAGCAGCCGAAGCTGTCAAACAAAGCTGTTCGGTGGCAATCGTTCAGAAAGCTGAATGTAAGGAGAAAACAGAAAAGCCGCCTGCGCTCTATGACCTGACCAGTTTACAGAGAGAAGCCAACCGTGTGCTTGGCTACACGGCACAGCAGACCTTGGACTACACGCAGAACCTCTATGAAAAGAAACTGGTCACTTATCCCCGTACCGACAGCAGGTTTCTGACGGAAGATATGGCACATAGCCTGACCGACCTCGTAAAGCTGGCTTTCCACACATTCCCCGTGGAGGATGTGGATAACATACCAGTTCATGCAGAGCAGGTTGTGAATAACAAAAAGGTCACAGATCACCATGCCATCATTCCGACCAGAGAATTGCAGAAATGCAATCTGAGCGAACTTCCCAAGGGTGAACTTGCAATTTTGCAACTGATCTCGAATCGGTTGTGCGTAGCTGTTGGCGATCCGCACCGATACGCAGAGACAGTTATTGAGCTGGACTGTGGCGGTACCGTGTTTTCCACCAAAGGCAAAACTGTTGTGCAGGATGGATGGAAAGCTCTGGTTCAGAAAAATGATTCGACAAAATCCGACGAAAACGTGCAGACACTCCCTTCTGTTTCCGTTGGTGACGAAATGACCGTCAGCGGCACGGAAATCAAGGAAGGGAAAACATCTCCCCCTAAACACTTTACCGAGGATACTCTGCTTTCTGCTATGGAAACTGCCGGTGCGGACGAAATGCCTGATGAGGTGGAGCGCAAAGGTTTGGGAACGCCTGCGACCCGTGCCGGTATCATTGAGAAGCTGGTTCGCATCGGTTTTCTGGAGCGTAAGGGTGATAAGAAAACCAAACACCTGATTCCGACCCACAAGGGTACGGCTCTGGTAACAGTCATGCCGGAACAGATTCAGTCCCCATCCATGACGGCGGATTGGGAAGAAAAATTGTTGCTCATTGAGAAAGGCGAATATGCCAGCGAGGACTTTATGGACGAGATCAAAGATGTGATTGCCGGTCTGATTCAGAACTATGAAGTAATCCGTGATTCCGAGGTTATGATGTCGAAAGAAGCCAATTCTATCGGCAAATGCCCGCTCTGCGGCAGTGCTGTAGAGGACAAAGCCAAGGCATTTTTCTGTTCCAACAGAGCTTGCAAATTTGCCCTCTGGAAAAACAATCGCTACTTTGCGAGCATCGGCAAGAGCATGACTTCTGCCACGGCGCAGAAATTGCTTGGTTCCGGCAAGGTAAAGCTCAAGAATTGCAAGTCCGAAAGAACGGGCAACACCTTTGATGCCACCGTCTTTATGGAGGTATCAGATGATGGCAAAACGAAGTTCAGTATGGAATTTGAAAATGGAGGAAAGCGCAAATGACAAATGAGTACAACCCGGATGGTAAGGAAATCCGATTTATCGACAGCCATTATAAGGATTTGTTTCATATCCCCGATGGCAGCTGTGTGCAGATTCACTACCCGGATGAAATGGTTGTGAAGCCCTGCACCTTCATTGACGAGTATCATACGCAGATCGGATACAATGTGTTTCATATCTGCCAGTTTGCAGAAATTATGGAGCGCAACGGCGCAAGCTATATGCCGGAGCCTGAGATTATGGGCGATGAAGCCGCATGGAAGGTCGGAAAGGATAGAATCCTTGCGGTGCAGACCTGCGAAGATGGTTACGACTACACCCTGTTGGATGAAAACTACAACGAGATTGATGGCGGTCAGGTTGATAACCCTGAACTGTCCATGCTCGAAGTCCGCCGGGATATTCTGGAATCCTTCGGGCTGGAGCGCCGGGAACTGCGGGCAATGTTCTATGAGGATGTCATGGAGCAGGCTTTTGAAGTCGGCAGACAGGCGGTGGTGGTCAATGACCCTATCGCTGAGCTTGCTTTTAAGCTCGACCGTTTTGCAGAGAACTTCGACCCCTATGAATATATGGATCAGGTCGATGATGTGCAGGCGCATATCCAAGAAATCAAGGCAGATCTTGCCGCTGGTAATACGGCTCCGTATCGTGAGTTCCTGAATACAGCCATTGAAGAAGCCCGTGAGGAAACTGCGGTTGAGGTTGCCAAAGTGCTGAAAAGTCAGCTGGATAAGCTCGACTCTCCGAAGCGTGAGTCGGTCATGGAAAAACTGGCACAGGCCGCAGAAAAAGCTGCGCCTGCCAGTCCCTCTCCCAAACGCAAAGAGCCTGAACGATAAGGAGGACACGGATATGAAAAACGAAAAATGGGATGATGTTCACGGAAATACCACCCCGGATGACAGAATGGTTGCTTTTCTGGAAAGCCCCACGGATTCCTATGCGATTCTTCAGCTGCGGGAAGATGTAGACGATAATATCCCGCTCATGTTTGCAAATTACAGCTACCTTCAGAAGAAAGAAATGGAGCCTGAGATTGACCGTTACGAGGTGGTCTATCATGGCTCCATTTCTATGTCCGAGGATGTGAATCGGCAGCTGGAAGATTTGTATGTAAAGTTCAATATTGACCACCCGGATGATTTCCGTGGTCACAGTATGTCGGTCAGCGACATCGTAGCCTTAAAGGTAGTCGGTGAGGTATCCTTTCACTATGTAGATTCTGTTGGGTTTCAGAAGCTGGAAAACTTTATGAAGTCCGAAAACTACCTGAAAAACGCAGAGATGGCAATGGAAGATGATTATGGGATGATTGACGGTATCATCAATAACGGAAAAGCGTCCGGATTAGAGGAACGTCCTTCGGTGTTGGAGCAGTTAAAGGAAAAGCCCGTGCCGGATGTTTCCCATAAGCCGCCCAAGAGCCACCCGGAAAGGGAGATTGAATGATGGATTTCACACAGGATGAGCGGAACATGATGATGCTTTACAGCCCTGGCACAAGGTCAGGGCTGTGTGAAGCACTGACACTGATGAAGGAACAGCTTTCGGAGGACGAGTCAGAGCTTTTTGCTTTGGCAGACTCGGTTCTCCGTAAAGTTTCAGCCATGGACGATGCCGCCTTTGAGAAGCTGAACCTTTATCCGGATTGATAGGATTGGAGGGATACAATGAACGCAAAAGAGCGATTTTATTCCGGATTAGCAAAAGAAACGATTGGGAAAATCACCTCGAACACAGATAACTGGACTTCGTTTTTGAGAACGATGTCCCGCAACTATGAGTTCACCTATCCGGAACAGGTGATGATTTATGCTCAGCGCCCCAATGCGACCTTTTGCAAGCCCTATGAGGACTGGAACGCTGAAAATTACCGCAGATATGTAAAGCGTGGCTCTACCGGCATTGCTCTGTTTGTGATGAACAGGGATAAACCGTATCTGCGCTATGTGTTTGATGTGGCGGATACCGGCGTTCGCCGTTCTTCCCCGGAACTGAAACCGTGGGAGGTGACGCCTGAAAACCGCTCCTATGTCATGGAAGCGATGGAGCGTACCTTCGGTGTTGCCGCTGACGGGGTACTGGAAGCACAGCTTGAAGATATTGCATCCGCACTGGCGGCTGAGTATTGGGACGATTACAAAAAGCAGTTCCTCGACATCGTTGCCAACAGCTTCCTTGAGGAGTATGATGAACTCAACATCGAAGTAGCTTTCAAAAATGCGGTGGCAAACAGCGTATCCTATACGATGTATTGCCGGTTCGTGGAAAGTCCCGACAACTACTTCGAGCATGAGGATTTCCAGAAGGTGTTTGATTTTAACACCAGACAGACGGTAAATGCCCTTGGTACTGCGGTGAATGCCATCAGCACAAGGATGTTTCAGGAAATCGAAAAAGCGATTGGAGAACATGAGCAGATTAAAGCTACCGAAAGGAGTACAGATTATGAGCGAGATGACTTACAGACAGGCCGGAGATTATCAGATTCCGAACCTTCAGTTGGAGAACGAGGGAGAGAAACCTCTGGGCAAGTACGGCAGGATGCGTCGAGCATTTTTGGAACAGAACAATCCGATGCTCCTGAACGACATGATTCTGACGGAGAGCCTGTTCCCGCACCTGTGGGAGATCGAGGAAACAGCGAAAGCCAGAGTGGAGTTTCTGATGGAGCAGTACCTGAAGGACAGCCCCGCACCGGACAAGGAAACGCAGCAGATGGCGTGGGTGCAGCACATGAACAGCCTGAAAGCACAGGCGGAGGAAGTCGTGATGACGGAGCTTATCAACAGCTGAGTCTGAACCTTTTCCTCTCCGAAAATGAACAAATCAGTTTTATCGACCGAGCAGAGAGCTTTACGCCCTCTGCTTTTTCTTTTGCCCAGGAAGAAATCGACCACTTCCTTCTGCTTGGTAGCAATACCGATGAAGCCCGAAAAGTCGTAGCGCTGGAATATATGAAGCAGAAGCCGTTGGAAGAAATCGTTCAGACCTTAAAGCAGGTCTATCACGGCGGCTATGGTCTGAAAGAAGATAGCGGGAATATCTGTGCGTGGTATGCCGAGGACGGTATCCACCTTGCCAAAGGTTCCTCTGCCATTGACAGCCCCAGAGCGCAGATCGTTTCTTGGGAAACGGTTGCCGAGCGCATTGGAGAACTGCTTGAAAATGGTCGGTTCGCAACTAATGTGGAACTGGTAGAAGCATCCGGATATGAGCGTCAGAAGTTGGCAGAATCCCTGTGGCATCTTTATCACGATTTGAGTGAAGAAGCCCGTTCCAGCAACTATCTGGCAATTCTTCATCAGGAACCGTTTCGTGGTTTCCCTGACGAAACCGCAGACTTGGCTGAAAAGTTGGATGACCCTCGTTTCCACGCAACCTTGGTACAGCAGTATTCGGAATTTAGAAAAACCCTTGCGGAAAATCCCGATCTGCTTCGTTTTCACTATCACAAGCTGAATCTCATTCAGAAACAGCTGTATGAGTTGAATATGCCTTTGCGTGAGTATCAGACCGATATGATGCAGATGCCCCTTGTCCGCCAGTTCATTACGGATGATGAAGTCAATGCAGACTTGACCCGTGGAAGCGGCTTTTCCGGTGGTAAAGCCCGTATTTATAACTACTGGCAGGAGAATCATTCTGCCAAGGAAAAGATGGACTTCCTGAAGCATGAATACGGAACCGGTGGTCATTCCCATGCCTGCTCTGGTGCAACGCACAGCGGTCAGGATCACGATGCCAAGGGTGTTGCTTACACCAAGAGCGGTTGCGATAAATTGCAGATGTCCTGGGCGCAGGTGGTGCAGAGAATCGACGGTCTGATACGAAAGGGACGCTACCTCAGCCCGGAGGAAGAAGCGGAACGACAGGCTATCGAAGAAGCTAAAACTGATCCGTTGGAAGATGTTTATGACCGTTTCGCAGTGATTGATACCGAGGATGGCGAGTATGCGATCTGGGATAATCAGACCGATGACTACTATGTAGACCCGGAAGGCGTTACGGAATACTTCACGGACGAATGGCTTGCCAATGACTATTTGGAGGAAGTTCGTCAGTCCGTAGCTGCGATGGAGTCGGTTCAGCCAGAAGCGCCTGTGGCAGAGCCTGCCGAAGTTGTGGAAGCATCTGCTTCCGAGGAACCGAAATGGAATTATCAGGTCGGTGACACGGTATATCTGGACGATACAGCTTTCCGTGTGGAGCAGATCACGGACAGAGAAGTTCAGCTGCGTGACCCTACGCTTGCTTATCCCATCTTCCGTGCCGAGAATCGTGAGAATTTCGAGCGTATGCTCTCTCAGGACGAAAGAAACCATGCGGTAAGGGTTGATGCCCAAACCGAAGAAAAGCCCGTTACAGAGGATTTTCTGGGCAAAACCGAACCGAGGGACTACACCCCTGAGTATCAGCTGTTAGACCGTCTGCGTATGGACTGCGAATACTTCCTTGGTGCAGGACAGCACAGCGAAAAGCATCTGTGGGCAGGCAACCGCCATGCACAGATTGCCAAGATGCGTGAGCTGTATGAAATGATTCCCGACAAACCAGAATGGCTGACACCTGAGATGATTAACAGCTACGAGGAGCGCATGGCTCCCCGCTATCTGGTTGCCGCCTACCATCACTTTGAAAACGGCTTCGATGATAAACTGGACTACTACACTCTGGAAGAAGCGGAAAAAGCTGCCCAGGGCTATGTGGACGGAACCATGGAGGATGACGGATTCAAGTACGATGGTGCTGCCGTTTACGATCAGCAGGAGCATAAGTGCATCCGTATCTATGGGGACTACCCTGACGAAAAGGCACACGCACAGGTCAGAGCCAGTGCGGAACCCGAACAGCAGGAACCGGAACACTTCATCGATCATTTTTATGTTGCCGAGGACATTCAGAAGCGGGGTGCGCTGGACATCAAGGAATACAGTTCCTTTGATGATGCCCTGCGAGCCTACTATGCACTTCCTGACACGCAGAGAAAAGCCCTGGGTGCAATGAATACCAGAGATCTGCCGGGTAGTCTGGACTTCGTACAGTGCGTAGATGGAAAGGACACCATCATTCAGGATTATGCCCAGGTGGACGGATGGCAGAATGCCGAAGTCATGGACATTATCGCTCAGCTTGAGCAGTCCATCACCACCAGAGAAATCCCACCTGTTCCTGCGGTGAACTTCCACATCACGGATGACAACATCGGTGAAGGTGGACCGAAGCAGAAATTCGCAAGAAACATCGCAGCCATTGAAACTCTGTTCAAACTGGAAAGCGAGAACAGGAACGCCACTACCGAAGAACAGGAGATTTTGTCGAATTATGTCGGTTGGGGCGGTCTGGCAGATGCCTTTGACCCGGACAAGGGAAATTGGGCGAAGGAGTATCAGACACTGAAAAACCTGCTTTCCGAAGATGAATATGCTGCGGCAAGAGCTTCCACCCTGAACGCACATTACACCAGCCCTACGGTCATTCGCTCCATCTACGATGCGGTCGGACAGATGGGCTTTGAAACAGGAAATATTCTGGAGCCTGCTATGGGTATCGGCAACTTCTTTGGTATGCTCCCTCCTGAAATGCAGAGCAGCCGTTTGTATGGTGTGGAACTGGATTCCATCACCGGCAGAATTGCTCAGAAGCTCTATCCCAACGCAGAAATCAAAGTAGCCGGTTTTGAAACGACAGACCGCCGAGACTTTTACGATCTGGCTGTGGGTAATGTACCTTTCGGTAACTACAAAGTATCCGATAAGCCGTATGACAAGCTGGGATTCTCCATCCACAACTATTTCTTTGCCAAGGCTTTGGATCAGGTTCGTCCCGGTGGTGTGGTCGCTTTTGTGACAAGCCGTTACACCATGGATTCCAAGAACTCTGACGCAAGGCGATATATGGCGCAGAGGGCGGAACTGCTTGGTGCAATCCGTCTGCCAAACGATGCCTTTAAGAAAAACGCAGGCACGGAAGTCGTGTCCGACATCCTGTTCCTGCAAAAGCGTGACCATCCGATTGACATTGTACCGGAATGGGTAAACCTTGACCGCACCGAAGAAGGACACACCATGAACAGCTACTTTGTCGCTCATCCTGAAATGGTTCTGGGCGATACGGTGGAAGAAAGTACCGCCTACGGCATGGACATTACAGTGCGTCCCATTGAGGGCATGGAACTGTCCGAACTTCTGAAAGAAGCAGTTTCCCACATCCAAGGAACCTATCAGGCTGTGGAGCTTCCCGAAGCTGACAAGGGTAAGGAAATCGAAACCATTCCTGCAACCCCGGATGTAAAGAATTTCTCTTATACCGTGGTGGATGGCAATGTGTACTTCCGTGAAAACTCCCTGATGCGCCGTGTAGACCTGAATGAGAAAGCAAAAGACCGTGTGATGGGCATGGTGGAACTTCGTGGTATCGTCAACGAGCTGATCGAATATCAGCTTGAGGATTACCCGGATGAAATGATTACTCAGAAACAGGCAGAACTGAATGATGCCTACGATGCGTTTGCCGCAAAGAACGGGCTTATCAATAATCGAGCCAATGGTCAGGCATTTGCTGACGATTCCTCCTACTATCTCCTGTGTTCTCTGGAAAATGTGGATGAGGACGGCAATCTGAAAAGCAAGGCGGATATGTTCACCAAGCGAACCATCAAGCCGGAACGCAGAGTGACGAGCGTGGATACGCCGTCCGAAGCTCTGGCAATCTCTATCGGTGAGCGTGGCAAGGTGGATTTGCCGTTTATGGCACAGCTGCTTGGAACACCTGGAGAATACGATGCGATTCAGGCAGAGCTTCGAGGGGTGATCTTCAAAGACCCGATGGCTCCCGATGCTGTGGAAGTTGGATGGCAGACTGCCGATGATTACCTTTCCGGTGATGTAAGAAGCAAGCTGCGTGTCGCACAGATGGCGGCAGACAGGGATTCTTCCTTCCACATCAATGTGGAAGCCTTGCAGAAAGCACAGCCGAAGGACTTGGATGCGTCCGAGATTGATGTGCGTTTGGGTGCAACATGGATTGATGCCGATTATATTCAGCAGTTCATGGAGGAAACCTTTGAAACGCCGTATTACTTGCGCCGTTCCATTGAGGTCAAGTTCTCCGAGCTGACCGCAGAGTGGCGCATCAACGGTAAGAGTTCTCCCAACTACAACGATGTGGCGGCGTATGTCACCTACGGTACAGAGCGAGCCAACGCATATCGGATTCTGGAGGAAACGCTGAATCTGAAGGATATTCGTATCTATGATACGATTGAAGATGCAGATGGTAAGCAGAAGCGTGTCCTCAATAAAAAAGAAACTACCCTGGCACAGCAGAAACAGCAGGCAATCAAGGATGCGTTCCGAGATTGGATTTGGAGAGATCCGCACAGACGAGAAACCCTTTCCACCAAGTACAACGAACTTTTTAACTCCACCAGACCTCGTGAGTATGATGGCTCTCATATCCGTTTCGGCGGCATGAACCCGGATATTACCCTCCGTGAACACCAGAGAAATGCTATCGCTCATGTGCTATATGGTGGAAATACACTGCTTGCACACGAAGTTGGTGCGGGCAAGACCTTCGAGATGGCTGCATCGGCTATGGAGAGTAAACGGCTTGGATTGAGCCAGAAATCCCTGTTCGTTGTGCCGAATCACTTGACCTTACAGTGGGCAAACGAGTTCCTGCACCTCTATCCGAGTGCCAAGCTCCTTGTTGCCACCAAGAAGGATTTTGAAACAGCAAACCGTAAGAAGTTCTGCGCTCGTATCGCAACGGGTGACTATGATGCAGTCATCATCGGTCACAGCCAGTTTGAAAAAATCCCGCTTTCTGCCGAACGACAGGAACGGCAGCTGCGGGAGCAGATTGATGAGATCGAGGGTGCGATTGCGGAGCTGAAATGGCAGCGTGGCGAAAACTTCACGATCAAGCAGATGGAGAAAACACGAAAATCATTGGAAGCCAGACTGGACAAGCTCCTTGCCGCTGACAAGAAAGATGATGTCATTACCTTTGAGCAGTTGGGTGTAGACCGGCTGTTTGTGGACGAAAGCCATGCGTTCAAGAATTTGTTCCTCTACACAAAAATGCGAAATGTGGCAGGTCTGTCCACCTCCGAAGCCCAGAAATCTTCGGATATGTTTATGAAGTGCCGCTATATGGATGAGCTGACCGGCGGGCGTGGTGTGATCTTTGCAACCGGTACTCCAGTAAGTAACTCGATGACCGAGCTTTATACGGTCATGCGCTATCTCCAGTACAGTACGCTCCAGCAAAAGAACCTGACCCATTTTGATTCCTGGGCATCGACCTTCGGAGAAACAACAACTGCGATTGAGCTTGCACCGGAGGGAACCGGCTATCGTGCCAGAACCCGATTTGCGAAGTTCTTCAACCTGCCTGAACTGATGAATATGTTCAAGGAGGTTGCCGACATCAAGACCTCTGACCAGTTGCATCTCCCTGTTCCCGAAGCAAAGTTTGAAACGGTTGTGGTTCAGCCCTCTGAGTACCAGAAGGATATGGTGGCTTCCCTTTCAGAGAGAGCAGCAGATGTTCATGCCGGTATTGTAGACCCGTCCGTCGATAATATGCTCAAGATTACCAGCGACGGACGAAAATTGGGACTGGATCAGCGGCTAATGAACACCCTGTTACCCGATGACCCTGACAGCAAGCTCAATGCCTGCGTGGGAAATATCCTGCGTATCTGGCAGGACGGTCAGGCTGACAAATTGACCCAGTTGGTGTTCTGCGACCTTAGCACACCGAAAAATGATGGAACCTTCAATGTCTATGATGATGTCAAAACCAAGCTGATTGCAAACGGTGTGCCTGCGGAAGAAGTTGCCTTTATCCATGATGCAGATACCGAGGCAAAGAAAAAAGACCTCTTTGCCAAGGTTCGTACCGGGCAGGTGCGAGTGCTTCTTGGCAGTACGCAAAAGATGGGTGCAGGAACCAACGTCCAGGACAAATTGGTGGCAGTTCACCACTTGGATGTGGGTTGGCGTCCGTCTGATATGACCCAGAGAAACGGTCGTATCATCCGTCAGGGCAACCGGAACAAAGAGGTTCAGGTGTATCAGTATGTGACCGAGGGAACCTTCGATGCCTACCTGTATCAGACCTTGGAAAACAAGCAGAAGTTTATTTCTCAGATTATGACCTCCAAATCACCGGTTCGCTCCTGTGACGATGTGGATGAGCAGGCGCTGTCCTATGCGGAGATCAAGGCGCTGTGTGCCGGCAATCCGCTTATCAAGGAAAAGATGGACTTGGACATTGATGTGGCAAGGCTGAAGGTGCTGAAAGCTGACCACCAGAGCCAGCAGTACCGTATGGAAGATAAGCTTCTGAAATACTTCCCGGCTGAGATTGAAAAGCAGACAGGCTATATTCATGGCTTTGAAGCTGATATTAAAACCGTGGAAGCACACCCGCAGATTGCCGATGGCTTTTGCGGCATGGAAATCATGGGCAAAGCCTACACCGAAAAGGCAGATGCCGGTGAAATCCTCCTTGCGGCTTGTAAGGACACGAAAAGTGCCGATCCGGTTCCTCTTGGCAGTTACCGTGGCTTTCAGATGGAGCTTTCGTTTGACAGTTTCCGGAACGAGTTCGATGTGACCCTGAAGGGCGCTGTGAGCCACAGAGTAGCCCTTGGAACGGACGCACGAGGAAATATCACCCGACTGGACAATGCCCTTGCAGGCATCCTTGAGCGCTTAGAACGAGCCAATGAGCAGTTGAATAATCTCTACAATCAGCAGGAAGCAGCCAAGGCGGAGGTTGGAAAACCGTTCCCGCAGGAAGCAGAGCTGACAGCCAAAAGTCAGCGACTGGCAGAACTGGATGCAGCCCTGAATATGGAGGACTCTGTGGAAAATCGTGACGAAAGAAGCGAGTCAGAGCGTCCTTCTGTGTTGGCTGATCTGAAATCCAAAGCGGAGCATATCCCGCCTGCAAAATACTCTGAAACCCGTGAGGAGGTGTTGTAATGGCAAAGCGAGATCAGGATGTTCATTTCCTTGCATCCAAGGAGGAGGTCGAGCGAATCCATGAGAAGATGGACGAGCTTGGCATCCGCAGCATGGGAGCCTATCTGCGGAAAATGGCTCTGGATGGTTACTGTATCAGACTGGATTTGCAGGATGTGAAAGCCCTGGTTTCGCTCCTGCGAATCTGCTCCAACAACCTGAACCAGTACGCAAAGCGAGCGAACGAAACAGGCAGCATCTATCGTGCTGACATTGAGGATTTGCAAAAACGGCTGGAGGAGATCTGGACGGACATGAGAGAAGTTCTTGTTCGCCTGTCCTCAATCCAGTAATCCGACAACTTGTTGGGAAGTCGCAGTTTCGGCTGCGGCTTTTACATAAGGGTTGACATCATTGCGTTATGGCAGATACCCTTGTACAATATAATTAAAAGAAAGGGGTTGAGCCTATGAAGCTGGTATTGAAGATATTGGCACTGCCGGTGCTGTTCGTTGTAAAAGTGATTTGCATTCTTGGAAATCTGCTTACAAATGTTGTGTCCTATGTAATTGGTTTATTGCTCTTGGTCATTGGCGGATCTGCGATTTACTGCATTGTAAAGGCTTTGTGGCAGTCCCTGCTTATTCTTGTGGTTCTTGGAATTGCGACAATAGCAGCGGTGTTCTTGCTCGTCTGGGCTGTTATGAAAGTCGAGAATATTGGAGAAAGTCTGGGAGCATTTATCAGGTCATAAGATAATATCAGAGAAAAGTCACCGACCGGTGGCTTTTTCTTTTTGGGAAGGAAGTGATGGGAATGGCAGCGACAAGATTGATTGCACTCCATGTGAATAAGGGAAAGACGGTCGCTCAATGTTTGGCAGACAGAACCGACTACTCACAAAATGCCGCAAAAACCAATGATGGCGAATTTATCAGTTCCTATGAGTGTGATCCAAAGACAGCAGATGAGGAATTTCTGCTTTCCAAACGGCAGTATCAGCATATTACCGGCAGACAGCAGAAGAACAATATCATCGCATACCAGATACGCCAGTCCTTTAAGCCGGGAGAAATCACCCCGGAAGAAGCGAACCAAGTCGGCTATGAAACAGCGATGCGATGGACAAAGGGAAAACACGCTTTCATCGTTGCGACCCACATCGACAAATCCCACATTCACAACCATATTATTTATAATTCGACCTCGCTGGATGCCACACGGAAATTCAAAAACTTCTTTCTTTCCGGTCTGGCGGTGCAAAGACTCAGTGATATGGTTTGCCTGGAACACGGGCTGTCCATTATTACACCGAAGCCGTATCGGGAGCGCCAGAAAAGAACTGTTTATCCCAAGAAGCGTACCCAGCGTGACGAATTATGTGATGCGATTGATGCGGTGCTGAAGCAGAAACCAAAGAGCTTTGATGGCTTTGTTCAGGCTCTGGCTGACATGGGATTTGAGTTCAAGGATGGAAAGCAGCCTGCGTTCAAGGGCGAGAATCAGAAGCGTTTCATTCGGCTGCGTTCCCTGGGCGAAGGATATAGCAAAGAGGAAATTCAAGCGGTTATCTCCGGCAAGAACCTGGACAAATCAAAAGGCGGCTCTGCCAAGGCTCCTGCCCCGAAGCAGTTCCAGATGCTGATTGATATTCAGGCAAAGATGGCCGAGGGCAAGACGGTCGGTTATGAAAAGTGGGCGAAGAAGTTCAACCGAAAAGAAGCTGCCCGAACGGTAATCCTACTGAAAGAAAAAGGCTTGGGCAACTACGACGATCTGACTGCTCATATTGAAAATCTGTCTGCCCGGTTCGATGCGCTTTCTGATTCTATCAAGGTCGCAGAGAAACGTATGGTTGAGGTTCAGGCGTTGCAGCAGCACATCAAAAATTATCGCAACACAAGGCAAATTTATATCGAGTACCGCAAGTCTGGATATAGCAAAAAATTCTTTGAAGAACACCGTCAGGAAATCACAATTCATAAAGCGGCGAAGCAAGCCTTTGATGAATTGCAGATTACAAAGCTCCCGTCCATGCAATCATTGTATGAGGAGTTTCATCAGCTGGCAGTCCAGAAAAAGCAGGACTACGCTGAGTACCGTCAGATCAGAAAAGAGAAAGAAGAACTGCTGATTGCCAAACGGACGGTTGAAACGATTTTGAATATCGACAGGCAGAAAGAGCAGGAAAAAGAGAAAGAGAAAGAGGAAAAGAAGAACTTCCGTTAAAGCAAAAAGCCACGGTCTGCACTCCCCAAAGGGTGCGGATCGTGGCTGCTTTTTTGCTTTTCGATTTCGGTGCTTTCAACCATGGGCAAATTTTTATTCTACTGTTCTTTGAGAAACGATTGAAAATCGTGTAGCCATCATCGGCAGATGATGTTCAAAGGGGATTGGGGATGCTTCCCCAACAAGCAAATTTGCGAAGATTGCACCGAAGGGAAAATCGAGAAAATGAGTGAACCTGTACAGGTTTACACTGCTTGCCAATTTGTGAGATTATGAATTTAGTATCGAGAATAGGGTACACCTAAATTTTGCAATGCTGCAACCCTATCATCGTTGCATGGATGAGTTGAGTATCTTTCGTTTTGATTCCTTTTACCAGGGTTTCTTTTCCCTCTAGTAATTCTTTTACATTTGTTTTGGTGAGTTTTTTCTTTCTAAAATGTTCAGCTAAAGTGAAGGTACATTCAGGATAATTTGAACAACCATAAAACGATTTTTTTAATACAATATTGTTGCCACACTTAGGACATTTTCCTACAAGGGGTCCCGAGCGCTTAGTGGGAATTTGTACCCCTTATCGATACAAATTCCCCGTAGGCGCTAGGGACCTCTTTAGCTCCTTGGAAGCTGTCAGTAGTATACCTAATAATTTATCTACATTCCCTTTAGTAACGTGTAACTTTCCAAATTTACAAAAGCGACTCATAGAATTATTTCCTCCCGTTAAATGATAGATAACTATTAAAAATAGACAATACTTGCTCATAAGTAACGGTACTTAAATTGTTTACTTTGGCGTGTTTCATTGCTTGATGAAACTGATTTTTAGTAAACAGTTGACGATATTCTCGATTGACCCATTTTGAAACAAAGTACGTATATAGCTTCCAATATTTATCTGGAACATCTGTGGTATGGCGGGTAAGTTTTATTAAGACACTGTTTACTTTTGGTTTAGGATGAAAGCATTCCGCTGGCAGCTTAAGCAATTGCTGAATCGAGACTTGAGTGTGCAAGAGCAACCCTAGTGTTCGGTGAATATCCAAGGTACGCTTGTAGAATCCTTCTTCAACAATCAGATAGATGTCAGACGCATGGCTTTCAAAAACCACTTTTTTAATCCTGAATAATTCATACATTTTACCTTGAGTCCTACAATCATTGTAGTATCAATGGATTAACAAATTTTAACTTTTCACCCAATAAGTGATGAAAAAAGAACTCCATTTTGTTATAGTAAAAGTGCATATAAATACAAAACAAAGGAGTTCTTCTAATGAATACTTTACACAAAAACGATGCACTTTTCAATACAAATCTTTCTATTTCTCATGATGGCGGTTGTTTATCTAGTGATGCTGGACTTGTCTTAGTTAAACAAGTGATGCATCTTCTTGGTTTTAAGCATTTAACCAATCAATATCTCCATCTTCATGATACTCGTGCCTATTTTAAACACAGTAATACAAGCATTTTAGAACAAATGATTCTTCAACTCGTTGCGGGATATGATACAGATAGTGCTGCCAATATTTTAAGTAACGATCCTATCTGGCAGTTACTTTTAGAAAAAGAACACCTTGCTTCTCAATCCACCATTTCTCGCTTTTTAGATCGTTTTGGCGAAAAGAATATTGAAGAACTACAACAAATGAATCAAGCCCTTCTTGATCAAGTTCATCCTTTTCATGATGACAGTGACTTTATTATCGATTTGGATTCTACCCATACAGACACTTTTGGACGTCAAGAACAAGCAAATTACAACGCCCATTATCAAACATACGGATACCATCCACTCGTCGCATTTGATGGCGTAACTGGATATTTTCTAAAAGCACAGTTACGCGCAGGAAATCGTTATACTTCTCATGGTGTCGGTGACTTTATCAAACCATTGCTTACTCATTATTCAAAAAAAGACTCAAATAAAAAACTTTTAGTACGTGGAGATAGTGGTTTCGCTACGCCAGATCTATACGAATCTTGCGAAGCAGTAAGGGCACGATACGTCATTCGTTTAAAAAATAATGCACGCTTAACCCAACTCGGCGAACAAAAAATATCATACGGAAATAATGAGTGGGATAAAAAAGAAGTCAACTATTTCTCAGTGCAATACCAAGCAAAATCCTGGAATCATGCACGCAGAGTATGTATTCAATCTGTCCGAGAAGCAGATGAACTATTATTTCAACATACATTTATCGTGACAAATTTAGATGAAAGCATATCTCCTGAAACTATTTTTGAACTATATAACAAGCGTGGAACAATGGAAAACTACATCAAAGAAGCTAAAAATGGCTTCTTCTTTGACAAAACTGATAGTCCTACTTTTATAGAAAACTACGCACGAATGATGTTAAGTGTCATTGCATATAATTTGATTAATTGCTTAAAAAATATCGCCTTTGATTCAAAACAAACTGGCATGACCATCCAAACGATTCGCCTAAAATTTTTCAAGGTAGCGGGGAAATTAGTGAAAACAGCCCGTAAAATTCATTTAAAGCTTTCAAGCTATCATGTTTATCAAGATGAGTTTTATAAAATATTCGAACGACTGCGGATTTGGTCACTAGCATCAGTATAACGAAAAACAGAACAGAAGTTATCCAAAAGCTAACGGGTGGAGTCTGCCCTAAATTAAAAAGATTTCCAGGTAAAACGTAAATTCTTGTTTTTGTTTTATAAAATCTATCAGTTTAGCAGGCAAATTTAGAAATTAATGCATGAAAGGTTATTGGTTTGGTCAAATTTGTTAGTTAATTCGGAGCTATGAATTATTCAAGTTACTATAATGTATAGCACTCACTATATTTTTTTATCACAGCTTCAGAAAACGCATATGCTTCGTCATTGTATTTACAATCTTTCTCCCATTCTTCAACATCATCTACTGACATAGGCCGAATAGTGAATTCGTCGCCAACAAATGTTCTCACACCACTTAAAAACTCATCAAAACTTGATGTTATTCCTCTTGCATCAGCATAATACCACTGTCTATTTTTATATATTTGGCAAAAGGCATGAAATCCTCTTTTATCATTTTGCTGGATAACATATACATTGT
>SKED01001681.1_pt1 | contig 18009 bp, 10 predicted proteins | sample 4826651 | NCBI WGS metagenome assembly SKED01 (sample SAMN11008818, study PRJNA524170) | human gut metagenome | biome: Human fecal sample; material: Feces; isolation source: fecal sample from pouch patient p19 | host: Homo sapiens | place: Israel: Tel-Aviv | collected 2016-06-28
AATGTGAAGTGCACATAAATTTATAAGGTGATTCGCACCAGAAAAATGATTTAAAACTATATTTTTTAGTTTATTAATATATTATACATTAATGTTTAAAGAATTAATTTGAGTAGCATTTGTCAATGTTTCACAATATTAACTTGAGGATTTGTGAAATATTGCTGTCGCTCCCTTCGCGGGAGCGTGGATTGAAATTCGGAGATACACACAGTCAACGGAAAGCCGATGGCGTCGCTCCCTTCGCGGGAGCGTGGATTGAAATAGTACATCTTTACGGATGGAGTCCAGATCATCCTGTCGCTCCCTTCGCGGGAGCGTGGATTGAAATAATCGGCCATTTATCTATATTCCGAGCAAAAATGTCGCTCCCTTCGCGGGAGCGTGGATTGAAATGAATTCCATGCGGCCAGAGGATATAAAGAAGCAGTCGCTCCCTTCGCGGGAGCGTGGATTGAAATAATATAGTCCTGCTCCCTTTGCTGCCAAATTCTGGTCGCTCCCTTCGCGGGAGCGTGGATTGAAATTACGCAGAAAGTAGAGGAAGCACTAAAAAAATAGTCGCTCCCTTCGCGGGAGCGTGGATTGAAATTCTTCTACAAGCATCCGGCAGCACATTGTACGGCGTCGCTCCCTTCGCGGGAGCGTGGATTGAAATCCCAGTCCTTGTAATTTCTCAGCCATTCCTTACGGTCGCTCCCTTCGCGGGAGCGTGGATTGAAATTCCTGCTCGTAACTCCTACTTGCAGCATTGCGTGTGGTCGCTCCCTTCGCGGGAGCGTGGATTGAAATATATTATTTTTTGAGTTATATTGTCTTGTGGCTTTTTCCATTTTTGGGTTTGAACTTCAAATTTTTAAGTGACAAACATAACTGCCTGTGATATTATAAAAACGATATAGACGAAAATGATCAGGAAACAGTAATGCCAATACTGCGTGGGCTTTGGAAGCAGGAGAACAGTTCGAAAATATATCGACTGTTCTCTTTTTGCTTTTTAAACATTAACACGGTAAAGCTTTGCCTTCGCATAGTGAGACTGCGAAACACCGAAACGCAGACTACTGAACAGTGATAAAATGGAAAGGAACTGGATATGAGAAAAAATCGAAAGAGCAGCTCCCATACCCATAGAAATAGAATTTACATTACGGCATTTCTTCTGGCTGGCAGTTTTATACTGGGAGGATGCATAATAAAGAAAGCAAAAGAGGCAGACAGTAAACTGCCGGAGATAGTAATCGGAATAGATTACTTCGAACCTTACAGCTATCAGACAAGCGACGGCGAATACAAAGGTGTTGATGTGGAGCTTGCCAGGGAAGCCTTTCAGAGGCTTGGATATCGCCCCAGATTTGAGAATATAGTCTGGGAGGACAAGGATAAACTGCTGGCTGATGGGACAATAGACTGTCTGTGGAGCAGCTATTCCATGAACGGAAGAGAAGACAAATATCAGTGGGCAGGACCCTATCTGTACAGCCGTCAGATGGTGGTTGTAAGAGCCGAGAGTGAAATCCAGACGCTTCAGGAGCTGAAAGGGAAGAGGATTGCAGTGCAGGCTACTACAAAAGCAGAGGATCTTTTTCTTCATAAGATTGAATCCGATCTTCCGCAGATGGAGCAGGTAAACTGCTTTTCTACCACAAATGAGCTTTATGCCGCACTTAGGAAAGATTATGCAGATGCAATTGCGGGACATGAGGCGATGCTTGGCAGCCTGGTGCAGGATGGTGAGGGGGCTTACCGTATGCTAAAGGAGAGTCCTTATAAATCAGAGCTTGGCGTTGCTTTTAAAAAAGGAACCCACAAGGAAGCAGCAGCTGATCTTACAGAAACCCTCAAAGAGATGCAGGATGAGGGCATTACAGAAGAAATAGTTTCAAAATACGGATTGGATGCGGATGAGATTCTGCCTGAAGGGGAAAGTAAATGAGCAGAAAGATAAGAAAGCAGATGCAGAAAAAGAGGTTTGATAAAAATGCATGTCTACTGGTGCTTATCCTGATTTTTTTCGGAATCCTGACCTTTCTTCTGCTGACAGCAAGTGATAATAATAAACTGAATAATACACTAAATGAGACATTTGATTTTGTAAAAACCCGGATTGAAAGGTATGAGATTTATAATACTAATGACCAGGTAAAGAGTCTGGTACGTCTTATGGACAAAACAACAGAATTAAGCCGGGTCATAGCACAGGAAGGCAATCTCAGCGAGGAGATGCTGGATGAATATGCAAGGGAACAGCGTCTGACAGGAATCCTTGTACTGGATCAGGACCAGAAGGTGGCAGAACAGACAGCGAAGGATGGAGATGCCATGCCGCTGTGGCAGAAGCTGATCGAATATGATTATGTACATGATATTGCTGATCATCCGGAAAAGACCTATACAACCCGTCTGAGAAATGAAGGAAAGCTTTACGATTTTGCGGCAGTGGCAAGGCAGGACGCAGCAGGAATCCTGATCGCATATGCGCAGAAAGAGGAAGTAAATGAGCTTAACGGTGATCTGACCATGGCATCGTTGTTTTCCGATTTTCCCTTTGAGATGAATGGAAGTGTTGTAATCTGTGATGATAACAAGGTTGTCAGCACAAATAAACAGGAGCTTACTTCTCGCTCTATAGAAGCTGCGAAGAGTCTGCATAAAAACCAATTTAAAGCAGATGTGAATAGAATTGTCCGCCTTCATTCAAAAAACGGGATCTGGTATGGGCGTCAGGAGAAGATAAAGGACTACGATGCATATATCTTTTTCCCGAAGTATCAGGTGTACATCACACGGAATACGGTATGTATGATTTATGTGCTGCTTGCACTGCTTCTTTTTTCACTTTACCGGGTGAGCAGGAGCAGAACAGAAAAGAGAAGTATCCTTCAGGATCAGAAAAGACTTCGCGTGATCGATGCACTTGGTCATGCATATTCCTCGATTTCTCTTGTGAATATAAAGACAGAGGAAATCGAGATCGTAAAAGCTTCAAAGAGCATGAAGCCGGACCAGAAAGGGGATATGCTTTCCAAAGCACACCAGGAAGAGCTTATAAGGCAGGTTATTGCAGAGCCATTTCAGAAGGCATATCGGGAATTTATCAGTATGAGTACTGTGGCAAAGCGTCTGGAGAAACGTGAGATGCTGAGCTTTACAGCTCAGACAGTGGATGAAAGATGGCTGACCATGATCATTGTGCCGCAGGGATATGATAAAAACGGGAAACTATGTACCGTTCTGGTTGCAAACCGTGATGCCACAGAGGAAAAAGAGCGTGAGATAGAGCAGGATAAGAACCTGAGAAATGCACTTGCAGCTGCGGAGCATGCGAACAAGGCGAAAACAGTGTTTCTGAATAATATGTCCCATGATATCCGCACACCCATGAATGCGATCATCGGATTCACAGCACTTGCGACAGCACATATTGATAATACGGAGCTTGTTCTGGATTATCTGAAAAAGATCCATACATCCGGCCAGCATCTGCTCAGTCTGATCAATGATGTGCTGGATATGAGCAGAATTGAGAGCGGTTCCGTTGAAATTGAATATGCAGCGGTACACCTGCCGGATATTCTGAATGATCTGAAAACGATCATCCAGGGCTCTTCATATTCCAGACAGCAGAAGCTTTCTATTGATACACAGGATATACTCCATGAAGATATTATTACCGACAAGCTGCGTCTGACACAGGTGCTTCTGAATATAAGCAGCAATGCGGTAAAGTTTACACCGGTGGGTGGCAGGATTAGCATCCGTGTTTCAGAGGAACCTTGCAAAAGAGATGGATTTACAACCGTAATCTTCAGGGTGAAGGATAACGGAAGCGGAATGTCACCGGAGTTCCGGGAGCATGTGTTTGATTCTTTCTCAAGAGAGCATACCGTCACAGAGAACGGAATCGGAGGAACCGGCCTTGGAATGGCAATTGCCAAAAATATTGTGGATATGATGGGCGGTACGCTCCAGGTCGAAAGTGAAGTGGGAAAAGGAACGGAATTTACAGTTGCGTTTGAATGCAAAATAGCAGGAGCAGCAGTGAAACAGGAGCCTGCTCCGGAGCCAGGAGATTTGATCAAGAGTGAGAATCAGAAGCCTCAGGTAGAAAGCAAGAGAAGCTATAAAGGCAAAAAAGCTCTTCTTGTAGAGGATAATGAGCTGAACCGCGAGATTGCAACTGCAATCTTGGAGGAAATTGGTCTGGATGTGGATATCGCAGAGGATGGCACGGATGCTGTGAATATGATGTCATCTGCAGAAAGCAGAAAATATGATCTGATTTTCATGGACATTCAGATGCCGAAGATGGATGGATATACTGCAACCAGGGAGATCCGTACGCTGGATGATCCAAAATGCGCAAATATACCGATCATTGCAATGACCGCAAATGCTTTTGAGGAAGACCGCAAAAAGGCAATCAAGGCAGGTATGAACGGCCATATTGCAAAACCAATCAGTGCAGATGCAATTCTGGAAAATCTGGAGCAGATTTTCGGAAGATAAAAGGGAGGATCCATAATGAACAAGAAAAAAAGGGACAGAGTTTTGTCTGTACTTCTGGTGATGGTAACAGCCATGTCACTTCTGTCAGGCTGCGGCGGAAAAAGTGCAGAAAAAGAAGATGCAGAAACTATCACGGTGTATTTATGGAGTACAAGCCTGTATGAAAAATATGCACCCTACATCCAGAAACAGCTTCCGGATATCAATGTTGAATTTGTAGTAGGTAATAATGATCTGGACTTTTATAAGTTTCTTGATGAAAACGGCGGATTGCCGGACATTATAACCTGCTGTCGTTTTTCCCTGCATGATGCAAGTCCCCTGAAGGGCAGTCTGATGGATCTTTCCACAACCAATGCGGCAGGGGCTGTCTATGATACATACCTCAGCAATTTTATGAATGAGGATGGCAGCATAAACTGGCTTCCTGTGTGCGCAGATGCCCATGGCTTTGTGGTGAACAGGGATCTTTTTGAAAAATATGATATTCCTCTTCCAACAGATTATGAGAGCTTTGTTTCTGCCTGCCAGTCATTTGAAGAGGTGGGAATCCGTGGGTTTACGGCAGACTATTATTATGATTACACCTGCATGGAAACACTGCAGGGCCTGTCTGCATCGGAGCTGTCTTCTAATGCCGGACGCAAGTGGCGTACCGCTTACAGTGATCCGGATAACACAAAGAGAGAAGGTCTGGATGATACAGTCTGGCCGGAGGCTTTTGAGCGCATGGAACAGTTTATCCAGGATACAGGTCTTGGCCAGGATGATCTGGATATGAATTATGATGATGTGATTGAGATGTTTCAAAGCGGTAAGCTTGCCATGTATTTTGGCAGCTCTGCCGGTGTAAAGATGTTCCAGGATCAGGGCATCAACACAACATTTCTTCCATTCTTTCAGGAGAACGGCGAAAAGTGGCTGATGACCACGCCGTATTTCCAGGTGGCTTTAAACCGTGATCTGGCACAGGATGAAGCTCGCAGGAAAAAGGCAATGAAGGTATTGAATACAATGCTTTCAGAGGATGCGCAGAACCAGATCATTTATGATGGGCAGGATCTGTTAAGCTACAGCCAGAATGTAAACATCCATCTTACGGAATATCTGAAGGATGTGAAGCCTGTGATCGAAGAAAACCATATGTATATCCGCATTGCGTCAAATGACTTTTTCTCTGTTTCCAAGGATGTGGTTTCCAGGATGATTTCAGGAGAATACGATGCCGGGCAGGCCTATCAGTCATTTAATTCTCAGCTTCTTGAAAAGGAAGATACTTCTGAGAATATTGTGCTGGAATCACAGAAATCCTATTCCAACCGTTTTCACAGCAGTGGAGGGAATGCGGCATATTCGGTTATGGCAAATACCCTGCGCGGCATTTATGGAACGGATGTGCTGATCGCAACAGGCAACAGCTTTACAGGAAACGTGCTCAAAGCTGGCTATACAGAAAAAATGGCCAGATGCATGATCATGCCAAATAGTCTTCAGGCATACAGCTGCAAAATGAGCGGAGCCGAACTGAAAGAGACGGTCAGAAACTTCATAGAAGGCTATCAGGGTGGATTGATTCCCTTTAACCGTGGCTCTCTGCCAGTGGTCAGCGGTATTTCTGCGGAGGTCATGGAAACAGATGATGGCTATACATTAAGCAAGGTTACAAAGGATGGAAAATCAATTCAGGATAATGATACTTTTACAGTAACCTGCCTTGCAATATCAAAGCATATGGAAGCCTATCCGGCAGATGAAAATATGGTATTTGAGGGAGGGGACACCTTTGTGAAGGATACCTGGATAGAATATGTTTCAGATGAAAATGCTATTCTTGCAGAACCTGAAGACTACATTAATGTGAGATGAGAAGAATGAATATTAAGAAGCGTAAAACAAACAGAAAGAAAACTATTATAAAAAAACGATTCAGGCTGGCTGTTTTTATAGCTGCCTTTCTTGCGATCGCTTTGACTGTTTTCCGATATTTTAAGTTTGTGTCGGAAACGGTTTATGAGGAAAGTGTTTCTCATCTGACAGAGGTTTTTCATCAGTCTGATAATATGCTGCGGGAACTGGCAAATAAGAATCTGACATATCTTCATATGTGGGGGGAGTATCTGAAGGATACCTCCAGCGAAGATGAAATCCGTGATTATATAGAGAAAGCACAGGAGGATGCCGGATTTTTATATTTCTATTTTCTGTCAGCTGACGGTGATTATAAGATGGTATCAGGTGAAGCCGGGTATCTTGGATTACAGGAAAACTTTGAAAATAAGATCCAGCAGGGAAATGACGTGATCACAAATGCAGTTGTTCCCGGAAAATCCCAGATGCTTGTTTTTGTCAGCCCAAAGGCTCATGGAACCTATCAGGATTTCGAATATGATGCCATTGCCATTGCTTATGAAAACGCGGATATTGTAAATGTACTGGATATTTCCGCTTTTAATGGAAATGCAAAGAGCTATGTTGTTCATCCGGACGGCCGTGTTGTGGTGGACCATTCCCTTGAGTCATGGGGAACTGCCTATAATTTCCTGGGTGTTCTAAGAGAGCATTCGGATATGTCCGAAAAAGAGATTCTTGAACTTTCAGAGAAGTTTAAGGAGGGACATACAGATGCGATGCTGGTAAATCTGGATGGAAGTAACTACTATCTGGTCTATGAAAAATCGGATATTCAGGACTGGGTATTTCTGGGACTTGTAAAGGCTGATATTGTCAATGCCAGTATGAACAGCCTGCAGCTTAGTACGCTTCTCCTTGTCGGCGCAGTCGTGTTCTGCATTGCTGCCTTTCTTATCAGCCTTATTGTTCAAAAGGGCAGGATAAATCTTAAGAAAAAGGATACGGAGATCCTGTACAGGGATGAGCTGTTTCAGAAGCTGTCAATGAATGTGGATGACGTTTTCCTGATGCTGGATGCAAAAACATATAAGGCAGATTACGTCAGCCCGAATGTGGAAAAGCTGTTGGGTATTACTGCAGAACAGATCCGCAAGGATATTTGTATTCTGGGAAAACTCCATTCCGGGACATCTGAAGCTCCGGAGAAGAATTATCTGGAGAGAATCCAGGTTCATGAACAGCAGGAAGGGGATTTTGAATACGTTCATCAGAAAACAGGGGAACAGCGTTGGTTCCATAATGTTGCAATGTGCAGCGAGGTAAACGGAAAAAAGAAATATATCCTGGTTATGTCGGATCGTACCTCTGACAGGAAAATGAATCAGGCACTTTCTGAGGCAGTTCGCGCTGCAGAGACTGCAAGCCGGGCAAAGAGTACCTTCCTCTCCAACATGTCCCACGATATCCGGACCCCAATGAATGCGATTATTGGCTTTACCACCCTGGCTGTGAGCAACATTGACAATCAGAAAAGGGTACGGGATTATCTTGGAAAGATCCTTTCCTCCAGCAACCATCTGCTTTCACTGATCAATGATATTCTGGATATGAGCCGTATTGAGAGCGGAAGGATCCAGTTGGAAGAAACGGAGGTCAGCCTGTCGGATGTGCTTCATGATCTGAAGACGATTATCAGCGGGCAGATCCATGCGAAGCAGCTGGAGCTTTATATGGATGCCATGGATGTTACCAATGAGGATGTCTATTGCGATAAGACGCGGCTGAACCAGGTGCTTCTGAACCTTTTGTCCAATGCGGTTAAGTTTACTCCTGCAGGGGGAACCATTTCTGTCCGGCTGAAACAGTATCCGGGGACACGAAAAGGCAGTGAGCTGTATGAGATCCGGGTAAAGGATAACGGAATCGGTATGAGCCAGGAATTTGTACAGAAGATTTTTTCTCCTTTTGAGAGGGAGCGGACCTCCACTGTGAGCAGGACTCAGGGTACAGGACTTGGCATGGCCATTACCAAGAATATCGTGAATATGATGGGTGGTACCATTGAGGTTCAGACCGAACAGGGCAAAGGTACTGAATTTATTGTCTGTCTGCCATTCAGGATTCAGCCTGAGCACCACCATACCGAAAAGATCGCAGAACTGGAAGGCCTTAAGGCTTTGGTTGTAGACGACGATTTCAATACCTGTGACAGTGTAACAAAGATGCTGGTAAAGGTTGGAATGCGTTCCGAATGGACACTTTCCGGCAAGGAGGCTGTTCTTCGTGCAAGGCAGTCTTTGGAACTGGGTGATGCATTCCATGCTTATATTATTGACTGGCGTCTGCCGGATATGAACGGAATTGAGGTCACACGCCAGATCCGCAGCCTTGGTGACGATACGCCGATCATCATCTTGACTGCTTATGACTGGTCCGATATCGAAGCAGAAGCCAGGGCAGCAGGGGTAACTGCATTCTGTGCGAAGCCTTTGTTTATGTCAGATATCAGAGAGACTTTAATGACTGCTATCGGTCGGATGCAGGCAGAGGCAGAAGAGGCAGTCCTTCCGGCAGCAGGTTCAGATTTCAGAGGCAGATGCATACTGCTTGTGGAAGACAATGAACTGAACAGTGAAATTGCGGTGGAAATCCTTAAAGAATATGGCTTTCTGGTTGATACCGCAGAAAATGGAGCAGAGGCGGTGGAGAAGGTTAAGAATTCAGCACCAGGGGATTATGATCTGGTGCTGATGGATGTGCAGATGCCGGTAATGAACGGATATGAAGCCACCAAGCAGATCCGTGCACTGGATGAGCCTGCACTGGCAAAAATCACAATTCTTGCCATGACGGCCAATGCCTTTGACGAGGACAGAAAAAGAGCTCTGGAATGTGGTATGAATGGATTCTTATCCAAGCCAATCGTTATAGAGGAATTGATCTGTGCATTACAAAATAATTTAAAGAATCTGTGACGGTTAATGATCCGATAAGCTATGGAGAAAAGAACAATGTATAAAAGGAGAAAAAAATCAGCCGCACTATGCGCGGGGATATTTCTGGCCTTGGGAATGTGGATGATATTGTCAGTATGTTGCCTGGCTGCTGAAATGAATCATGATGAAAAGCAGCCACAGATGGCAGGTCAGGAGGAAGTGGCGCAGCAGAAACTTATCCGCATGGGCTCCTTTGAGGATACCTTTGATTATGTGGATGAAAATGGTATCAGAAGAGGATTTGGCTACGAACTTATGCAGGCTCTGGCAGGCTATACCGGATGGAAGTTTGAGTATGTGAAATGTGACTGGTCCAACTGTTTTGATAAGCTTGAAAATGGTGAGATTGATGTGATGGGGGATATTTCTTACACCGATGAACGGGCACAAAGGATGCTCTTTTCAGAGGAGCCTATGGGTGAGGAAAAATATATCCTCTATGCGGATTTATCACACACGGATATTGAAACATCTGATTTCAAGTCTATGGACGGGAAACGGGTAGGTGTGCTCTTAGGTACAGAGCCTGAAATCATGCTGACAGAATGGGAAAATAAAAACGGCATACATACAGAGCATGTAAATGTGAATAATAATGAAGATGTAGAAAAGAAATTAGCGAATCATGAGATCGATTGCTTTGTATCGCTGGAGGAATCCATCTGGTCTGAACAGGGAATATCATCCGTTACCACTATTGGTAAAGCAGGCATATATTTTGCAATAAATAAAGAGCGCAGCGATATCAAGGCCGAGCTTGATTTTGCTATGCTTCAGCTGGATCAAAATAGTCCTTTTTTTAAGGCTGATCTGTATAAGAAGTATTTTACCCTTGATTATAGTCAGAGCCTTACAGGAAAAGAAAAGTCATGGCTAAAAGAGCATGGTGACATTCGAATCGGCTTTTTGGACAATGCTCCGGCGGTTTTTTCCATGGATGAAGAGACCGGAAAGCTTACCGGCACGCTGGCAGAATATATTTCTTATGCCAAGGACTGTCTGGGAAATCAGACGTTAGAAGTTAATATACAGGCATATGATGCTTATGACGAAATGCTCCAGGCGCTACAGAAGTGTGAAATTGATGCAATCTGTTATGCCAGCAGAAATCCTGATTTTGCAGAAAAAAAAGGCTATACACTTACCAATACAGCCTGGACCTACAGCATGATGGCAGTAACGGATGAGAAATACTTTAATGAGAATGAAGTGCATACAGTAGCGGTGCCAAAGGAAAAAGAAGCCTTAAAACAGCATATTATTTTCAGTTATCCCAATTGGAAGCTGGTTGAGTACGATTCGCTTGCCGATGCGGCAGATATGGTCACCCATGAAAAAGCAGACTGTTTTCTTCTGGGAACCAGTCAGGCACTGAAATACGATAACAATCGAGATTTCAAAAGTGTTCCCCTTACCAAAACAATGGAGGCATGCTTTGCAGTAAAAGGCGGAGAGGGTCCCCTTTTATCCATACTGAACAAAACTTTGAAGACCATGCCCTCTGGCATGCTTACAAGTGCCCTTGCTATCTATGACAGTACAGCAGATAAGGTAACATTTTATGACTTTATAAAAGACAATATGCTTGCTGTTTTTGTCACTGCAGGATTATTTTCACTTAGCATAATCGGCATTATCCTCATGCTTTTAAGAAAAGCAAGGAAAGCAGAAGCAGTGGCAATGCTTGCGGCAAGTGATACACAAAAGCTTAATGACAAGCTGGAAATCGCTCTGAAAAAAGCAGAGGATGCCAGCCTTGCAAAGACCCGCTTTCTTCACAACATGTCCCATGACATCCGTACTCCTATGAATGCAATTCTGGGCTATACACAGCTTATGGAGGATGAACTGAAAGGAAAAGAGCTGCCTGAAACCTTAGATCATTTGAAGAAGCTGAAGCAATCCGGAAATCTTCTTCTGTCAATCCTGAACAATGTACTTGACATGGCCCGGATTGAGAGCGGCAAGATGGAGATTGATGAGAGCTATGGTCAGATTAAAGAGATCCAGCAGACTTTGCTGGAAATATTTGATGATGAAGCAAAGAAAAAGAATATTGCATTTCATTACACAGTGAATGTAGAGCATGAGCATGTGCTCACAGATATTACCAAGGTAAAAGAAATTTTTGCCAATATCCTGAGCAATGCCATAAAATATACCCCATCCGGTGGTTCTGTTACGGTAAACGTAGATGAATTGCCATGCGATGAGCCTGGGTACATGATTGCGAGGACCAGTGTGAGCGATACAGGAATCGGTATGAGTCAGGAGTATCTGACAAGGATTTTTGAGGCATTCACACGTGAGCAAAACACCACAAAAAGCAAAATCGCAGGAAGCGGACTTGGAATGTCAATCGTAAAAAAATATGTGGAGCTCCTCGGCGGAACGATAAATGTGGAAAGTGAGCCTGGAAAGGGCAGTATATTTACCGTTACACTAAAACACCGGATAGCAGATGAAGGCTATTATAAAAAAATGCACGTTGAAACTCCTGGAACAGGCAGTGAAATCCTTGCAGGAAAGAATATCCTTTTGGCAGAGGACAATGATTTGAATGCAGAGATTGCAGTGGCAATACTCGAGCGTTTCGGCCTTAAAGCAGAACGTGTGGAAGATGGCATTCAGTGTGTAAACAGGATAAAAAAGATGCCTGCGGGAACCTATGATATGATACTCATGGATATTCAGATGCCCAAAATGGACGGCTATCAGGCAACACAGGAAATCAGGCACCTGCCAGACCAGGATAAGGCCTGTATACCCATCGTCGCAATGACTGCGAATGTATTTGAAGAAGATAAAAGAGAGGCTGCTGCTGCCGGAATGAATGGCCATATAGCAAAGCCGATCCAGGCTGATGATCTGCTGCCCACATTGGTGGAAATCATAGGGCAGCAAGCTTACAAATAATATGTTTTCTGAAAGGAACAGGCAATATGGTATATACTTGCCGCTATAAATCGCCGCTTGGAGAGATTCTGCTGGCAGCAGACGAAATTGGACTGACCGGACTATGGTTCGAAGGAGAAAAATACTTTGCCGACAATCTGCCAGAGGAACACAAGTCTCAGGAAACGCAGGTTCTTTCCGAAACGAAACACTGGCTGGATATTTATTTTACTGGTAAAGAACCTGACTTTTTTCCGCCATTGCATCCGATGGGATCTATATTTCGACAGTCTGTATGGGATATCCTCCTGCAGATTCCCTACGGACAGACCACAACCTATGGAGAAATTGCGCACCGGCTTGCCAGAAAACAGGGACTTTCCAAAATGTCTGCACAGGCAGTTGGCGGTGCTGTCGGACATAATGAAATTTCGATTATCATTCCCTGCCACCGCGTAGTAGGCACAAATGGAAGCCTGACAGGGTATGCAGGAGGAGTTGCCAAAAAAATATGGCTGCTTGAACTGGAGCATACGGATATGAGCCATCTGTTTGTTCCGGGGAAAAGATGACCGGAAGCTATGGTCTATATGCAGCTTCGTTTAAATCGATTGAACAAATTCCTCCACATAATGCAGGGCAGCTCCGATTGCCGGTGTATACTGCCCATTAGTACCCACCAGTATCTGTGCTTTATCCAGCATGAATGGTGCAGCCCTGTGAAGACGCTCTGTCAGATAATCAATATCTTCCTCTGTAAAATAAGGTGCAAGATAGCCGCTGAGGATGATGGGTGCATCAACAATAAGGTTAAGATTCTTCATGGCAAATGCCAGATGGTTTAAAAAATCTTTCCAGATCTGTATGATCTGGGGGGATTTTTTTTCGCGCAAAAGAGGGAAAAACTCTTTGATGGGCATACCTGCAGCCTGTTCCAGTGCATTGGCAGAACAGTAGGTTTCCAGACAGCCACGGCTGCCGCAATAACAAAGTGGCCCATCAGGATTGATACACATATGTTCAAAGGTTCCGCTGTGCATAGAGAGTCCCTGATGAATCTGATGATTCGTGATGATACCGCCGCCCAGATTTCGGTTCAGCAGGATGATAACAGCACTGTCAAGCACTGGATGCCTCCATAGCTCAAGGAACGCAGCCGATTTGGAATCATGCTCCAGATAACAGGGATAAGGAAGATATCTGGAAAAGTCATCCAGCTTCATGCCTGCATTATTCATGATATCTCCATATAGTACAGTAGTATGATCCGGAGAGGTGATGCCCTGTGTGGCAATGGAGATGCCAAGTACTTTGTCATTGTCATACTGGTGTGACAAAAGGAATTCCTTTATCGCGTCTGTAACCTGTTTATAGTAATCCGGTGTGTCAGAATAGGGATGCGAAATGGTATCTGTATAGAAAGCATTTCCATACAGATCTACAGCAGTAATATGAAACATTTCTTTTAAAATACCGACACCAATGGAAATTTTGAAATCTGACACAATCTGAATGGCGTTTGCTTTTCTTCCACCGGTGGATTCAAAAAAGCCATTTTTTTCTATAAGACCTTCCTGCTCCAGAAGGTTCAGATTCTGGCTGACAGTGGATAAACCCATCTGCAGCTCCTGAACGATCTGCAGCTTGGAGGTCGTTTTTTTTCTGTAAATATATTGGTAAACCTTTGATTTATTTATTTTCTTGAGACTTATGTTGGTCAATCCCTTTTCGCTCATAATGTTCTCCTGATTATGTTGTAAGATAATGTTAAGTTCCAAACTTATTGTAGCATAGAACGAAAAAAAAGCAATACAAAGGAATCACATTGAAATGGTAAAAATAGACAAAAAAGTTCTTTGAAAATTATTATTTCTGTCAATAGATTTTTAAAAAAAAGATATATACTCAACTTACGATTGAGATATAAGCGTAAGTAAAAGACATAACAACAAATGAGAAGTATAGTAAGAAGACAAACTAGGAGGATATAACATGAAGTTATCAATGAATGGAATTAAGGAACAGGAAGCATGGAATAAGGCAGGAATCACCCTTCCGGGCTATGATGTGGCAGCAGTTTCTGAGAAAGCAAAGAAAGAACCAGGATGGGTTCATTTTGGTATCGGAAATATTTTCCGCATATTTATCGGCGGGATTGCAGATGGCCTTCTGGAGGATGGAATTCTGGATCGTGGTATTACCTGTGTGGAAACCTTTGATTATGATGTGGTAGATAAGATTTATGATCCCTATGACAATCTGGGATTAAGTGTAATCCTGCATGGCGATGGTACACGTGAATACAAAGTGATTGGAGCCTTAGCAGAAGCAGTGAAAGCACAGTCCTCTGATAAAGCACAGTGGAATCGGCTGAAGGAGATCTTTACCAGTAAATCCTTGCAGATGGTTTCTTTTACGATCACAGAGAAAGGATATGCATTGCAGAAAGCGGATGGAACATGGTTCCCGTTTGTTGAGGCAGATATCAAGAACGGACCGGATAAGGCGTGTGGTGCTATGGCAGTTCTGGTTGCAATGCTTTATGAAAGATATAAAGCTGGCAGATATCCGATTGCACTGGTTTCTATGGATAACTGTTCACAAAATGGCGCAAAGCTTAGAGAGTCCGTTCTGACAATGACAGAAGAGTGGAAGAAGGCAGGATTTGTTGATGAGGGATTTGTGAACTATGTAAGTGACGAGAAGGTAGTGGCTTTTCCATGGACAATGATCGACAAGATCACACCTCGTCCAAGTGAGCAGATTGCAGCAGACCTTGAAAATATGGGTGTTGAGAATATGCAGCCGGTGATCACAGGTAAGAAGACATATATTGCGCCATTTGTCAATGCCGAGAAACCGCAGTATCTGGTAATTGAGGACAGCTTTCCAAATGGCCGCCCGGCTCTGGAAAAAGGCTTTGGCGTATATATGGCAGACAGAAACACCGTGAATCTTCCAGACTGACAGCTATACCTCTTGGAATTGCAGGATGGCTCAGATATATGCTTGGTGTAGACGATGAAGGAAATAAATTTGAGCTTGCACCGGATCCGATGAATGAGGAGCTGCAGGAACAGTTTAAGGATATTGCAGCAGGTAAACCTGAGACTTTCACAGATCAGTTAAAACCAATTCTTTCCAATGAGCGTCTGTTCTTTACGGATCTTTATAAAGATGGTGTGGGAGAGAAGATTGAGGATATGTTCCGTGAGATGCTTGCAGGACCTGGAGCTGTAAGAGCAACGATACACAAATATGTTGGATGATTTTCGCCGGACAGAGACTATAACTGATTTTCAGGAGGAAAATAAAAATGACAGAAGCGGCATTTGCGGCTGAGCCATCAAGGCTGTTGATCGCAGCAGCGGCAGGTATTGTATTGTTACTGCTGCTTATTATCAAGTTTAAACTTCACCCGGTATTATCCCTGCTGATCTCAGCTCTGGTTATAGGCCTTGGAGCCGGCATGCCGGTTCCGACTCTGGTTAGCACAGTAGAGAAGGGTGCAGGTGAAACTCTGCAGGGGATTGTATTGCTGATCGGACTTGGATCTTTATTTGGAGGAATTCTGGAGGTGTCAGGAGGAGCACAGTGTGTTGCCCAGACACTGATAAACAGGTTTGGTGAGAAGAAAGCCGGAATCGCACTTGGAATCACGGGACTGGTAGTTGGTACAACTGTGTTTTTTGAGGCAGGTGTTGTGATTCTGATTCCACTGGCATTCGGACTTGCCAGAAAAACAAAAAAATCCACATTATATTATGTGATTCCTTTATTGGCAGGTCTTGCAACAGGATTTGCATTTATTCCGCCATCAGCAGGCTCTGTGCTTGTTGCAAATATGCTCAATGTGGATTTGGGGGTTATGATTGCAGTGGGTGTGCCGGTTGGTATTCTCTCTCTGATCTTTGCCGGGATTTTGTGGTCAAAATTTATCGGTAGCCGTATTCATACAGGACTTCCGTTTAATATCCAGGAGGTCAGGGAAGAAGAGGAAGCAAATCTTCCTGCATTCTCTACTGTGCTGTGTATTATCCTTGTTCCGCTGGTTTTAATTTTATGCAATACACTTTCTGCATATATTCCGGGAATTGATGCTATCCGTCCTGCACTGGAATTTCTCGGAACACCATTTGTGGCATTGATCATAGCTGTATTATCTGCCATGTATTTTCTTGGCAAAAAGCATGGCTATGACGGAGAACAGTTAAAGAAGATCATGGACCGTTCCCTGCGCCCCACAGGACAGATTTTGCTTGTTATTACAGGTGGAGGAATTATCCGCTGGGTATTGCAGGACTGTGGTATGTGTGACATCATCGGACCGGCACTGGAGAAGAGCGGTCTTCCGCTGGTGCTTGTGGCATTTCTGATTGCAGCATTAATCCGTGCATCAGTAGGTGCAGCAGTAGTGGCTATGACAATGGCAGCCGGTATTATGGCAGCTATGCCAGGAGTGGCAGGATTATCTCCTGTTTATCTGGCTGCCATGGTCTGTGCTATCAATGGAGGCGCAACAGCATTCAGCCATGTGAATGATTCCGGATTCTGGCTGGTAAGCTCCCTGCTTGAGATAGATGAGAAGACAACCTTAAAATCATGGACAATGATGGAAACGATTATAGGCTTTACAGGACTGATCTGTGCAATTGTAATCAGTCTGTTTGCCTAAGATGAATTTAGTGAAGCAAGACGGACGCGTTCCTCCAGGTGTGCCGGGGCAGCCAATGACGAATTTCGGGATTTGGCTCCGTCGCCTATTGACAGGTGGGGAAGCAAACTCGCCCTATCGGGCTCAGACAGTGCATCCCCACCTGTCGCTTACTCACCAAATTCCCGAAATTCGCCAACCGTCTGTCCCGGCACACCTGGGGGAACGCTGGCTATTGAAAACTATTCCCGCGATCTGCAGACTCGAACGTTGTAACACACAGCGGTGAATATACATTGTTAAATCGTGTTCGGGTAACGTCACTACTTAACTAAGTTACGTTTTAGCTTCCGAGCACACCGTTTGCTGCATAAAAAAGCTGACATCTGCAACTACCGCAAATGTCAGCTCCTTTTTTATCTGCCGCTTTTAGCAATGAATTCCAGTACTTCCTCACGGGTCGGCATTACGCGAAGCGCACCCTTACGAGTGGTAATGAGAGAAGCTCCTGCATTGGCGAAGGTAAGCATTTCCATAAGATTCTCGTCGGAGAGGTCCTCAAGACCATGCTCCAGAACATAATTCAGAACGCTGGCGCAGAAGGTATCTCCGGCACCTGTAGTCTCAATAGTATGCTCCTGAAGGAATGGTGCACATTCTACACGGCGGCCCTTGTAGTAAGCACGGCTTCCGTCCTTACCCATAGTGATCAGTACAAGGGGAATGTGGTACTTCTCTTCAATAAGGGCTGCACCCTTGTCATAGTCTGTAGTATCGAAGAGAAATTCTACTTCGTTGTCAGAAATCTTCAGCACATCGCATTTGGTAAGACCATACTCGATCTCTTTTCTGGCATCCTCTAAGGACTTCCAGAGTGGCGGACGAAGGTTCGGGTCAAAGGTGATAATACATCCGGCTTCCTTAGCTACGTCGATGGCATGGCGGGTAGCCTTACGAACGCCCTCATGAGTAGAAGAAAGAGTTCCGAAATGGAAGATACGGGAATCACGGATCAAATCATCCGGAACCTCATCAATAGTCAGCATCATGTCAGCACCAGGATTGCGGTAGAAAGAAAAATCTCTGTCCCCATCCGGATAGGTG
>SKED01001712.1_pt1 | contig 17730 bp, 11 predicted proteins | sample 4826651 | NCBI WGS metagenome assembly SKED01 (sample SAMN11008818, study PRJNA524170) | human gut metagenome | biome: Human fecal sample; material: Feces; isolation source: fecal sample from pouch patient p19 | host: Homo sapiens | place: Israel: Tel-Aviv | collected 2016-06-28
TCATTAAAAAGTCAGTATAAACCATCATTATTTTGTAATTTCTAGGAAAAATTTATAAAAGCATTGTCAAACTTTACTTTTGTCTCCCTGGATAATACATGTTAAAGAAACACTGAATAAATCGTTGTCAGGTTTTACTCTTGGATTCTTATATATGGCGAGGAATAAAACTGACACGAATAGCGAGCTCTTTAAGGAAGGCTATGACGTAGCCATGTATAAAAATGCCTGAAGAAGCTGACTCTGCGATTGAATCAGCGTTTCCTTAGTTGTTTGAACCATGCAACTGACAACAATCATACATCTATTCCTTTTAGTATTCCTTATGGGTTCGTAGTCAGCTACTATTTCATTCCTGCCATCGCATAGAAATAGTACGCTAGCGGCAAGGCTAGAAGGTCATGTCCTTTATTTAGTTCCATCATTCTTCCAGCCGCTACTTTCATGATGACATATGCAATGAAAGCGACGGAAATGCCATTCGCTCAGAAATATCATCAGAACCAACGCGGTGAGCACCGCTCCCTGCGGCAGACCAGTCTCCGCCATCATGCGCGGAACAACGGCCAGTACATACCCCATCGTAGCGAAAATCGTCAGCCCAGCGATCACCTCCGTACCGATATCTGTATGAAGTTCGCGCAGATGAAATCGATGCTCACTATACAACTTAAAAAACCACCGAGATACTCACTCAGTGGTTTTTACATGCGTTCAAGCGAACTTTATTTTTCTTCTTTCTCTCCGAGCTGTTTTTCCAGACGGCGGATCTTTTTCATCAGCTCCGGCAGGTGCGAGAGCGTAGCCTCGACTCTCCCCCACTGGGCGTGGGTCCTCGCCGGATAGCCCAGGTAGGTGCCTGGCGTCTTGATGGTGCCGATGATGCCTGTCTTGCCTCCGAAGACAGCGTTGTCACAGATAGTGATATGACCATTCACGCCGGTCTGTCCGGCCATGATGACGTGATCGCCGACCTTGGTGCTGCCGGCGATGCCGACCTGCGCGCAGAGGAAATTGTCTTGGCCGACCTCGACATTATGTCCCAGATGGCAAAGGTTATCGATCTTGGTGCCGCTGCCGACGATGGTGTTATTCATCGCACCGTTGTCGACGGTGGAGCAGGCGCCGATCTCGACGTCATCTCTGATGACAGCGCGGCCCAGCTGACGGATGTGATGGTGGTGGCCTGCCTCGTCAGTGGAGAAGCCGAAGCCCTGACCGCCGACGACGGCATGCGCACGGAGGACGACGCGGTCGCCTAAGATGCTGTTTTCATGTACGACGGAGCCCGGATTCAGTTCGCAGTCTTTGCCGAGCTTCGCATACTTTCCGATGTAGCAGTACGGGTAGATGACACAGCCGTCTCCGATCTCAGCGCCTTCTTCGATGACGGCATACGCCATGATGGTGACGTCTTTGCCGATCAGGGCTTTTTCACTGATGACGGCAGTCTCATGGATGCCAGGTTCCCATTTGTTTTCCGGACGGAAAACTTCGATGAGTTCGCCAAAGGAGCGGCGGGCATCGGGGACGACGATGAGATTCTTCGTGTAGTGGTGAGGGAGTTCATCGACCAGGATGACACCTGCCTGCATTTCTTCGATGTGCTCAGCGTAGACACCGCGGGCAAAGGTCACCTGCGACGGACCTGCGCTTTCTGCGCTGGCGACGTCGTCGATCAAGACCGTGCTGTCTCCATAGAGAGTGCCGCCGATCAGGGCAGCGATTTCACCTGCTGTTTTTTTCATGATGGACCTCACTTGGATGCGGACGAAGCAGCGCCGGATGCCGCTTTCGATGTGCCATCGATCTTGGCCATCACTTCATCGGTGATATCGACGGCACCACCGGGTACGGCTCTCTTATGCATGACGATACCGATGCCCTTTTCTTTCGCGATCTGGGCTGCCTGAGACTCGACCATGGACTGGATCTGTTTCTGTTTGCTCTGGATGAAGATCATGCGCTCCTGCTGAGCGGACTGGACTTTCTTCTGCATGTCTTCATCGGAGAGTCCGCTTTGGGAGTCCTGATCCAGGCGGTCTCTGATTTCTTTATCTTTATCGTTGATTTCTTTTTCGATAGACTGGATCTTCGGAGAGGAAGCTTCCAGCTTCTGGTAGTCGATGACTGCCACTTTATGTTCACTGCCGCAGCCGGCAAAGGCGAGTGCTGCGCCAATGAGTCCTACACAGGCCAGTTTTTTCCACATAGCCATTCGATTTCCTCCTACTTGATGATATTGACTATACGATTCACCATATCCCCCGTCACGTCTTCGGCGTGGATATTGGCTTTGTATTTCGAGAAGATCATGGAAAGGTGCTTGTCAGAGGCCTCGCGGGCAGCTTCTTTCCGGATGTCTTCCATAATTTCTTTTTTGACGGCGGCCATCTCTTTCTGCTTGGCATCGATCTTCTGTTGCCAGTCTTCGTTCCAGGATGGGTCGATGGGGTCTTCTGAAAGAGGCTCATCGACGTTCATATCCTGAGAGAGACTCTGCTTGATGTCTTTCGCGGTCTTCTCTGAAAAGTCAGCGAGCTCCTTCGATGCGTTTTCTTTTGCCTCTTTCATCGCTTTCACTTCGTCCTCTGTCCAGCCGATGGTATCCATCTTCGCACGCTCGGTGCGAAGATCCATCAGGTCATGGAGGCGCTGCTTGACGTCTTCCTTTTCGGAGCCGGTGACACCGAGTACGGTGAGCTTCATTTGGAGATTCGCCATCTCGGCGCGCTCTTCGTCAGTGAGGCCATCGGGAGTGAAGGTTCTGTCCTTCTTGTGCGCTTCGCTGATGGTCTTGTAGAGTTTTGCAAGGCCGTCATTCAATTCGTCTTCTTTTGCCTTGACCTTCGTCTTCCACTCATTTTCGGCAGCCATGCGCCGGCTCTGATCGGAGAGCGCGGCCTTGATGTGCTGCTGCTGGGATGCGACGTGAATGAGCTTGTTTCGTTCATTCTGGTACTGATCAAGGAGATGGTTGTACTCAGTCTCGAGGCGGAAATATGTACTGTATTTCGGATGGGCTTTCACAAGGGTCTCCAAGTCGACCACGCCGTAGGAAACGGCAGGTGGCGCCGGCTCCTCGGTTTTTTTATCGCTGCATCCGCTTACCGCCAGGGAGCACGCCACGAGGAGGGCAGCCGCCATGGTGTATACACAGTTTCTATATTTCATGAGACGTCCTTATTTTTTGCTTTCTGAGGAAGCTGCGGATGCTGCGGAAGAGGAGGCAGCGGAAGAAAGAGACTTCGAAAGGGAATCGGTGACTTCCTTCGTGATGTCTGTGCCGCCGTAAATGACAGCAGATTTATCGACAACAAGAGCAAGGCCCTTCTTGGATGCGACGGACTTCACAGCGCCGGTCACCTGATCATCCATGTCCTTCTCGATGGCCTGTCTCTTCTGATTGAACTGCTGCTGCATGTCAGCGAAGAGTTTTTCTTTTTCCGCATCACTCATGCCTTCCGACTTCGCATCAAAGTCTTTCTGCATTTCATCTGCCGTTTCTTTCATCTTCTGCTGGTAGTTCGCTGCGAGGGTGCTGTTCGCGGAGATCACTTCTCTCTGGTCAACGACGCCGATGTCAGAGGTCGGAGCAGCATTCGCTGTATCCCCCATGGATACCACCGCCATCGCTGCCACGGAGGCGATGAATACGCCAGCCAAAGCGAAGGAAAAAATCTTTACGTTTTTCTTGTTACCAAGAGTTGTCATCATGATAGGTTACTCTCCTCTTTTATAAATTGGCAATCAGCCGGAGCCATTTGCCTTCTTCATCATTATACACATATTCGATCGTCATGTAATTATGAATCTTATAAGAAAATCCATATTCATTCTCTTTTTTCTTGAAATCACGGTCATAGCGCAGGGCGAAGTTCTCGCCGAAGGGGATCTGACCAAAGGCATGGTGGCTGTTTTCTACAAAATCATACTTATAGCCCAGATCCATGACGCGTCTGAAGTGATGGTACCAACCGCCATAGACATTCCAGTCGACAGGGCCGGGGTAGAAGCGAGCCTCGCCGAAGATCACATTGTTCCTGCCCACGAAATGCCCGAGCATGCCTTCGATCGCCGTATTGCGATTTCCATCGCGCCCGGCATCCATCCATGCTTCCGTGCGGATGATCCAGTGATCGGTCAGTGCATCGACTTTGAGTTCTGTGATCTCTCCCGGGTAAAGATAGACCTTTGTATCTATGCCATACTTTTCAATGAAGGGATCCTTGGCAAGGATGTCATTCATCGAGGCAGCCAGATCCTTCTGATGGCGGGCGACAAAAGCGAGCGGAAGCCCTTCAAGACTTCGAAGGGCATGTTCCGTCTCATTCACCGCGCGCAGCATCAGTAGGCGCGGAATGGTGGTCTTGTGCAGGGTGAGCTTTCCGGTACGGACGATCGCCCCCTGCGGGATGAGGGAGATCTGCACTCTTGTCTTCTCCCCCGAGGTCACTTCGAAGTTGGCAGTAAATTCCGGAAGGATCTCCTTAAGAAGCTCTCGCCCGGCAGACTCAGAGACACTCTCCGCCCAGCCGACCGAATCGACGGGAAGCCCCGAGAGGAGCTGACTCATAAGGAGCGGTACACCGGCGCTGTCCTTCTTCACCAGCGCTGCCGCTTCCGGAGACAGATTCCCGTAGTCGATCTCGGTCTCCACCTCGCGGATCATCTGCCCGACGGGAGTGAGCGATACGTGAAGCGCTGTCTTTTCACCATAGGCGGCAGATATATCATCCACCACATAGCCCACGACCACGCGGTTCACGATATCTGCAAGAACCTTATCGTACTCGCTCTCGTGCGAACGAAAGAGGCTCTCATCCTTGCCGACAAGGATGCGGTTTCCTATGGCAGAAATGCTCGCCGTGATCCGCTTCTCCACTGCGGGCGGCATACCGCCCGCTCCCGTGACGGAGACGCTCACTTCACGGATCGGCGCCGCATCTGCCCCGGCAGGAAGCAGGAATGACGAAACGAGCAGGGCAAGACCTGCTCGAGTCATCGAATGAAATAAGGAAGAATGCATGGCTCCTCCTTTGGAAAATCAGTGGGGATTTGGCTGTTTGCCATCAGCGGACGGCAGAATACGGCTCAGGTCCTACGGGTCCATCAGGAACCATTCCCGCACCAACCTCTGCCACTACTGTGTCCCTCCTTCCGAGAGAGGGAGGGACAAATCGGAGCTGCGACGCTTCATGAATGAGACACCGCAGCGCCATTCCATAGTTCTACGTATGATTAGAACTGTGTGCCGAAGCTGAAGTGGAATTTATTCTTATCACCATGGCCATAGTCAAGACGGATCGGTCCGATCGGGGTCTGGAGACGCAGGCCTACACCGCAAGACCACTGGAAGCCATCATCATCTTCATACCACGGGATCTGTCCGTTATCGATGCCCCAGGTGCTGCCGCCATCGGTGAAGAGGACGCCCTGTACTTTCTTGGCAATCGGGAAACGATATTCCAGTGTCGCCGCATACATTTTCTTGCCCTTGAACTGGTCATCCTCATAGCCGCGAAGCGTATTCGAACCACCGAGGTCAAAGAGGTTGCCGTAGGAAACGTCACCGTCGATGTAGCCGCCCTGCAGACGGAGCGCAAGGATGTGCCCATTGCCAAGGCCCTTGTAGAAGCGGCCTTCTGTCGTAAACTTGTAGAAATCATAGTCACCGCCAAGGCCATGTCCGCCCCACTGGGTAGAGAAGGAGATGCGGCGGCCCTTGCTGGCATTGAAGTAGTTATCGCGGTTATCGAAAACATGCGAGAAGGTGAAGCTGTTCGTGGTACCGAAATTATCATCGATAGCGCCACGCCAAGCTTTTTTCATTTCATCCTTGCTACTATAACCTTCCTTATTATAATTCTCAAAGCGGTCAGTTGCTGCGCTGCCCCATTCGAAACCGTCATGGTCATCATATTTTTCCTTCGCACTTTCGAAAGTGAAGTAGTTCGTGCGATATTCGCCATTCTGGCGTCCCCAGGTGAGGTTCCAGCCGCTTCTTCTCTTATCATATTCTGCGACGGTATCGCCGTTCGAATCATAGTCATCGTATTCATAGATACGGTTGAAGATGGAAGCACCGAGGGAGTCACCGTTGGAATTGATCCACGGGCGGGTGTAGGAGATGGTATAGTTCTTACCGTCGCCGGCGCCGCCAAATTCCCAGTGGAAATTGACCTTATCGCCTGTGCCGCGGAAGTTCGTATCACCGAGCTCGATGATGCCGACTGTACCGTCAGAGTCCGAGTAGCCGGCGCCGACAGTGATGACGCCGGTCTTCTGCTCGACGACGTCGATCTCGATGACGACATTGTGTTCATTTTCTTTGCCGGGGAGCAGCTTCATGTTGACATCTTCGAAGTAGCCCAGATTATAGAGTCTTTCCATGGAGCGGCTTGCCTGGAATTTATTGAAGGGCTTGCCCTTCTTCATCTTGAGTTCGCGGAGGATGACTTTGTCCTTCGTCTTATCATTGCCGACGAGCTGGATATCTTCGATAACACCTTCGGAAATATGGACTTTCAGGATGCCCTTCGGCGTCACTTCCACATTCGGGATAGAGACGAGCATATAGCCCTGCTTGAGGTAGGCATCTTCGATCTCCTTGAGCTTCTGGTTCACGAGGACGAAGTTCAGGACGCTGCCCTCCGGCACCTGCAGGATGGACTTCAGATAGTCAGAAGTGAAGATAGTATTGCCGGTGAATTCCACATCACGAACGATGGGATTTGTGACAAGACCATAGGTGAGGTCCACGCCTTCGGGGATGTCCTTGAAATTCGGACGGATCTGAGAGAAAACACCTGTCGAGCCAAGAGATGCCACATCATTGCGGATGCCCTCAGCCGTGATGGTGCTGCCCGGTTTGCTCTGCAGAAGAGGGGACAGCTTCGTCTTGACTTCTTCCGGGATCCCGTCGAAGTCGACATGCGCGATGGTCTTGCCTGTATGTGCTTCGATGGCTGCGTCATCGTCCGCCGAAAGATAGAGCGAGGCATCGCCCACTGCGACGGTCTGGTGGGATTCCTTCACTTCCATGGATGGTTCCGCTTTTTCCGTCTGGTCAGAGATCTCACCGGTCTTGCCCGCTTCCTTACCGCTCTTCACGTCGATCATGGAGCTCTGGGAAATGCCGTTCTGGGAGCCAGTCATCTGCGGTGCTTCCGCAAAGACGTCCGCGCCGGAAAGCGCAAGCAGGATCGCAGAGGCAAGCAATGCTTTCTTATATGTTGCTGTCATCGTAAATTCCTCCTCATGTATTGGATGGTGAATTTCTATATATTTATGGAAATACAGATGGGTATCTGGCATACTTGCCAAAACGTGTGATTTCCTTAAATAACATTGGGATCGATGGATTCGGTGCAGGGCGGAAGCTCCTAAAGGGGAGACTCTTCGAGAACCTCTGGAATCCTTCTTATCATTAGTTTCCTCGGAGAGCCCTTCCCGCTTCGCCTACGACACGCTGGATCTCCTGATCGGAGAGGGCGGGTACCTCCGGCTTCGTGACAGTGGAGACTTCCACCGGAGCCGGCGCAGGCGTCATGACGACGGGCGCTGCTTTAGCAGACGGCACCACCTCGGGATCTGGCTTTGACGGATCCGTTTCCACCGGTTCTGTCGTGACAGTCTCTGCAGATACCGAAGGGACCTCTTCGGCTTTCTTATCCGCTTCCTCGACTGGTACAACCGCCGTAGTCGGTGTCGTGACTGCTGTTTCTACCGGTCTTACCGGAGTAGGCACAGGTGCAAAAAAACTGTCCTTCAGAAAAGAGGCGCCGAGGAAAAGCGCTCCCGCCACAGCCAGCGCGCCGCCGCGAAGCAGCCACTTCCGCCGCGGCGAAGCCCCTCTCACCTCTTTCAGGCGCTGCATCTCTGCTTGCGCCATGATGAGATTCATCTCGCCTGTCAGTTCTTTATGATTGGAATAGGAATTCTCTGCCTTTTCCAGCCACCTCTTCACCGACTTCACTCTCTTCAGCGTATCCCCCGACATACTGCCTCCTGCTGAGAAAACCGGAATCATTCCGATCTCTGCCAACGACTGGTTACATGATTCTTATATATAATCAGTGTTTTAGAAGTACAAGTGAACATCCAAAATTATTATTTATTTCACATTTTCTTGTATTTTCAAGCATTCTTGCAGAAATGCGAGTGTTTTTAGGCTGAAATGATATGTTTGACAGAGTCCGAGGAGCAAAGATCCGATAGGTTCAGCGGGGGCAGCGAGGCGGTGCCGAAAATGGGACCGCATGAAACGCTATGCCGCGTCATTCCCTACTTCCTCTCATGGATCAGCTTCGAGAGCATCCCGCGGAGGCGTCGGATGCCGCGTTTCTCGAGGCGGTATACGTAGGCCTGGCTGACGCCCATGGCATCGGCAGTCTCAGCGGCGGTCTGCTCCGCTAGGTAGACCGAGCGGATGACATCCTGCTCTTTGGCAGAAAGTCGCTGCACTGCCATGTCGACTGCCGCATGCAGCGATTCACGGTCGGCACTTTCGAAAGCCATATCGGGAATTGTCTGCGCAAGGAAGACCTTTTCTTCCTCCCCGTCCTTGAGAAGGATCTCCTTTTTATTGGCATTCAGGAAATTCAGCATGCGTCCGCGGATGCGATGGATGGCATACAGGGAGAAGGCGACACCGGTCGAAGGATCATAGCGCTCGACAGCCTCCATGAGCCCTACAGTGCCTTCCTGAATCAGGTCCATCGTCACCGCCTCCTGCAGGCCATACTTGACGGCCTCCTTGAAGACAAGCGGCTGGTAATTCTCGATCAGACGCTGCCGCGCGTCGATCTCCTCTTCCTCTTTGTATTCTTTCCAAAGTGCCTGCTCTTCCTCCCGGCTGAGCAAGGTCACACGGGACAAGCAGGCTTTGTATTCTTCGAGCATAATAATGGGTACTCCATGTAACTGATATTGACCATATTCACATTTTCGAGTTTTCGAAAGTAGTGACTAGGGATTAGGGATTAGGGATTAGGGATTAGGGATTAGGAGCCTCGAGTGACTAATGACTGGTGCTTTAAATGCCACTTTCGGGCATCGCCCTATTTATACTCCGCGGCGCTTCTGTTTTTTATGCGCGCACCGCCATTCCTCATTCCTAATTCGAGCAGAGCTTTCATCCACAATCAAGGGACACGCCCCTTTGGCTAACCCTAGAACTTAAAGCTCCAGTCGCTGCCGATGTAGCTGTCGTGATTACTATTATACCACGATGAGAGACCGACGCGCGAATTCAAATCATAATGGAAGCCCAGACTCTTTTCCTCATTATTCACTCCCATGGTCGCAGTCAGCATGAAATCATTGAAGAGGTACTTCCCGATCTTGATGTAGTAGTAGCTGTCATTGTTATCATCGATATTGTCATAGTAGTCTGTCAGGTTCGACGTGATGCTGATGAGGTCAAGGCCGATCTTATCGGCGAGGAAGTCCTGCATCGTATTCCCGAAGAGCATGGTGAGGCCGGCATTGAAGAGCGCCCCCTGCATCGAGCCATCCTTATCTTTGGTCGGATCCTGATGGAGCGTCAGCAACATGATGATCTGCGAATCATTCAGCGCAGGATCACTGTGGAAGGTCGTCTTCATATCACCGGGCAGTCCATCCAGCTCGGCTTTGATATTGTAATGACCGACCTTGGTATCGGCACGCGCATGGATGACAGGCAGGAAGGAGCCGGGGGTACCACCCCAGACAGCATTGGCCTGATCGATCTTGAATTCCGTGGTATTGATCTTGACCGTTCCTTTTTCTACATTCACGCGGCCCGTCATGATCGGTTCGCGGAAATGGCCCATCATCGAAATATTTCCTTTGATCATGAGGTCATAGAGCGAGCTGCTGTAGAGCCGTACATTGTCTCCGATGGCTATGTCGATCTTCGTCAGGAAATTGGCCGACGACTCACCGCTCTCCGCAAGGAGAGCGAGCGGCACTTCGCAGGTCGCATTGTGGATAGAGATCTTGCCCGTGACACCGAGCTGATCCATGAATTCACCCAGTGAAAGGTCAGCATCGACTGCGCCTTTGTAATAGGCAGAGTCGATGGAAGGGGTATGCATATGCACTTCCCCATCATAATGCGTGATCGCCTTTTCTTTCCAGTCGGCAGAGCCTTTCGCAGTGACACCGCCGCCGCCGAAGGAGGCACTGCCGTCAAATGTCACGCGATGTCCATCAAATCGTAAGGACAGATCGATCGGCTGAATGACTTCATTCATGGTCATAAGACCGAGCGCCCCATTCTTTGCTGTGATGCTGCCCTTTAGCTCCGGGTCACGATAGTCACCGACAAGCTGTACATGTCCCTTGATCGGGCCGCTCGCACTCGTCACAGCTTTACCGAAGAGAGCCAGAATATTCATATCTGCCTGATCGAGATTGAAATCAACAGAAAGCGGCACTGCCTCATCTGTGGTGCTGCCGGTGAAAAGATTGCCGGGGAGTATGCCCTTGGCACTTGCACGATAGTTTCCCTTCGATACCAGCGCATTTTGCAGCGTCACGACATTGCTCTTGGCATTCGCCATCAGAGAGAAGCTGTCAAAGCTGATTTCTCCGTAGCTCGGATGCTCGATACCGATCGAGATGTCTGCTTCCGGCGATATCTTATTTCCGTTGAGAACAACTCCGGCCGTCAGACGCCCGCCCATCCGTATGTCATTTCGTCCCAATACCTGCGGCAGCCAGGACATCTCCATGTCTTTGGCTGCGAGCTGGATGGCAAGCTCCCCATCGCTATTCATAGAGCCTTCTGCTGCGAGCAGTCCATCTCCTACAGGAAGATGAAACTTACGGATCGAGAGCGCCCCATTCAGGTAGGAGAAATCGATCGCTCCCTGACCGACAGGCGTATCCCCCAGATGTCCTCCCAGAAAATCAGCTTTGAAGTCGATGCTGGGGTTTTCCAGTGTCCCTCCGATCTGCATGCCGCCATTGACAGCACCATCCACAGCGGACTCAGGCAGCTTGAAAAGACGCATGATCTCCTTGATATTCCATTCCTTAAATCGAAGGAAGCCCTGCAGCGCGTGGGAATCCATGTGATAGCTGCCTCTCCATTCGAAATGGCCATTCTTCTGATCGAATATACCGTCATCAAGGCTTACGACATGGTTCTGATAATAGATACCGGCAGACGCCATATAAATGGCAGTGCCACCGACAGCGATCTGCCTGGAGGAGACCGTCCCTTCAAAGACCGGATCTTCCATCGTTCCGGACACATGCCCGCGCATATTGACCTTGCCGTCTGCTCCGCGTCCCGGAAGCATCCGCGAAAGGCTGATGTCATTGAGTGACACATCCATATCGATCATGTCTGGCTTCACCGTACCGCTCACGATGGCTGTACCATCGTAGATATAGGCGAGGCCGTTTTTCAGGGTGATGTCATTTCCATCATAGGTATATTCGCCGGAGATGCTCTGGAAAAGCTCACCCATGACCGAACCGTCGAAGGCCAGAAAATCCCCTTTCACCTGTGGCGCTTCCATCGTACCAGTGACGGTCATTGTATTTTCGACCCAGCCCGTCACCGGGTAGTCCTCTCCGGCAAGCGCAAGCAGTTTCTCGATGCGTGTCTTGTCGGTATCGATGGTGAGCGTGAGAGGGTGCGGCGCAAAGAGACCGACGGTCCCCTTCACGGTATGCTTGCCGTCCGGCCCTTCCCAGCGAAGCGAGGTGATAGTCGCCAGCTGATCTCCTAGCGATACATGTCCTTCGATACGGTCAAAGGAGATGCCACGGATCTCCCCATCCTGCGCTGTGAAATCTGCCGCGCCGTATGGATCCTCTCTGCTCCCGCTGACTACGAACCGACCGGAGAGACGTCCGGCCACATCCATTCCCAAAAGGCCGGAAAGCGCAGAAAGGTCGATGGACGATACCTCGCCCGAGAGCGAGAGAGACGGCCCATATGTCCCCTTCACGGTGAATGCGCCTTCGCCAGATGTGCCTGTCAGATACGCGATATCCATCGCGCCGCCACGCGAAGTCGCCTCCCCCGAGAGGGTATCCATGGACATCCCATCATACGAAAGATCCATGCCATAGAAAACGCCATGCCAGTCACCATCACGGTAACTGCCAAAGCCGGAGACCTTGCCGGCTGCCATATTCTCATACGAAAGACCCGCGCCATCCATTTCTCCGGAAGCCATTTCCAGAGACAGTGCGCCTTCCTTATAGGTGCCTTTCGCCTTCCCAGATCCGCTCACAATGCCGGAAGCGGAAATCCCGACCGGAAGAGAAGAAAGGTCGATATGCTCTCCGGCTGCTTCGCCTTCGAAGGCCCCGCTTGTCATAGTATATGAGCCTTCGCCAATCAGAAGACCACCGGCCATCTGTGCCTTCAGATAGGGGATCGAGATCTGATCCTCTCCATAGACAAAGCGCACATTCGCCTCTTTGACAGAAAGATCCTTATATTGCCCATCCTTCACATGGGCTTCGCCGGACACGAAAGGATCTCCCATCGTCCCCGAAATATCTACGCTGCCGGAAACGACTCCGGTGGCGCCTTTCTCCGGCAGCAGTTCTTCCGCCTTGATATCCTTCAGCATCACATGTCCCATCAGGATCGGATCGTCCACGTCAAAAAGGACCTTCGCATCCCCGGTGAATGTCTGCCCATTGACCTTTACGGCTGCTTCGGTGATGACAGCTTCGCCATTTTCAATATCAAAAAAGGCTGCTCCGTCAGCCAGAATAAAATGATCATAGCGAAGAGCAGCATCTTTGATAGAGCCTTGGACATGATAAGCGACAGCGCCATCACTTTTCCAGATCTTGGCGCTGGTCACCTGTCCTGTCCCTTTGTCTATATCAAGTTTTGAAGAAATCTGTGGGAACTGCTCTAAGAGCGGCTTCAACGAGGTAAGGGAAACCGGATCCGTTTCCAGACTGATTTCCATGTTATTCGTATTTGTGTACTTCAGGTCTCCTGTGAAATGGCTGTCAAATGCCTCACCCGCAAAAGAGCCTGTGATCGTACCCTTGCTGTCCCAGCCGAACGTGCCTCCCAGCGAAGTGAAATCATACGAACCGATATCCGGCGCAGAGATGGAAGCCTTCCCCTCCTTCACGATGACCTGTCCTGTGAAAGTACCGTTGTCCGAAGAGTCCGATGGTTTTAGAATCTTCTCTACATTCCACAGTCCATCTTCCGTCTTGGCGAGATGGACCTCCGGATCCTCAATAGTCACCGTCTTTACGGCATCAGCGATGCCGCCGTCTTTGAAAGCATAGTTATACAGCGCAGAAGCAGACCATCCGATCGCCAAAGAGGGCGACTTGAACACAACCTCTCCTTTCGCGTCCTTCAGCTCCAGGTCGGTGAAGGAAAGATCATAGTTCGGATCCAGATCCATCATGGTCCACGTCAGGGTACCATTGATGCGCTCCCCTGCCGCCTCTTTGATGACGGGTTCCAGATTCTGTGTGATGATCGGACGGATCAGCAGATAAATGATACAGAGCATGATGAAAATAAATGCTGCGATACCATTGATCCACCATTTGATTCTGCTAGCCAAGGTCAAGTTCTCCAAAGTAAAAATAAAGTTTCAAGGTTCAGGGTTAGCCCCGGGGGCGTGCCGCCCCTTGCTCGGGGATGAAAGGGTGGAAACCGGTTCTATAAGTTCAAAAGGTTCAAAGGGGGTTGGTGCGGCGCATAAAAAATCAGAAGCGCCGCGGAGTATAAATAGGGCGATGCCCGAAGGTCAGCGATTAACAGGCTTCCCATTTATGGTTTCCTGACATCATCCTTTTGACCGCGAATGACAAAGATTTCTCGCTTCGCTCGAAATGACGATATGCGAGTCTGATGTCTCCCAGTCACCAGTCACTAGTCACCAGTCACTAGTCACTAAAAATTATGCTTTTGCAAATTCCGGGTGAATGACAGCCGGTACGCCCATCGCATGTTCCAGCGTAGCGAGACCGATGTTGTAGTTGTAGAGCGCGGTAATGTAGTTCGTTCTCGCAGTATTGAGGGCGAGTTCTGCATCGAGGACATCCAGGTTGATGCCGACGCCGCTGCTGTAGCGGACGGTCGCGATCTTATATGCTTCTTCTGCCTGAGCGACCGACGCTTCGGCAGCGCGGATCTGTTCTTTATAAGAGAGGACGTTCAGGTAGTCCTGACGAACTTCCAGCTCGATCTTTTCTCTCGCCTGCAGGAGTGTTTCCTGTGCCGTCTTGACAGCGGCATCCGCTTTCTTCACCGATGCCTGGGTAGCGCCGCCATCCCAAAGTGACCAGGAAAACCCGCCCTGGACAGCCCAGTCATCTTTATCGACCGCCGTCACGCTGGCTTCCTTCCAGCTGTATCCGCCGCCGACGCTGACTGTCGGGAGATAGCCGGCCTTTGCAGAGCGAAGGGAGGCCTCAGCTGCCTTTACGCCATAGTCTGCTTCGACGAGTTCCCAGCGGTATTTCTGCGCCATCAGAATGGCCTGTTCCATGGTGAGGTCAAATTCCGGTTCCGGGAAATTCTTATCCAGCGGTTTCAGCGTCGTGTTCATCGGGACACGCATGATGTTGTTCAGGTTCGCTTCTGCGACATCACGGGTGTTGTCCGCTGCAATGCTCTTCTGCTTCGCATTGGCGAGCGATACATTGGAAGACAGTACGTCCAGCTTCGCCACGATGCCGGCATCGAACTGCTGCTGTACGTTATTCAGATGGCTTGCATAGTCAGTGACAGACTGTGCCTGCACTTCAGCGAGCTTGACCGCTTCAAGGTACTGGTAGTATGCCTGCACGGCCGCGAGCTTCGTATCCGCTTCTGTCTTGTAGACAGTAAGATCTGCGATGTTCTTCTGGTAGCGGGCGGCATCGATCGCGCCTTCTACCTTGCCGAAGGTCCAGACCGGCCAGGAAACATTGATCCCCTGGCTATAGCCATGGTTGGAGCTCTGCGTGCCTGCGACACCACGCTGGGTCGGATACTGATTTCTTTGCCAAGAGTAGTTGACGGACGGATTCTTCTTGGCTGCCACTGCGCTGACATCGGCCTCCGCATCTCTGCGTTTTAGCTCTGCGATGGTGATGTCGCGGTTATTCTGAATGGCAGTCGTGACCGCACCTTTGAGGTCGATATCCATAGCCGCTGCTTCCGGAGCTGCCGCTTCTGTGATGGAAGACGCCAGATTCTTCTGGAGCAACATGTTATTGAAGTTCACCTCTTTATTCGCTACCGTCTGATTCATCTGTGCCTCGATGGCTTTCTGTGTGATCGACGGATCCGTCATGATCTTCGTCTGAGATCCTTTTGCTTCTGCGCCGAGCCCGCAGGAAAGGGCAAGCACGATAGAAGCAGTCAGAATTTTGCAGGTCATTGTATTCATTCAACATTCATCCCTTCTAGACAGATGTCTTTGTTGTCATTGTATCCAGACCGCCCCTCTTGGGGGCGCTGTTTTCATTTAATAATTGTATCCCACACCGATGTACTCTCCGCCGCCGCGGTTATTATGCGGGAAAATAGACTGTCCGGTCAGGAACAGATTCGGCGTAAGAGCATACTGCCCGCGCAGGCGGACAGAGAGATCATTGGGGTCATACACATCTGCGGAGAATTTCCACCGCCCGGACGCATAGTCCGCGCCAACGCCGATCTTGTTTCGAATGATACCGGCATGTACGCCATAGTCCCCTCTCATACGACCATAGAGCGCATCATAGACCGGATCATTTCCCATGGATTCTATCCCCAGAAGGCCATAGGAGTCTTTCCCCACGCGGAGGAAGAGATTCGGCGAGAAATCGTCCTTCTTAGTATTATATAACAATTCGCCGGAAACAGATACATCAAAATCACCATTTCCCTGCATAAATCCATTTATTTTCCCGGAAATCTCTTTGGCATTCTGAGAGATTTCCTTCGCATTCTCCGATGCCACGACCATATTGTCCATGATCCTGCGCACATCGCCGGTGGCTTTGCCGTCTCCATTCAGCTGATACAGCATCTGATTCACCTGCGAGGTGATGCTCTGGATCTCATTCGCTGTCTGTATCCCCTGCGCGGTCAGGATGGCGAGATTTTCGGAAATCGCATCAAAATTATTGATGCTGTTCTTCACATGCTTCTGCGAAGAGGGGTCTGCGACGACGCTATTGATCCCATCGAGCATGGTCTGCGCGGACGTGATGAGCTTGTCCATCTTATCCATCGCCTGATCGATCCCCGGTGCTGACTTGCCCTCGACCTTCATCCCCTCTGCCAGATAGCCGCGTTCCTGATGGCCGCCGGAGGCCTTCACGAAGCGTCCGCCCATGACACTGCTGGTCTGGATGGAGAAGTCCGCATCCTTCGGCACCTTGGCATCGTGATAAAAACGCAGCTTCACGACGGCTTCCCCGTTCTCCACCGTGATGCCGTCGACCATGCCTACTTCGACGCCGGCATAGTGGATCGGATTCCCCGGTTCTATGCCTTCCGCTTCCTTGAAATAGCCGGTCACATGAAATCCGCTCTTTCCAAAGATCACAAGGCTGGAAAGCTCGATCAGGATCCCGGCAAAGAGGAGTATCCCCGCCAGGGCAAAGGCTCCGACTTTTGCTTCCGTCGACCATTTCATCAGGCATCACCTTCTTTCAAAAAATCAGGATTCGATGGCAGACCGTTCATGAACTGCCGTACTCTTTCATCCTTCGATGCATATAATTCTTTAGCTGTCCCTACCGCAAGGAACGAGCCCTTATACAAAAAAGCCATGCGGTCCGCGATCATTTCCGCAGACTTCAGGTCGTGCGTCACGACGACGCTCGTCGCATGCAGGACCCTTTGCGTCTCTTTGATCAAAAGACTGATATCGGTCGAACGGATCGGATCCAGCCCCGCTGTCGGTTCATCATAGAGAATGATCTTCGGCTCGAGCGCGATCGCTCTGGCAAGGCTCACGCGTTTCTTCATGCCGCCGGACAGATTCGCCGGCATGAGGTCTTCGATCCCATCAAGCCCGACCAGATGCAGTTTCTCCTTCACGATGGCATCGATCTTTTCTTCAGAAAGCCGCGTGTGCATACGCAGACCAAAGGCTACATTTTCTTTCACATTGAGAGAGTCAAAGAGCGCGGAATACTGAAAGACCATCCCCATCGAGCGGCGCTCCTCATTCAGCCCCTCTTCGCTGAGCTGTCCCATATCCTTCCCGTTCACAAGGACTTTTCCGGATGTAGGGCGCAAAAGACCGATGATGAGCTTTAGGAGCGTTGATTTCCCGGAGCCGGACGCTCCCAGGATGACCATCGTCTCTCCCTCCTTGATGGAAAGACTGACATCTTTCAAGATATGACGATCGCCAAAAGTCTGGTATACATGCCTGATATCAATCATAGGACGCCTCAAAACAGAATGGACGAGAGCAGGTAATTCGCCGCAAAAAGCATAATAATCGAATATACTACGGACTGGGTGGTCGCCTTGCCGACGCCTTCTGCCCCTGCTGTACAGGTCATCCCGCGGTCACAGCCGACAAGCGCGACGATCATACCGAAAATGACCGACTTGAAAACGCCAATGTACAGGTCAGAAGAAACACAGTACACGTGGATAGAGTGCATAAAGGTATAGGAGGAGACGCCATGCGTGAGCGAAGCGACGATCATCCCGCCGCCGACGCCGATGGTGACACCAAAGACCGTCAGAAGCGGCAGCATCGTCATACAGGCGACGAGCCGCGGCACCACGAGATACCCCAC
>SKED01001713.1_pt1 | contig 17719 bp, 17 predicted proteins | sample 4826651 | NCBI WGS metagenome assembly SKED01 (sample SAMN11008818, study PRJNA524170) | human gut metagenome | biome: Human fecal sample; material: Feces; isolation source: fecal sample from pouch patient p19 | host: Homo sapiens | place: Israel: Tel-Aviv | collected 2016-06-28
CCTTGCGGGCCATTACCGGTGAATTCTGACGGTTTCCTGACACTTTTCAGGATCTCCTGACCTCAACCGTACCCTCCGGCATTTCAGCACTCTCAGATCCGGCACTCTTTCAGTCTCCTGCGACGCTCCCGGTAATCCGGAAGTTCTGCCTCCACAACTTTCCAGAAAGCTACGGAATGGTTCATCTCCCTGCGGTGTGCCAGTTCGTGTACCACCACATAATCCTGAAGTTCCGGATCCAGCAGTACCAGTTTCCAGTTAAAGTTCAAATTGCCCTTGCTGCTGCAGCTTCCCCAGCGTGTCTTCTGTTCCCGGATCGTAATCCTGCCATAATCCACACCCATCCGCTTTGCAAAATACGCCGTCCGCTCCGGAAAAATCCGTTTTGCCCGCTCGATGCCTTCCCGGCGCACCTCTTCGCTGATCGGGATCTGTTCTGTTTTCCGTTTTTCCACCCGCTGCCTCGTCTGCAGGAGCCAGTCTTTTTTCTCATCCAGGAATTCTTCTACCTGCCGCTTCGTGATTCCATACGGTGTCCGCACGATCACCTGTCCTTCCCGGTCGATCTGGATCGCGATCGTCTTTCTACGGGAGCGGATCCACTGATACGTGATGTACATCTTTTTTCGCCTCCCACTCCGGATACCGGATTTCCACCAGTGTCAGCCCTTCCGGCCGCGCGGTCTCCCCGGCAAGCTCTCTGTTTTTTGCTTCCAGAATTTCTTTGACATGTTTCGGCGGATAATAACCTCCGCCCACCCGGATCAGGGTTCCTGCTATGATCCGCACCATATTATATAAGAACCCGTTCCCTCTGATCCGTATTGTGATCACATCATCTTCCGACCGTTGAATCCCCAGTTCATAGATCGTCCGAACCGTATTTTCCACCTCCGGTTTATACGTCGAAAAGCTTTTAAAATCATGTTCTCCGATCAGATACGCCGCTCCCTGCCGCATCTTTTCCACATCCAGCGGATAATAATAAAAATACGTGTACAGCCGTTTCGTCGGATCCGGGAACTTCCGGTTGTAGATCTTATATTCATACGTCTTTACGGTTTCCTGAAACCGCGGATGAAAATCATCCGGTACCTGGCAGGAATTCTGGATGCGGATATCCTGTGGCAGCCGTGTATTTAACGCATAGGAAAACTTCTCCGCCGGCATCCGTGCCTCTGTGTCAAATACCGCAACATTGCCCAGTGCATGCACCCCGGCATCGGTACGGCTCGCTCCGATCACTTCGATCTTCGTTTTGAGAAGTTCCGAGAGACACCGGTTCAGGACTTCCTGCACCGCCATACCGTTCGGCTGTACCTGCCAGCCGCAGTAGTTTGTTCCATCGTAGGCGACCGTCAATTTTACTCGCTTCATGTTTCGTCCTTTCTGTCTAAGTTTCCACTCCTTCACTAATACATGTACTCTTTCCTGCCTTCACAGCTGCGAATAAAAGAGCTGTTTTCCAGTCCATCAGGAACCGGAAAACAGCTTACTTCACCAATTAACGCTTTTCATAGCTGTTCAGCATCTCGTGGAATACTGTCAACGGAATCGTTATTTCTTAATTTAGATTCCGACTACCCGGAACACAATACTGAGTGCCAGATACCCTGCCACGACCAGATACGCCAGATAATCTCTCTTCTCATATGCCAGCGGTTTCATCTGTGTCCGTCCGTCGCCGCCGTGGTAACATCTCGCTTCCATCGCCATCGCAAGGTCATTGGCTCTGCGGAAGGCCGAGATAAATAACGGAACCAGCAGCGGAACCATATTTTTTACTTTCTGGATCAGATTGCCGTTCTCAAAATCAGCGCCGCGCGCCATCTGTGCTTTCATGATCTTGTCTGTCTCTTCCATCAGGATTGGAATAAACCGAAGTGCGATGGACATCATCATGGCGATCTCATGTACCGGCACATGGATCTTGTTCAGTGGTCGAAGCAGCCGCTCCAGACCGTCGGTTAGCTGGTTTGGTGTGGTGGTCAGTGTCATGATCGACGCACCGATGATCAGAAATACCAGACGGATCCCCATCTTGATGGCAAGCCGGATACCTTCTTTTGTAATTTTCAGGATCCAAAACGACCATAATACCTCTCCCGGCGTAAATACCAGGTTAAAGAACATCGTGATCAGTAACAGCACCATGATCGGCTTTAATCCCTTTACCATAAATCCAAACGGGACTTTTGACAGAACGATCAGCGCCACCAGAAACAGTGCTGCCACTCCATATCCTACCCAGGAAGAAAATACGAACAGTGAGATAATATAGACCAGCGTACTCACAAATTTCACTCTGGGATCCAGTCGGTGCAGAATGGAATCTGCCGGATAATACTGTCCGATTGTGATATCTCGCATCATTTGTGATCTTCCTCCTTTTTCCTGAGTGCCTGCAGGATCGATGCGGTTGCCTCATCTACGTTGATAGCGCTGGTATCCACATCCATTCCTTCTTCTTCCAGTGCATGCATGATATAGGTGATCTGCGGCGCTGCAAGTCCGATGGCTTCCAGTTCTTTATAATGCGCAAACACTTTCTTCGGCGTATCATCAAAGGTTTTGACGCCATGATTCATAACGATGATCCGCTCCACGTATTTTGCGATATCTTCCATGCTGTGAGATACCAGAATGATCGTGATTCCTCTCGTCGCGTGGAGGCTTGCAATCTGGTCAAGGATCTCGTCTCTTCCCATCGGATCCAGTCCTGCGGTCGGCTCATCGAGGATCAGTACCTTCGGATTCATCGCCAGGACACCTGCGATCGCTACTCTTCGTTTCTGTCCTCCGGACAGTTCAAACGGAGACTTCGCATAGTAACTTTCATCGAGTCCTACATGCTCCAGAGCTTCTTTTGCCCGTTTTTCACACTCTTCCGGTGGAAGGTTCTGATTCTTCGGTCCGAAGCAGACATCCGTCAGTACATCCGTCTCAAACAGCTGATGTTCCGGATACTGGAAGACCAGTCCTACCTGGCTTCTCAGTCCACGAAGAGGAAATTTGTCTGCCCAGATATCCTGCCCTTCAAAATAAATATGTCCCTCTGTCGGTCGGATCAATCCGTTAAAATGCTGGATCAGTGTGGATTTTCCACTTCCGGTATGTCCGATGATTCCCACGAACTGTCCCTGCGGAATCTCCAGATTGACATCTTTTAACGCATGCATCTCATAGGCACTGCCCGGATTATATGTGTATCCTACATGTTCCAGTTTCAGGGATTCTTTGCCCTGTGACAGCTCTTTTTCTTCTTTCTGCGCGGTTGCCTCCGGCAGCTTCCAGCCTTCCGGTACATGGATCTGCGGTTTGCTCAGTGCTTCCACCAGTTCCGGGATCGTCAGGATACCATCCGGGATTGCAAGACCTGCCTCTTTTAGTTCATACGCCAGTAACGTAACTTGCGGAACATCCAGACGGTATTTTTTCAGCTGATCCACTCTGGAAAAAATTTCTCTCGGAACACCGTGCATCACGATCTGTCCGCGATCCATGACATACACATCGTCAGCAAATACAACTTCTTCCATATAATGGGTAATCAGGATAACCGTTACCCCTTCTTTTTTGTTCAGTTCCCGTACTGCCTTCAGTACTTCTTTTCGTCCGTTCGGATCGAGCATTGCAGTAGGTTCATCCAGAACGATGCATTTTGGATGCATCGCCATAACACCTGCGATGGCTACACGCTGTTTTTGTCCGCCGGACAGTTTATTTGGGGAGTGATGACGGTAAGCGGTCATTCCCACCGCTTGCAGACTCTCATCCACCCGTTTCCAGATATCTTCTGTGGGAACACCCAGATTTTCCGGACCAAATCCCACATCTTCTTCTACAACTGTGCCGATAATCTGGTTGTCCGGGTTCTGAAAGACCATGCCGGCTTTCTGACGGATGTTCCAGATATCTGCATCCGAAGCGGTATCCATATGATCCACCCACAAAGTTCCCTCCGTAGGTACCAGCAAACCGTTGATGTGTTTTGCCAGCGTGGACTTTCCGCTTCCGTTATGTCCTAAGATAGCGATAAACTGTCCCTCTTCAATATCCAGATCCACGTGGTCAATGGCTCTGTTTACTTCCGGTTCTTCTCCCTCTTCTCCGTACCGGAGGTAGTCGAAGGCCAGTTTTGCTGCTTTTATAATTCCCATTGCCTCTCCATTTCTTTCTTACGAAATTGTTATTCTTTGTTTTTTCTACGACAGATACTGACCGGATCCTTCTTTTTTCTAATATCCGTCAGCGGCTCTCCGCGTACAAAAATAGGCCTGATTGCGTGTTTTTCCGCATATCAAGCCTAATTGTATCTGATTTTCTTTTATATTACAAGTTTTTCCTGTTGGAATTTATAAATTTCCGCACAGTACTCCTGCCTTATTCCTCTGGCGCTTCCTCCGGTTCTGCCATTCCGGTCAGTTCATCGATCAGATCCCAGATTTCTTCCCGACCCTGTTTGGTCTGGGCTGAAAACGGAATGATCTTCGTTCCCGGCACCACCTGCAGTCCCTGACGGAGCACTTTCAGCTGTTTCTGTACCTGGCTTCTCTTGATCTTATCCAGTTTTGTCGCGATAATGACCGGTTCATAGCCATGATCCAGGATCCATTTGTACATGATCTTATCGTTGCTTCCCGGTTCGTGGCGGATATCCACCAGCAGGAATACACAGCGGATCTCTTTGGACTTGTGGAGATAATCTTCGATCATCTTACCCCATTTCGCCTTGATCTCCTCGGAGGCTTTCGCATAACCGTATCCCGGAAGATCGACCAGATAAATCGCTTCATTGACATTATAGAAGTTGATCGTCTGGGTCTTTCCAGGTGCCGCACTGGTACGTGCAAGGGATTTCCGGTTCATCAGTCCGTTGATCAGGGAAGATTTTCCCACGTTTGATTTTCCTGCAAATGCCACTTCCGGTCTTCCGGTTTCCGGCATCTTACTGGTGATACCGCACACGATATCCAAAGATACATTCTTTATAATCATACCTTTCTCCTTCTACACCAGCGCTTCTTTCAGCACCTGCTCCATCTTTTCTACAAATACAATGGTAAGACCTTCTTTGATCTCCGCATCGATTTCTTCCACATCCGGACGGTTCTGATCCGGCACTAAAATCTTTGTGATACCGGCATTTTTCGCTGCCAGCATTTTCTCTTTCAGACCACCGATCGGGAGTACCCGTCCGCGCAGCGTGATCTCACCGGTCATCGCAAGATTCGCTCTCACTGCTCTTCCGGTAATGGCGGAGAGCATCGCCGTGGCCATCGTGATACCTGCAGACGGTCCATCCTTCGGAACAGCCCCTTCCGGGATATGGATGTGCAGATCATGCTCTTTGAAAAATTCCGGTTTGATAGCATACTGGTCTGCCACGGAGCGGATGTAGCTGATACCTGCCTGGGCAGACTCTTTCATCACATCTCCCAGCTGACCGGTCAGAAGAAATTCTCCTTTTCCCGGCATCAGGTTGACTTCGATCTGTAAGGTATCTCCGCCAACGCTTGTCCATGCCAGTCCGCGAACGATACCGATTTCATCCTTCTCGTTGACTTTCTGGTAAGTATAACGGGATCTGCCAAGGAATTCTTCCAGATTGTCTTTTGTGACTACCACCTGTTTTTCCTTGTCCTGCAGGATCTTTCTTGCAGACTTTCTGCAGATCTCACCGAATTTTCTCTCCAGATTACGCACACCTGCCTCTTTGGTGTAACCCTCGATAATGTCTTTTAACACATCATCCCCGATCACCAGCTGATTTTCCTTCAGACCGTTGGCTTTGATCTGTTTCGGAATCAGGTGTTCTCTGGCAATATGTTCTTTTTCATTTTCCGTATAACTGGAAATTTCGATCACTTCCATACGGTCCATCAGCGGACGCGGTATCGACTGTGGATCATTTGCCGTCGCGATAAATAATACTTCGGAAAGATCCAGTGGAAGATCTACATAATGATCGGCAAATTTGCTGTTCTGTTCGGAATCAAGAACCTCCAACAGCGCAGATGCTGTATCTCCCTTGTAGTCACTGCTCACTTTATCGATCTCGTCCAGAAGCATCAGCGGATTTTTCACGCCTGCCTGGATCAGCCCGTTGGCGATCCGTCCCGGCATAGCTCCCACGTATGTTCTTCTGTGTCCACGGATCTCCGCTTCATCCCGGATACCGCCAAGACTGATACGGACATATTTTTTATTCAGTGCTCTTGCTACGGAGCGCGCGATCGATGTTTTTCCGGTTCCCGGCGGTCCGACCAGACAGAGGATCGGGCTGCTGCCCTTCTTTGTCAGTGTCCGCACGGCAAGAAATTCCAGAACTCGCTCTTTCACTTTTTCCAGACCGTAGTGATCCGCTTCCAGAATCTGGCTCGCTTTGTCGAGGTTCTTATTGTCTCTGGACGCTTTCTCCCACGGCAACTTTAACAGTGTCTCAATATAACCTCTTGACACACTGCTCTCGGAATTGTTGTATCCAAGACTCTTGAAGCGGCGGATCTCTTTCATCAGACGTTCTTTGATCTCTTTTGGTGCCCGCAGTTTTTCCGCTTCCTGCATAAAATGATCCCCGTCGGATACGGTATCGTCTTCTCCCAGTTCTTCCCGGATCAGTTTCAGCTGTTCCCGGAGGATATAATCTCTCTGGTTTTTATCGATCCGCTGTTTTACCTTTTCCTGGATCTCTGTGCGAAGACGCATCACCTCGATCTCATTGGACAGGATCACGCCCAGTGTCTCGTAGCGGTCACTCAACGATACGGATTCCAGGATCTGCTGTCTTTGCTGGAAGGTCAGTGGAATATTCATCGCGATATGATCTACCAGTTCCGCAATATCTTCGATCTCCAGTGTCCGACGCACCTGTTCCTGATTCATTTTCTGGTTTTCTTTGCAGTATACCCCGAACAGTTCTCTCATGCTGCGAAGCATCGCTTCTTTTACCGTATCCGGAAGATTTTCCTCCTCATGCTCGATCACGTCCACTTCCGCTTCCAGATAAGACAGACCGTCTTCTAACTGGATCAGTTCTGCCCGTTCCATTCCCTCTACCAGCACGCGGAGCATATCCTTCGGCACTTTTGCCACCTGCTTGATCATGGCAACCGTACCGATCTTGTACAGATCATCTTCGGAAGGATCTTCCACTTTCGAATCCTTCTGTGTGATCAGAAAGATCCTCTGGTCCTTGGTCATTGCCTCCTCGATTGCCCGGATGGATTTTTTCCGGCTCACATCAAAATGGACGATCATATCCGGTAAAATCGTGATTCCACGCAAGGCAACCGCCGGCATTACCTGTGTTTCATTTGTCATCTGTTACCTCCCGTCAGGCGGTCTCCGGTCTTCCTGGTCGCTTTGCACCTCTTCTTTTAGAGGAACGCGCCGGCTTTTTCTCCGGATTTTCTTCGATGGTCACAACCGGTTTTCCCTTACCTGTTACCGCATCTTTGGTAATTACGCATTTTTTCATATTTTCATTGGACGGGGCTTCATACATCACATCCATCATAGTCTTTTCAATGACAGAACGCAGACCTCTGGCTCCGGTCTTTCTCTCCATGGCTGTCTTTGCCACTTCGCGAAGTGCATCCGGCTCAAATTCCAGATCCACGCCGTCCATATCCATCAGTGCCTTGTACTGTTTTACCAGAGAGTTTTTCGGCTCCTGCAGGATCCGTACCAGTGCGTCTTCATCCAGCGCATCCAGGGATACGACTACCGGCACACGACCGATAAATTCCGGGATCAGACCGAACTTGATAAAGTCCTGAGGCATCACTTCTTTCAGGATCTCCCCTACATTTTTCTCGTGTTTCATGCCAAGAGAACCGTTAAATCCGATCGTCTTGGTATCCATACGGCCCTCAATAATTTTTTCCAGACCTTCGAAAGCACCGCCGCAGATAAACAAAATGTTGGTGGTATCGATCTGGATAAATTCCTGCTGCGGATGTTTTCTTCCACCCTGTGGCGGCACGGAAGCAATCGTTCCTTCCACGATCTTTAACAGCGCCTGCTGTACACCTTCACCGGATACGTCTCTGGTGATGGATGTATTTTCGGATTTTCTTGTGATCTTGTCGATTTCATCGATGTAGATGATTCCCTGCTGCGCACGCTCGATATCATAATCGGCAGCCTGAATGATCTTCAGCAGAATATTTTCCACATCTTCGCCGACATAACCGGCCTCTGTCAGAGTGGTCGCATCTGCAATCGCAAATGGAACATTCAACATTCTCGCCAGGTTCTGCGCCAGGAAAGTTTTACCGGAACCGGTAGGTCCAAGCATCAGAATATTACTTTTCTGCAGTTCCACATCATTTTTTCTGCCTGAGAGGATTCTCTTATAATGGTTGTATACAGAGACTGCCAGCACCTTTTTTGCCTCATCCTGACCGACTACATATTCATCCAGGACCTCTTTCATCTCCATCGGTGTCATCAGATTGATATCACTTCCGGACATACGGTCTCTGGAAACTTCTTCCTCAATGATCTCTGAGCAGATTTCCACACACTCATCACAGATATAAGATCCGTCCGGACCTGCGATCAGCTTGCGTACCTGGTCTTCTGTCTTTCCGCAAAAAGAGCAACGAATTTTATAATCCCCGTTTTTTATTGCCATAGGTTTCCTATTTCCTTTCTGATACTTATAAGAGGGCGCCACCTGTACAGGCAGCCCCCTCTTATCTTTACTTTTTTTATCTTTTTGTGATCACATCATCGATCAGACCATATGCTTTTGCTTCTTCAGCGGTCATATAGTTATCACGTTCGGTATCCAATGCGATCTTTTCCAGCGGCTGACCTGTGTTAGCTGCCAGAATCGTATTCAGTCTGTGTCTTGTCTTCAGAATCTGATCTGCTACGATCTGAATCTCTGTAGCCTGTCCTCTGGCTCCACCTGAGGGCTGATGGATCATAATCTCGGCGTTTGGCAGGGCCAGACGTTTTCCTTTTGTTCCACCGGACAGCAGGAACGCTCCCATGCTGGCAGCAAGTCCCATACAGATAGTAGATACATCACACTTGATGTACTGCATCGTATCGTAAATCATCATACCGGCAGTTACGGATCCACCCGGGCTGTTAATATACAGCTGGATATCTTTTCCCGGATCTTCGGATTCCAGAAATAACATCTGTGCGGCGATCAAATTGGCGCTCACATCCGTTACCTCTTCTCCGAGGAAAATAATACGGTCTTTCAGCAGACGGGAGTAGATGTCATAACTTCTCTCTCCACGGCTTGTCTGTTCAACAACGTAAGGTACTAAACTCATATTCAGGCCTTCCTTCTATTCTTAGAATGGACGCGGGTTTTTACTTCTTACTCTTCTGTTTTTTCTACTTCTTTTGCAGCTTCTGCCAGAATAGTAACTGCTTCCTGAACAGCCATATCTTTCTTCATCTGTTCTTTCTCAGCGTCACCCAGCATCTCTTTCAGTTTGTCAGCTTCCATTTTGTACATTTCAGCCATCTTAGCGATCTCTTCGTCGATCTTTTCATCAGCGATCTCGATTGCTTCAGCTTCTGCGATCTTCTCCAGAACCAGTCTTGTCTGGATTCTCTTCAGAGCCTGTGGTTTCATCTGTTCCTGCAGAGAAGCCAGAGTGGTTCCTGTGAACTGCAGATACTGATCCATGGTCAGTCCCTGAGACTGCATTCTTCTTGCGAAATCATCGATCATCTGATTTACCTGGGTATCCAGCATAGCGTCCGGAATCTCCATGGTAGCGTTTGCTACTGCTGCATCTACAGCTGCGTCTTCTTTTGCACGTTTTGCTGCATCAGCTTTTTTCTCTTCCAGGTTTTTCTTGATGTCTGCTTTGTACTCTTCCAGTGTATCGAACTCGGAAACATCTTTTGCGAACTCATCGTCCAGTTCCGGCAGTTCTTTTACTTCGATTTTCTTAACGGTGCATTTGAATACTGCAGGTTTTCCAGCCAGTTCAGCTGCCTGATAATCTTCCGGGAAAGTAACGTTTACTTCTTTTTCTTCACCGATGTTTGCACCTACCAGCTGCTCTTCAAATCCTGGAATGAAAGATCCGGATCCGATGGTCAGCGGATAATCTGTTCCTTTACCACCGTCAAATGCTTCGCCATCAACGAAACCTTCGAAATCCAGTGTTACTTTATCTCCGTCTGCAACGGCTCTGTCATCAACATCCAGGACTCTGGAGTTTTCTTCCTGTTCTTTTCTCAGTTCGCCTGCGATCTCTTCTTCTGTTACTTCCAGATCTGCTTTCGGAACTTCCAGTCCTTTGTACTCACCCAGAGTTACTTCCGGTTTCAGAGCAACTTCTGCTGTGAAGATGAACGGTTTTCCGCTTTCCAGCTGTGTAACAGCGATAGACGGCTGAGATACGATTGTTTCTTCACACTCATCCAGTGCTTTGGAGTATGCTTCCGGAATCAGAGCATTGGCTGCATCTTCATAAAATACGCCTACGCCGTACATTTTTTCAATCATCTTACGAGGAGCTTTTCCTTTACGGAATCCCGGGATGTTGATTCTGTTTTTCTGTTTCTGGTATGCACCCTGAATTGCTTTTTCCAGTTCTTCAGCGGAAACTTCGATTGTCAGTTTCGCCATGTTCTTTTCCAGTTTTTCTACTGCTACGCTCATGTTCTATAGTTCCTCCTTCAATTTCTTATGGAAATCATTTTCTAACTGTATTATTGCTAACTGCAGGCTCCCTTTTTTGTTTCCTGCACATTTGCATAGATTTTTCCATACTCATACATTTGAGTAGTATATCATAAGCCCTTTAAAAACGCCAGCTTTTTTTGCGGTTTTGAGGGCTTTTTCCTGATTTTCGCCACTCTTTGCACAATTTCTCTCAGAAACACTCATGCTTCCACCACGGCATTACTGTCTGTAGATAATAGAAGTCTTGATTTCTTCTGCTTTTTTCTCGTCCTGCAGCCGTGCGATCAGCGCTGCTGCAAAGTCGATCGCGGTTCCCATGCCGCGGCTTGTGATCACATGATCGGTAACTGCCACGGTTCCTTCCCCGATGGTTGCTCCGGTCAGACGCTCTTCAAATCCCGGATAGCATACGGCTTCTTTTCCCTTTAAGATACCCAGATCCCCGAAGACGCTCGGTGCAGCACAGATCGCTGCCAGCTGTTTTCCTCTTGCATCCCAGTCACACAGCATATCGGTCAGCGGTTTGTACGCGCCCAGATGTTTGGTTCCCGGCATTCCACCCGGCAGAACCAGCATTTTGCCCTCGGTAAAATCCGTTTTTTCAAAAAGTGCATCGGCTTCCACTTTAATCTTATGGGAGCCTTCGATCTGTTTTCTTCCCATGATCGATACGGTTTCCACTTCTTCTCCGGCACGCCGTAACAGATCCACTACGGTCAGTCCCTCGATCTCTTCAAATCCATCTGCAAGAAATACATATACTTTACTCATCGTTCTTCTCCGTTTCTTATACTTCTCTTCCTTTTTTCACACATGCTTTCATCGCTTCAAATACCGCGCTTCGCAGTCCTTTCTCCTCCAGCACCCGGACGGCTTCGATCGTCGTTCCTTTCGGAGAGCAGACCATGTCTTTGAGTTCTCCCGGATGTTTGCCGGTCTCAAGAACCATCTTCGCACTTCCAAGTACCGCCTGCGCTGCAAAACGGTACGCCTGTGCTCTCGGCATTCCGTCTGCCACGGCTGCATCTGCCATCGCTTCAATAAACATAAATACATACGCCGGTGAACTTCCGCTTACGCCAACCACCACATCGATCATGTCTTCCTCCACGATCTCTGTCTTTCCAAATCCCGCAAAGATCCGGCAGACCGTGTCCACATCTTCGCTGCTGCATTTTTCATTGCCGCAGACACAGCTCATACCCTCACCCACCAGTGCCGGTGTATTCGGCATGGTACGGACGATCTTTAAAGGTTTCTCAAACAGTCCTTCCATCCATGCCAGCTTCTTTCCCGGTGCGATAGAGACAACGATGGTATCTTCGGATACGACATCCCGGATCTCTTTGATCACCTCTTCATAATAAAATGGTTTTACCGCCAGGATCAGCACATCGGCAAAGCCTGCCACTTCCCGGTTGTCTGCGGTCAGGGCAATCCCGAGTTCTTCTTTTTTCTTTTCCCGACTGGCAGCTGTTTTTGCGGAAGCAAGGATATCCGCCGGTGCTGTCACCTGATTTTTAATGATTCCGCCGATCATCGCGGAAGCCATATTTCCACATCCGATAAATCCAATTTTCATTTTTTCTCCTCCTGCTGTATCTTATATATTTTATTTTTGCTTATATCAAATATATTTTTGAAAATCCCCGGCATTTCTCATTCGTTCTTCTTTTTCCAATCTTCTGACCTTTCGTACTCTCAGGTCTTATAGCGGTCCATCCGGACGAATTTTGCGTTCACAAGATCGTTTTCATTTAACGGGCGTTTCCAGGTACGGCAGTTACATTTTGTGCCCTTTACATGCTGCTCGCAGTTCAATCCCAGAGAGCATACGGTCGGTCCGCCGCACTCGGAAGCAACCACCATATCATTTCCAATATATAATAAAATATGCTGATATCTTTCCCCGTTATAACAGGTACAGATCGCATCTCCCGGCTGCAGTTCTTCGCGGCTGATCTCCTGCCCGTACCGGGCAAAGTTGTTGGCGTTCAGATCGGCACCGAAATCATAGCCATTCTGTGTATAGGCATACATCAGAAGTCCCGAACAGTCCACGCCGCCATCCTGCGGACCGTTGCCACCCCAGATGTACTGAGCATCCTGCAGTGCCAGGGCTGTCTTGCATACCGCACTGTCCGTTACTGTCACCGTGCAGGTCGCTTCTTTCGTTCCCATGCTGGCTGTGATGGTTGCGGTTCCTTCTCCCACAGCCGTTATTTTTCCTCTGGAAACCTCAGCTACACCGGGATTGGAACTCGTCCACTGCATGTATTTCCATCGCGTGGTGTCCTGCGGCTGCCACTGTGTCAGAAGATTTGCCGTCTCGCCCTGCAGCAGGGTAATGGATTCTTTATTTAATGTCAGACTCTCTAACGGCAGTTCCTTTTCTTTTTTTATCGAAGTGTCCTTCTTGCCCTCGCTGTCTACCCAGTATTTGCCAGCCCAGGTGTCCGCAAGCATCCTGCCATCGGTTCCCACATAATACTCATCGACCCAGCGTCCGGTCTGCAATACACCGTCCTCGCCAAAATCATACCAGTTATCGTCGATTTTCCGCCAGCCGGTAACCCGGTAGCCGTTTTCATCGAAATAATACCATTTGTTATCGATTTCTTTCCACTGCCACGCCGGCCAGATCCCGTCATCTTCCTGATACCACCAGCTGCTCCCTTCCTGCTGCCAGCTGCCTGCCCAGACGGTGTCCGGCGCCTGTATGTTCACTGCTGCAAGACACAACAGTGCCCCTGCCAGATATTTATATTTTCTTTTTTTCAATTCTCTCACCCCTGTTTTTATACTCATTTCCCGTTACTGTTCTCTCCGTGCCCGGTAATTTTTTTCCCTCTGTTATCGCCAATTATAGCACCGGACGGATGCATTTTCGAGAAAAATTTGTTATACTGAGAAAAATATTATGAGAAACGAGGTGATGGTCCGATGCTGACCTGTGATTATAAAGTTCTTTCGATCGACGGTGACTACGCACACCTGGAACGGCTGGACGCTCCGGAGGCTGAACCGAAACTGGTGGCACGTGCACTGCTTCCGGCGGAAATCTATGAAGGATGTGTCCTTCATTATGAAATGATGCAGTATGAGATGAAAGACTGATGAAAAAAGATCATATCCTCGTATTTTTTCTGTGAGGATATGATCTTTTTTCACATTTTTATTTTTGATATTATGTCAACTTCATATCTAATACATACGTTTTTTCACCATTATTTTTTCATTGCTTCTTTCGCATATACTGTAGTCACCAGATCATCATAATCTGCACGCTCTTCCAGTTCTCCGGCGCTCTCGAGAATGTCCTGTAACAGTTCAAAGGATTCTTTCTCAAACACCAGATTTTCTTTCCAGGTATCCTGACTCTGATAACGTTCCACGATCGTCGTGATCGTATCCAGATCATTTTCCTTAAACTGCGGCTGGATCACTTTCGCAATCTCCTCCGCGGTGTGGGAATTTACATAGTCCACACCTTTTTGCAGACCGTCGGTAAATGCCTGGATGATCTCCGGGTGTTTTTCGATGTAGCTGGTTTTTGCGCTGTAGGAAGTGTAAGGGACATAGCCGGAATCGACACCGAGAGAAGCAACCACATAACCATCCCCGTTCTTTTCAAGCGTCGTGGCTGCCGGTTCGAATTCCACTGTGAACTCCCCTTTTCCGCCGGAGAAAGCCGCCGCAGTAGAGCCAAAATCAATGTTCTGGTCAATCGAAAGATCCTTCGCCGGATCCAGACCGTTCTGTTTCAGGATATACTCAAAAACCATCTCCGGCATGCCGCCTTTTCGACCGCCCAGTACCTCTTTCTCTTTCAGGTCACTCCACTGAAAATCTGCCATCTCTTCTCTTGCTACCAGAAAATTTCCCGCGCGCTGCGTTCCCTGTGCGAAGTTTACCACTGGGTCATTGGCGCCTTCGAGATAAGCATACACGGATGCTTCCGCTCCCATAAATCCGATCTGTGCATCCCCGGAAATGACCGCTGCCATCGTCTTATCCGCCCCATACCCGGTCACCAGTTCCAGGTCGATGCCCTCCTGCGTAAAATACCCGTTTTCCAGTGCGACATACTGCGGGGCATAAAAGATCGAATGTGCCACCTCGTTCAGGGTAACTTTTGTCATCTCATCCTCTTTTTCTCCACACCCCGCAAACAGACTGATCACCCCGAAAGCCATCAGCCCCACCATGAATTTTCCCTGTTTCATCCTAACCTCCTTGGTCTGTTTCATAGTATTACCATATGACAGATCCACAAAGAGGTGATTTATCAAAATTGATCCACTGAACCAATTGTTGATATGCAATGCAAGAAAAAACGAGTTCATATTCCCAGCCGGCATAATAGGCGATCTGTTGCAGATATTCATACCCGTATCCCGATTCGGGTGCATCGTCTTCTCCTTCCTGATCTCCCTGATAGATCAGATAACCGACCTTCACTTTTCTCAGTGAATCGTTTACGCCATCCGTCTGCGCTGCCTGAACATGCATAGCCGGAACCGCAAGCATCAGCGCCGCCAGAAACAACAGTACACTTTCTTTTATCACTCCTTTGAAATCTGTTCTCATCCTCTTTCCCTCGTCTTTTTGTCTTCCCATCATCCGTACAACAACTGATATTTTATGTTTCTAAAGACTATCTTACACTGCCTGTTCTTTCGCCATCAGAAGAAAGACAGATTTCTATGGATTTGTAATGTTTTTTGTAATGTTTTTCTGGACAGCTGTCCGGTTATTCCGGTAAATTTCCCTTTGCAATATTCTCTTTCAGGATCCGGTCGGTCACTTCAAAGAGTTTTTCGGAACCGAGTTTCGTCTTTCGCTGTCTGCCGTATACGTTTTCGGCTGTCACCTCATGTTCTTTCCAGTCACCGCCGTCGTTGCTGTTGTTTAATAACAGTGGCTGCAGATTGTCCATGGCACGGGCAAATTTCGCCTCCGGCGTCTGAAATGCTTCGAATTCGTCGAAGATCTGAAGCAATTCCTGCTTCTGGTCTTCCGGGAGCAGGGAGAAAATTCGCTCTTTTGCCGCATCTTCTCTGGCTTTCTGTGTTTTCAATCCCTCTGCATCATAGGCATAGGTATCTCCTGCATCGATCTCCACGATATCGTGGATCAGGCACATCAGCATCACCCTTCCGATATCGACCGGCTCGTTGGCGTATTCCCGCAGCAGATACGCCATGATCGCCATATGCCACGCATGTTCCGCATCGTTTTCGTTTCTGCCCTGACCGGACAGGTGCGTCTGGCGGAAAATATTCTTTTCTTTATCAATCTCCAGAACGAATTCCAGTTGTTTTTTCAATCTCTCGTCCATATCTTTTCTCCTTTTTACTGTATAAAAGAAAAACTACTGCCAACCTTTACATGATATGTTGACAGTAGTTTTTCGCTGACTTTTATCAGATTGCCAGCAGATTTTTGATTGCTTCCATATAGATTAACACAGATTCTTCCATGCCGGACACCAGAATATACTCATCCGCGCTGTGGATCCGATAATCGATGCCTGGCATCTCCGGACCGAAGGCGATGATATTTTTCAGAGATTTTGCATAGGTTCCGCCGCCGATTACCATCGGTTTGTTCTCGGTATCTCCAGTTACATCTACATACGCCTTGTACAACGCGGTAACCAGTGGTGAATCTGCCGGGAAGAACAGGGATTCCCCTACGCTCCGGATCTCGATACGACCGTTTTCGTCTTCCAGTTTTCCTTCACACATGCTGCGAAGTTCCTCTTCTTTCAGAGTGACCGGAACACGGATATCGATCGTACAGGAGATCACGCCGTCCTCGGTTTTTACGATACCGTTACAGAAAGTCAGATCTCCGTAAGCATCGGCAAACTTCAGTCCGATGCCTGCACCGTCACAGGAAGTTCCCAGATGGGTATTATAGAAAGTAACAAAATCATCTTCAAATCCTGCTTTTTCCAGGCATTCGAAGGTAACACCTGCTGCATTGACACCCAGCGTCGGTGTGCTTGCATGTGCCGGAACACCCTTGGCATAGATGGTCAGGGTTCCATTTTCTTCGGTTACTTTATATTCCTGCAGTTTTGTCTCGGAAAGTGCTGCTTCCAGTCTTTCCTTCAGACCGTCTTCTGCCGGGATCACCGTGTTGCAGGAGTCGCAGACCGCATTTACCACAAATCCTCCGTTCATGGAGATGATCTTTGTGTTTTTGGAATACGCCATCATGTGCACGCCGCCTTTTTCCCCGTGGATACACGGATAGCTTGCATCCGGTGTAAAACCACAGGAGAGTTCCTCAGCGACTTCATTATAGTGTTCCATACATTTGGATCCGGTTTCCTCGTTGCATCCCATGATCAGGCGGACACGTTTGTTTAATTTCACACCGGAATCCCGCAATAGTTTCATCGCATACAGTGCTTCCAGAACCGGTCCTTTGTCATCGGTTGTTCCGCGGCCGTACACATAGTCGCCGTCGCGCGTCAGGGTAAATGGATCGTGTGTCCAGTCACCGCCTGCCGGCACGATATCCAGATGACCTGCGATACCAACGATCTCGTCGCCCTCACCCATCTCTGCATATCCGCAGTAGTTATCCAGATTCACCGTCTTAAATCCCAGTTCCTCTGCAATTTTCAGTCCCACTTCCAGTGCTTTTGCAGGACCTTCCCCAAACGGCATTCCCTCTGCCGGTGTGCCAAGCTGAGAATCAATGGCAACCAGTCTTCCGAGGTTCGCAAGCATCTCGTCTGTCAATGCATGGATTTCTTCTTTTATACTCATCACTCTTTCCTCCAAACTTTCATTTAATATGCTCAGTATACCAGATAATGGAATTGTTGACAATTTGCATTTTGTAGTTGCAGGATTCATCATATTCAGGATTACGGTTCATTCCGTATCAGCAACACACCTCGCGGAATATTACCAGCGAACAGTAACTCTTCAGGTTCATCCGGGCTAGAGCGTGTCTGAAAAAGGCTTTTCGTGAGCTGCGAGTTCCAGTTTGTGGGAGAGTTTATCCGAATGAGGGCGGCGTAGCGGG
>SKED01001430.1_pt1 | contig 17705 bp, 11 predicted proteins | sample 4826651 | NCBI WGS metagenome assembly SKED01 (sample SAMN11008818, study PRJNA524170) | human gut metagenome | biome: Human fecal sample; material: Feces; isolation source: fecal sample from pouch patient p19 | host: Homo sapiens | place: Israel: Tel-Aviv | collected 2016-06-28
GTCTATTACCTGCCTCCCGTATCCTGCAGCCTCCGAGGCCTCACCTTCCTGCGCAACGGTCTCTACCTGGGTGACCTGAAAAAAAACCGTTTCGAGCCCTCCCAGCCCCTTGCACTGGCCTTCCGCAAAGATGAAGCAGAAGCCATAATCTCCCTCCCCGTTGATGACCCTCGCCTGGAGCGCTACTTAAAAGGTGAAACCCTCATCATCGCCCCCGAAGAAGCCGCTCACACCAAAGGATGGCACCTCCTCTGCGTAGAAGGCTACCCCCTCGGCTTCGGCAAACTTGTCAACGGAACCTTAAAGAATAAATATCCTGCCGGCTGGCGTGCATAGCATCCCTCTTTATCAAGCTGCATATCTACAACAGGCTCACAATCTCTAATTTTCCAAAGGTTGTGAGCCTGTTTCTATTAATTTTCTTCTGGATTTTCTGCCAATCCTTAATATCTTTTCCCAAATACTAAACCATCATCTCTAACCAATCTACGTCAAATAAAGTCCCATTAATTTTGAAAAGTGGAAAATTTCGCGCTTTCTCCGCCTGCGACGTGTCTGGCGCCGTTGTGCCTGGTCTGGGGGCATTGCACAGGTTCCGAGAAAATCTTAGGGGATAGGATTTTGCGTTGAAGAAGGGGGAGGACACTGTCTGAACGCAGTGAGTTTGTCCTCCCCCTTCTTCGCTTTTAGCAAAATAATATCCCCTTAGATTTTCCGGGTTCTGCGCACCGCTCCCAGATCAGGCACAATGGCACCAGACACCCCCTCGGGAATCCAATCCCCAATCTTTATAACAATATTGCCTTCTTCAACGCAAACGAATAAATATACTTCTCCTTCACCCGTCTCCTCGTCATTCTCTCCAGCGCCTGCCCATAATCCTCCAGCTGCGTATGATACCTTTCAATCAGCTTCTTTTCCTCTCCTCTGCGGACATAATCCGTCTTATAATCCACCAGCACAATCTCCTCATCTTCCAGAAAATAAGCATCAATAATTCCCTGCACCAGCACCCGCTCACTCTCATCCCAGCTTTCATCAATCTCCGCCGCACTTCTGGAAATCACAAAAGGCTGCTCCCGAAACAGCCGCCCCTTAAGCGCTGCCGCCTTCATCCTCTGCCCCAGATCACACTCCACAAAACCACGAATATCCGAAACCCGAACACACTTCGCCTCAACCTCAGAAAGCTTCTGATTCTGAACAAGCTCCTCAATCTGCTCCTTCAGATTCTGAGATGTATCCGTTTTCCCATACTCCAGACACTCCATCACACGATGATAAGCCGTACCACGGGCTGCCCCCGTAAACTCTTCCTCAGCCTCTGTTTTCTCCTCAATAAACCTTGGAACCAAAGGAACAATATCCGGCTCAAAATAAACAGCCTCCTCAATCTCCTCATCCTCATGATAACTTTTCTTTTTCAGATCCGACACCGTAACCTTCACCGGAATATCCCTCCGGTATTCATAAGGATACACAAACCCAAAACGCTTATCCAATTCCTCTCGGATTCCCGGATCCATCACCTTCTCGCTGTCCCAGTCCTCCAGAAGATTCTCCTCCATCTGTCCCGTTGCCTGGTCCACAACCTCCGCCTCTGTCAGCATCTGCGCAGTAATACGCTTCACCTGAAACTGTGCAGGATCCTCATAAAGAGGATTTTCCTTCGTCGGAAAAAGACCAATCTTCTCATAAAGCGAGTCCATGCATCTGTGTCTTGCCAGAGCAGGCAGAACATAATCCAGATAATTTTTCCCTTTCAGCCTGGTCTCCGCCGGAAGAAGCTCTGTCTGATTTTCACGAAAATGAGAAAGACTGATCAACTCTTTATCCAGATTGGAAACAGCACCTGTCAGAATCATTTTCTCTTTTGCACGGGTCAGGGCAACGTAAAGCACACGGATTTCCTCCCCCAAACTTTCCTCCAGAAGCTGACGGCGGATCACCTGCTTATTCAAGGTCGAAACCACCATTCGCCTGTCCGGCAAAATCGCATCTGCTCCAAGACCATAATCCGGATGAATCAGAAGTTTTGCATTCAAGTCCTGGAAATTGAACTGTTTTCCCATTCCCGCAAGGATCACAACAGGAAATTCCAGTCCTTTACTTTTGTGGATTGTCATGATTTCCACAGAACCTTCCCCTGCACCGGAAAGGTTCACCTCGCCGTAATCCACCTCGTATTTCTGCAGATGTTCAATATAGCGAACAAAGTTAAACAAGCCGCGATAGCTGGTTTTCTCGTAATCCATGGCTTTTTCCACCAGCATGGCAAGATTGGCGCTTCGCTGTGCACCATTCGGCAGGGCCTTGGCATAATTGCCGTATCCTGTTCTTCGCAGAATTTCAAGAATCAATTCATGAACCGGAGTATAAACTGCCAGATCCCGCATTTCATTTAGAAGAGTAATAAAACCATGCAATTTTTCCTGCAAAGCTTCTCTTTCTTTAGGAGAAATCAGGCTGTACTGCTCTTCCTCCCCCAGAAAATGCAGCACGCTTTCATACAGCATGCCTTCCGGGTCTTCTTCCCGGATTACGGCAAGTTCCTGGGTGGTACAGCCTGCCAGCGGGGAACGAAGCACCCCGGCAAGGGGAATGTCCTGCAGAGGATTGTCGCATACCTGAAGATAATTCAGAACCGTAACCACCTCAAGTGCTGAAAAATATCCTGTCTTGGAAGCTGCATATACGGGAATTCCATGGGCACTTAAAACATCGGTAAAAGTTTCGCTCCAGCCAGACGCAGTTCGAAGCAAAATAACAATATCCCCATATCGCACCGGACGGTACTCCCCTGTCTCTTTATCCAGGATTTTCTCTTTCCCCACCATTTCCTGAATCCGATGGGAAATGGCAAGTGCTTCCAGTTCCCTGGCATCCTGCCCCTCCATCAGATCTTCCAGTTCCTCTGAGTCTTTTTCCACAAGCAGCACTTCCGTTGAAAGAAATTCGTCTCTGGCTCCTTCTGGAAAAACAGCGCCAGGATAAAGGGCAGCTGCCTCATCATACGCGATTCCACCCAGATCCTCGCCCATGATCTGCCGGAAAATAAAATTGGCACAGGAAAGCACCTGGGATCTGCTTCGGAAGTTTTTGTGCAAGTCGATTCGCTGTTCTCCACTGTCCGTTAACGTGTACTTTTTATACTTTTCCATGAACAGTTCCGGTCTTGCAAGACGAAAGCGGTAAATGCTCTGCTTCACATCACCAACCATGAAAATGTTCTTACTCTTCTTCGCCCAGCCAGATACACAGGTAGTGATCATCTCCTGCACCAGGTTGCTGTCCTGGTACTCATCCACCATGACCTCATCATATTTCATAGACAGCTCCCGCGCTGCCTGGCTCATGCGGTATCCCGCTTCGCCCTCATCCTCCACCCGCTCCATAAGGATCTCCAGCGCAAAGTGCTCCATATCCGTAAAATCCAGAATATTCTTTTCCCTTTTTTTCTCCCCATAAAGGCGGATAAATTCCCGGGTAAGCTCCACCAGCATTTCCACAGGCTCCCGGCAGCATTCCAGAAGAAGAGGCAATTCCTCTTCACCCACAGTAAAATACCTGCTTCCCAAATCCTTCAGAATATCCTTCTCGTTTTCCCGAAGTGCCTTTACCTGTTCCTTCAAAAGGTCATCCACAGGTTCCTTCGGTTTCTTCGTAGACAATCTTGCAAAAGCCGGACTGCCAAGGACCGCTCTTGTTCCATCAAAATCCCCTGCCAGGGCTTTTTCCTGTGCATCCCGGATCAGAAGCAGGTCACTTGAGATGGCGTCATCATATAAATAAGGACCTCCCGGGGAAAAACACAGCTTCCTGGCCTCCTCCGCCAGAGCTTTCGCCTGTTCCAGATCTGCCAGAACATTTTTCCATAACAATTTCATCCATTCTGATGCTTTTATAGATTCTATATCCGTATTTTTATAACTGTCAATACATTTTTCCAGCCATTCATCCGGATATGGGTTACTCATGGCTGCATGATACAGGGAATAAATCAGGTCACGTATGCCTTCGTCTGATTTTCCAGCAGCGTAGCACTCAATAAAATATTTATATTTTTCCTGATCCTTGGCATAGTAAGCTTCCAGAAGTTCCTTCATCACATCTTCCTGGAGAAGCTTCAACTCTCCTTCCTCTCCGGTACGGTATCCCGGGTCCAGTCCAATCAGGTGAAAATAATTACGGATCACATAAGCACAGAAACCGTCAATGGTGGTAATCTGCGCAGTGTGGATCAAAGTAGTCTGCCGCTGCAGATGCTCATTCTCCGGATTTTCTCCAAGGGCATCCTCCAGGGCATTGGCAATTCGCTCCCGCATCTCCCCAGCCGCGGCTCTTGTAAAAGTCATGATCAGCAGCCTGTCAATGTCCACCGGATGCTCCGGGTCCATTACCTTTCCAAGGATTCGCTGAACCAGCACGGCTGTTTTGCCTGAGCCTGCTGCTGCGCTGACCAGAATGTTCCGGTTCCGCAGTCCAATCACCTGTTCCTGTTCTTTCGTCCATTTTACTGCCATGCTATTCCACCTCCTTTGCAAAAGCATTCCACAGCTCTTCATCTGCGAAATTCTTCAGCCTTCTGAATTCATATCCCGGAATCTCCGTGTCAAAGCCGCACACTGTACTGTAAGGGCAGTAGGTACAGGCGTTCTTTTTCCCCAGCATATACGGGGAAACCTGGGCATCTCCGTCCAAGATAGACTGCCGGATATGGGAAATCTTCGTCTTCACATAATGGTTCAGCACATCAAACTGCTCTCTTGTGGCAACCGAGGAATTCTTCCGGAAGCTTCCGTCCTTATTAAAGGACACGGGAAGAGACACCAGAGAACTGTCCATCTTCTCTACCAGTTCCCGGTCAGCCTGTACAAGACCGTTCATTTTCAGCTCTTTTAGAACCTTCTGCTGGACTAATTCCACATCCGCGTCAATTTTTTCCTGTACCATAGGGTCCTTAATATTATAATAAAATACGCCTGCCGGAATCACTTCCTGATCCCGGCAGCGGTTCTGCTCCACCTGAAGAGCTCCATCCAGATAGATCATCAGCTGCAGCTGAAGCCCGTGGTACAAAGACACCAGATCAAAGGAAGTATTTCCTGTCTTGTAATCAATGACCCGCACATACAGCTTGCCGTCCTCTGTGTGCATGGTATCCACACGGTCAATACGTCCGCCCTGGAACGCCACCTCCACGCCTTCCGGTCCAAACTCCCCGGATTTCAGCTGCTCCTGCACTGCCCACACGGTTCTTCTCATCATTCTCTTGGTGCGCTGGATCATATACTCGTTGCGGGCGCTGCTTTTCAAAATGGTATTGCCGTAGTCCGCACTGACCTCATCCACCAGCCGGTCCACGATCTCATTTCTCTCTTCTTCCGTAAGGGTGGCCCATTTCAGCCCTTCCTTTTTCACCTCTTTTGCAAATTTCTCCATAACCTTGTGCATAATATTTCCCATATCCATAGGGCGGAATTCATACTCTGCACGCTCCGTCAGGCTCAGGCCATACTGGAGAAAATGGGCAAATGCACAGGCGGAAAAACGTTCCAGCCTGGTAGCACTGTAAGGAGACACCTCTCCGTAGAGCACCTTTGCCACGCTTTTGCTGATCACATCGGAAGGACGCCTGGTCATAGATGCCTCCACCAGCTTTCTCGCCAGTTCCCTGTACTTCGGACTTCTTAAGTACCAGCTGTACAGCTCTCCATAAAGCGGATCTCCTTTTCCAAGGGCTCCCTCTGTCAGTCCCTTCAAAAAGCATTCCAGGCTGGTTCCCGGAAGTTCCATGCTTCCAAGAGCAAATTCCTCATCCATGGCGTTTTTCACTTCAATTTCCGGGTAAAGCTTCTGGATACTGTGGATCAGATACGCCGGGCTTACAGGCTCCCCTTTTCCGTTGGAAAAACAATAGGAAAGACAGAGATACCGGCTTGGCTTGGTCAGATTCAGGTAAAGATAAAAGCGCTGGGTGTTCATCAGCTCCTTTGGTCCCGGAGCAAGCTCCATTCCCTCTCCTGCAAAAAATTCACGATCCATCTGGGTTAGGATCCCGCCGGAGTCTGTATTTTTCGGAATGTTTCCCTCATTGACACCTACGAAAAACAGAGCCTTGATCTCCTTGAGACGGGTACGCTCCATGTCTCCCACCAGTACCTGATCCATGCTTGGTGGAATCAGTGCTACCTTGGATTTAGCGAAGCCAGTTTCAAGAAGCTGGGTAAACTCCGCCCTTGTAATTTCCTCTTCTCCGAGAATCTCCACCATACGGTCCAGCAGCTCCATAACAATTCCGTATATCTGCGCGTATTCCTTTTCCAGGGCTTTTTCCCCTTTTGCTTTGAAGGAAAGCTCCTGTTCCTTCAATTTTCTCTGAATGTCGCAGTCTGTGATAAACTGGTATAAACTATAACAATATTCACTTACTTTCTTTTTGCCGCTGGAAAATCCCTGGGCCAGGGCTTCCACTTCCGTCACAAAACGCTCCCGGTACTCATTGAGAACCTGGATGTCCCCGTCTTTCATGATCCGGTAAGTGCGCACCCATTTCTCCGACCATTTGTGCCAGCCCCGGATTCCAAGTGCCAGCACATAGTTTTCCAGCTGATCCGCCTGTTCCCTGGTGATTCCGGACATGCCGCAGCGCAGATAGCGAAAAACACTTTCGTAGGTAAAGCCCTTTGTCACCATCTCAAGAGCGGCACGTATATATTCCACAAAGGGATTCATTAAAATCGAATGCTTCTCATCCAGGAAATAGGGAATCTGTGCCTCCTCAAATACCTGGGAGGCAATACTTTTGTAGCTTTCCAGGTTTCCGGTGATCACTGCGATCTCTCCGTATTTCAGATCCTCTTCCCGGACCATTCTGCGGATTCGCCTTGCCGTTTCTTCCAGTTCTTTGATGGGGGATTCTGCCGCGAAAATACGGATTTCATCCTGGGATTTTCCATAAGCTGCTTTTCGGTAGCGGAACAGATGCTGCTCCAGAAATCCAAGAGCCGGGGCGTCAGAAAAGCGTCCCTTTTTTTCTTCTTTTAAGTATACCGGATCATCCAAGTCATTTGTCAGACCGGACAGGGTATGGATCATTTTCCGGCTCATGTAGAACAGCTGGTGAGGTTTTCCCATTTGAAGAGGATTTTCCTTGGCATCCATGGTGACGGTCACAAGCACCTGGTCGCAGACTGCCAGCAGTTCCCGGATCACGTTCATCTGCACAGGGGTAAAGCCAGTGAAGCCGTCCAGTAAAAGCACGCTGTTCTTCAGTTTTCTGGAAAAGGGAATTGCTTTTTTGAGAGCATCCATGACCCCCTCACCAGTCATATAGTGCCCTTCCAGATAATCAGTAAAAGCCTGGTAAAGCACGCTTACGTCATTCATCTTCATCTGAAGCAAGGAATCTTCCCCTGTTTTTTCCAGCATGTCCGAAAGCTCTTCCTGACGGATATCATACTGCATGAACTCGGAAATCAGGGATTTCACCTCGTCCAGATAGCCAGGTTTGTTCATCTGACTTCCCAGATAGGGGAGCTCTTTTTTGTGCTGCTGCACCAGCTTCTGCAGTACCAAGCTTTTGCCTGTGTCGTCCAGAAGCACTTCCCTGGCGCCGCCCACCTCCTCAAATACGCGGTAGGCAAGGCGCTGGAAGCTGAGCACGTCAATATTCAGGATTCCTTTTCCCGGATGCATTTCTACCACGTTCTTCTGGGTCTGCATGGTAAACTGCTCCGGCACAATAATATAGTACAGCTTTCCCGGATTCTCCAGAGATTCCTGTATAATCCGCTGGCAGGCGTAATGTGTTTTCCCGATTCCGGAACTTCCGATAATAAACTGTAATGACATGTGTGTCTCCCTCCTGTCTGGCATTATCACAATATTCTATCATATTTTTCCCTGTTTGATAATAGGATAGAATAAACAAAGCAAACCAGGAGGCGCAGACCATGAGTTCAAAAACCAGGATCATCGTGTTACATATGAAAGAAGTGGTGTACACCATCGCTTTTCTCATTCTTGCCATACTTCTTGGTGTACTGATCTACTTCATGTTTGGTCCGGGCAGGAGCCAGACCACATCGGGAAAAGCAGACTCCCTCTATACTCCTGGTGTTTACCGCTCTTCCATCACATTGAACCAGAATACCTTTGACGTGGAGGTTACGGTGGACCAGAACAGCATCCAGTCTGTGGAGCTGGTAAATTTAAGTGAAAGCACTACGGCTATGTTTCCTCTTGTGAAACCATCCCTGGAATCTCTGGCAAGCCAGATTGTAGACAGCCAGTCCCTTGACAACCTGAAGTATTCCACAGACCGCAAATATACGTCTGAGCTGCTTCTGAATGCCATTGAGGATGCACTGAAAAAGGCGGAGAACCAAGTCAGTTCTCCGCCAGAAAGTTAAGCTAAATTATCATTTAAAGGTTATCTAACACTTCCATCCATACCGCAGCACTCGCGTCACTTGGCATGCGAAGGTCTCCTCTTGGGGAGAGGGCAACGCTTCCCACCTTCGGGCCATCCGGCAGACAGGAGCGCTTGAACTGCTGGGCGAAAAATCTTCGGTAGAAGGTCTTCAGCCATTTCAGAATGGTCTCCCTGTCATAGGTATTCTCAAAAGTACGGCAGGCAATGCGGTAAATCTTGTCCGGCTCAAAGCCTGCACGAAGCATATAGTACAGATAAAAATCGTGAAGTTCGTAAGGTCCTACCAGATCCTCAGTTTTTTGGGCAATCTTGCCATCCTTAGGCGGCAAAAGCTCCGGGCTTACCGGTGTATCCAGAATATCCAGAAGCACTTCCTCAAGTTCCTTCTCGCCGCAGGTGTCTGCATAATAGCGGACAAGATGTCTCACCAGAGTCTTCGGAACGGAAGCGTTCACGCCGTACATGGACATGTGGTCTCCATTGTAGGTAGCCCATCCAAGTGCAAGCTCGGAAAGATCTCCGGTACCAACTAAAAGTGCCCCTTCCTGGTTTGCCATATCCATCAGGATCTGGGTGCGCTCTCTTGCCTGGCAGTTCTCGTAGGTCACATCATGAATCGAATCATCATGTCCGATATCCCGGAAATGAATGTTTACCGCTTCCTTAATGTTCACCTCAGTCAAAGTTGCGCCAAGGCACTGGCTTAACTTGCAGGCATTCTGATAGGTACGGTCTGTGGTTCCAAAGCAGGGCATGGTAATGCAGCGGATATTCTCAGAAGGAAGTCCCATCATAGAAAAAGTCCGTGCAATGACCAAAAGGGCCAGCGTGGAATCCAGTCCACCGGAGAGGCCAACCATTGCCTTCTGGCAGTGAATGTGGCTCATTCGCTTCTTCAGTCCCATTGCCTGGATGTTCAGGATTTCCTCACAGCGCATATCCCTTTCTTCTTTCACAGAAGGTACAAATGGATATGGGGCAAAGTTTCGGGTCAGGGAGGTCTCTTCAATCTCCACATCAAAGGGTACCATCTGGCACTCTGCACTGTCAGCAGAAGGATAAGTGGAAATTCTTCTTCTCTCATCTGCCAGTCTCTGCACATCGATTTCCCCGTAGATCACAGAATTCTGGAAGCGCTTTGCCTCTGCAAGCAGGACGCCGTTCTCCGCGATCAGATTCTGTCCGCCAAATACCAGATCCTGGGAGGATTCGCCTTCTCCTGCTGTGGCGTAAATATATCCGCAGATCAGGCGGGCTGACTGTCCTTTCACCAGGTCACGGCGGTAGGAATCCTTGCCTACCATCTCATCACTGGCAGAAAGATTCACAATAATATGGGCGCCGCTCATGGCCAGCTTCACGCTTGGAGGAAGGGGAACCCACAGATCCTCGCAGAGCTCTGCTCCTACTGTCAGCTCCGGAAGCTCCTCGCAGGAAAAGATCAGGCTGCTGCCAAAAGGCACGCTCTCATCCCCGATGGTGATCTCATCCCAGACATCCTCCCCAGAGGAAAAGTGTCTCTGCTCATAAAATTCATTGTAGTTGGGAATGTGGGTCTTAGGCACAAATCCCAGGATATTTCCATGATTCAGTACAGCTGCCGCATTGTAAAGCTTGCCATTTTTCCTCACAGGAAGACCTACAAAAATCAGCGCATCCACATCCCTGGTCTCTTCTGCCAGAGTAAGCAGGCTCTCCCACGCACTGTCCAGAAGCCTTCTCTGCAAAAACAGATCCTGGCAGGTATACCCGGTAATGCAAAGCTCCGGAAATACCATGATCTTGGCATGTTGTGCTTCCATCTCTTTAATCATTTCCAGAATTGCTTTTGTATTTGCCCTGCAATCTGCAACTGTAACCCCGGGCGTTCCCGCCGCCACTTTAATAAATCCCTGATTCATGACCTAATCCTCTTTTCCTTCTCGTTCTATCTGCGTGTCTTCCCCAATTATGCAGGATTTTTACCAGAAACATAACGTTTTCGTTCCTTTACCGTTACGCCTTCGTGCCCTGATTATTTACATTTTCTCAGAATTTCTTTCATTTCTTCCACAGTGAAGGTGTAATTTGTGTTGCAGAAATGGCAGTTCATTTCAATAGGCTTGCCTTCCTGGATCATTTCGTTTAATTCTTTTCTGCCAATGCTGATCAGCGCTTTTTCAACTCGCTCTCTGGTGCAGTTGCAGTGGAAGCGGGTGTCTGTTTTCTCGTTGATCTGCATATCAAAGCCTTCCAGAACCTTCTCAAGAAGGCTCTCCGGTGTATGTCCCTCTTCTAACAGACTGGTAACGGAATTGATCTTCTGTACGTTCTGCTCCAGTCTGGAAATGACTTCTTCCTCTGCAAAAGGCATCAGCTGTACAATAAAGCCGCCCGCCTGACGTACCGTATTGTTCTTGTTCATCAGGACTCCAAGACCAACTGCTGAAGGTACCTGCTCGCTTGTTGCAAAATAGTAGGTAAGGTCCTCTGCGATTTCACAGGTCTGAAGCATAACCTGACCGCTGTATGGCTCCTTCAGGCCCATGTCCTTGATCACGTTCAGAAATCCTGGTCCAACAGCGCCTGCCACATCCAGCTTGCCTTTGGAATTGGCTGGGATACAGACATCCGGATTGCCTACGTAGCCTTTCACATTTCCCTGGGAATCGGCTGTTACCGTGATTCCCTGAAGCGGGCCGCCTGCCTTAATCTGCAGAGTCAGGACATCTTTCTCCCCTTTCATCATGGCCCCCATCATGGCTCCTGCTGTGAGAAGTCTGCCAAGGGCTGCTGTCGCAACCGGGCTTGTGTTATGGTGTTCTCTTGCAGTCTCCACCATCTGGGTAGTCACTGCTGCAAATGCGCGAATCTGGTCATTGGCCGCTGTCGCGCGGATAATATAATCGTTCATGTGTTTTCTCCTCTAAAATTTAAACTCATCTTTGTTCAGCATCTTTGCAATTACAATCAAAATGCATTCCTGCCTTCGCGATATACACAAAATCATGCTTCACCCGATTTTGTGCCACAGTTCTCATTTTGCTTTGCTGAACAATTACTATACTTCCTTCCCATGTTCCCTTACTACAAAGGTAAGTCTGCCGCTGTCTTCCTTCGGCGACTCCATAGTGTAGGCATCGTAAACTGCAAGCAGTTCCATACCTGCATTCTGAATCAGTTCCTTAATTTTCTCCAGCGGATAGGCTCTCTGGTAGTGAACTTCCTCTGTTTTCTCATAGAGTCCGTCCTCCCTTGGAATAAAAAGAGCCAGTTCATAGGTATTGATCCCGGACTCCTCATCATAGCTGTTCTCCCAGATGAAGCTTCCTTCCTCCCGGTTCTCTGCAATGGTGGCATCCCCGATCATGGTCTGGTATTTGTATACCGTGTTCATATCAAACAGAAAGATTCCGTGGGGATCCAGGTAATTGTTCACCAGGGCAAATACATGCTGCAGTTCCTCTTCCTCTGTTATGTAATTCAGGCTGTCGCACACGCTGACAACCGCTCTTACGGTTCCGTATAGTTCAAACTCCTGCATATCCTGCAGAAGATAAAGAATGTCGTGTCCGGACTCCACACGCTTCTCCATGGCCTCTGCCAGCATTTCCTCGGAATTGTCCACTCCGATCATGTCATAGCCTGCCTCTGCAAGAAGCTCTGTCATCGTTCCGGTGCCGCATCCAAGATCCAGCACCAGTCCGTCCAAAATGCCGTACTCTTTCAGCTGCTGTTTCAGCCATGCTCCCCAGGCATCGTAGTCCACATTATCCTGGAACATATCATATACCCGGGCAAATTCTCCATAAGCCTGTAAATTCTCCATATTCCCTCCAACCGTCACGGACACAGCCACCCCAAAAGGATAGCTGTGTCCGCCTGATCTTACTTTGTGCTGTTTTCCACGGAAGCTGTTTCTTCGATTCTTTCATCAGCTTCCCTGCTGTCATCTGATTACTCTACAGGCATATAGTATACGTCTGCACCTTCTCCGTGCCAGTAATAGTCAACGTCATTCTGGTCGTAAACATCCTCGTTATTTACGAAACGGTAGGTATTTCCGTCAAAGTCAACCCAGTTGCCATTTCCATCCGGTGTGATCACAAGAGGATGTCCGTCTGAGTTGCGGTAGATGGTTCTGGTCTGGTTGGTATCGGTCAGCTGCTCCTGGGTAAATCCTGCGGAGTTGCTGATGGTTCCGTCACTGCTTCCTGCGGAGGAATCTGTGCTGTCAGACTGTGTACCGTCTGTACTTCCATCTGCAGTTCCGTCTGTGCTGCCATCAGAAGCATTATCTCCTGCTGCAGGTGCTGCTGCCTTCAGGGAAGAATCTCCTGAAATTCCAAAGGAATCAATAGCTGCCTGGATTCCGGCAAGAGAATCATCGTTCACTACAGATCCGCAGATATTGTAATATTCATCTGCACTCTTATAGATCTTGTGAAGGGCATATGCGTAGCCGCCGCTCTTGGAAGCGTCTGTATATCTGACTGTGTAGGAATAAACGCCTACTCCCTCTACATCATTGGAAGTATAGTTCTCAACAGTGAAGTCGGTTCCCTGTACAAGATCGGAAGCCTGTTCAAGGGCATTGGCCAGATCCTCAGTATCCGGAAGCATTGCGGAAGACATGGCATCTTCTCCCTGTCCGTGAAGGATCAGGATCTTACCCTGCTCCGGTGACTCAAAGCTGAGCATATCTGCTTCGTCTGCCTTATTCGCCCATGTCGCATCCGGAAGTTTAATGGAAACGGATCCGTTGCTGGATGTATAAGTGCTGTCCTGAACATCCGGTGCAATGGTCGGCTCCGGTGTAGGAGTTGCAGTTGCTGCCGGTGTAGGAGTCTCGGTCACTACCACCTGCTCTTCCGGTTCAGCTCCGCCGAAATTACAGCCTGCTGCAAACATGGAAATACTAGCTGCTATGGTTAAGATTGCTAAAATCTTTTTATTCTTCATGGTATCCTCCTTGATTTTTCATTCGGTAAAAAGGATTGCTGCACATTCATGTGCTTCACAATCCATGCCTGCATAAAAATTATCTGTTCATGCAGGTTATCCTGTCCAATGTCTTTACAGAACTTACCAGACGATAAGTCCCTCGGGCTATATTTTACAATTTTATTACAGACCTGTCAATGGATTTCCAAAGTCTGAATCTAAAATTACTGTGAAAATATTATAAACTTTAACCGATTTTTTTATACATTTGTGACTAGAAAAAACCAGTTCTTTTTCTATTTTAACTCCTGTTTGTCATACTTTTGTAAAATTTAATTTCCGTACTCATACATATGCAGCTTGTGAAGGGCACGGGTAGCGGCAATGTATCTGCCTTGTCTGGAAAGAGCACTTCTGTCTGCCTTGGGAAACAGGGAAAATACCTGATCAAATTCCAGTCCCTTCGCAAGATAAAATGTAGTGACCGTAAGTCCCTTGCAAAAGCTTGCGCTGTCTCTGTGCAGATAAGAAAAACGATTCTCTGTGTCAAAGCCTGCTGCCTGCAGCTTTTCTTTCAGAATATGAGCTGCCTTTTTTGCCTCATTTTCTGTACGAAGAACTACTGCAGCTGTCTCAAACTGCTCTTCTCCAAGCTCAAGCTTCTTTACAATCTCATCCAGTGCCTGTTCCATAGAGCATGCATCCTCTCCGGAAAAGTATTTCTCTTCCACAGGTGCTCCGTGACGTTCAAACAGATCCATATCTGTAATACCCGCCAAAGCATTGGCATAGGTTGCAATTTCCACTGTATTTCGGTAGCTTTTGTTCATCACGATCCTGCGGATATCTTTGCCGAAAATCTTCGGAAGAAATCCGATCACATCCTGGTTCTCATCCTCCATAGTCTGTGCCTTGTCTCCCAGAATGGTCATGCGGCAGGGGAACATCATCTTAATAATCAGGTACTGCAGTCTGGAATAATCCTGCATCTCATCCACAACCAGATGCTTGATTCCATTGTGGCTGCTGTTCTGGCCAAGCAGACGGTATTTCATGTAAAGCACCGGATACACATCCTCATAAGAAAGCCTGCGGTCCGCCAGCTGTACATGGGGAAGTCCCGGATAACCACAGCTTTCCAGGAAACGGCTGTACATCACATAGACATCCCTTGTCTCATACATGCTCATGAATTTCTCCATCACAAAGGCATGTTCTTCCTCATCCATGTCGCTTTCCCGAAGGGTCTCCACCTCGTCAATGAAATTCTCTGCCACAGCCTCCATACGGGAAAGCAGGGGAATATCCTGGAATTTGAAGTAGAACAGCTCTATGATTTCCTCTTCTTTCCTGGTGAAATTCTTGTATTCCACATCATGGAAATTCATCAGCTCATCTTCTAATGTGGTAAGATAGCCTTCCATCTGGTTCAAAAATTCCCTGGACTGCTTCTCCCGGTAAAGAGAGGCTGCATCCGGCATGGTCAGGCTTCTTTCAATCTGATCATAGCGGTCCTCGCAGTCGGATACCGTATCCTTCAATTCCTTATACGCAAACAGGTCAAAGCTCATTTCCCGGATATTCTCTTCCCCAAGTTCCGGCAGAATATGAGAAATATAATCGGAAAAGATGCTGTTTGGTGACAGGATCAGAATGTTGGAGGATTTCAGATTCTTCCGGTCATGGTACAGAAGATAGGCAATTCTGTGCAGTGCAATGGAAGTCTTGCCGCTTCCGGCTGCCCCCTGGATCACCATGATCTTATCCTTGGTATTTCGGATAATGGCATTCTGCTCCTTCTGGATGGTGCGGACAATGTTCTTAAGAGCTACGCTTCCGCCGCTGCCCAGCTCTGCCATCAGAATCTCGTCATCGATTTTCACATCACTCTCAAACTGGTAGACCATTTTTCCATTACGGATCTTGTACTGCCATTTGGATGCAATCTCACCGGTGATAGTTCCAAGAGGTGCTTCATAGGAAGCAGGTCCCTTATCATAATCATAGAAAAGGCCGCTCACCGGAGCTCTCCAGTCGTAGATCAAAGGCGTATGTCCGGTTTTCTCTGCAAAATTGCCGATGCCGATATAAAAGATCTCAGGCTCATCCTCTCCTTCAAATATAAAATCCACTCTTCCGAAAAAAGGGGAATCCAGCATTTTGCGGAATCTTTTTCTCAGATGGATCTGCTGCTCATTGGCATTGATCTGATGGAGCAGTGCCTGCTGGTTATCAAAATTCTCATATCCGTACTGGTCCATCTCTGTATAGTTTTCCCAGTAGTATTCATGCATTCCCTCGATGTCCTTCTGGCCTTCCAGAATGGATTCGCTGATGTGCGCAATACGTGTTTTCAGTTTGTCTGTGACAAAAGTCAGAAATGCTTCTCCGTCTCTGTTGTCAATTGCCATATAATATACTCTCCTTCATCCTTCCATGGCTGGTATATTCAATGGTTCCGCACTTCATATTTTGCGGAAACTTTGCTCCATTATACATTATCTTCCCCCAAAAGTATAGATAGAAAAACAGCAGTTTTTCATATGGATTTCTGAAAAACTGCTGTATATTTCTCACGTATTTTTCCTTGTTTTCAAATGGATTTTTGACGAACTATCTTGATAAAAAACTATCTGCAAAATGTGCGTGGCTTCTTATGCGCTCTGTGTCTTATCAAACTGGCTGTTATAAAGATCTGCGTAAAAGCCTTTTGTTGCAAGCATCTCTTCGTGACTGCCCTGCTCGATAATATCGCCATCCTTCATAACCAGGATCAGATCCGCATCCTTGATGGTGGAAAGCCTGTGGGCAATGACAAAACTTGTTCTGCCCTTCATCAGGTTATCCATGGCCTTCTGGATCTGCACCTCTGTTCTGGTATCAACAGAGGAGGTTGCCTCATCCAGGATCAGGATCTTATTGTCCGCCAGGATTGCTCTTGCAATGGTAAGAAGCTGTTTCTGGCCCTGGGAAACATTGCTGGTCTCCTCGTCCAGAACCATCTGATAGCCGCCCGGCTGCTGCATGATAAAGTTGTGGATGTGAGCCGCCTTTGCAGCTGCGATCACTTCCTCATCTGTGGCATCCAGTCTTCCGTAACGGATATTTTCCATAATGGTTCCTGAAAACAGCCATGTATCCTGAAGAACCATTCCGAACATTTCGTGAAGCTCGCTTCTGTTAAAGTCCTTTACATCATGTCCATCCACACAGATAGAGCCCTTGTTTACATCATAGAAGCGCATCAGAAGCTTAACCATCGTGGTCTTTCCTGCGCCTGTAGGTCCTACAATGGCAATTTTCTGTCCGTCCTTTACCTTTGCGGAAAAATCATGGATGATAATCTTATCCGGATTATATCCGAAGCTTACATGATTAAATTCCACATTTCCATTAAGACCTTTTATCGATACTGCGTTTTCTTTTATGGTTTCTTCCTCTTCCTCATCCAGGAACTCAAACACACGCTCGGAGGCTGCTGCTGAGGATTGCAGAAGGTTCGTTACCTGGGCAATCTGCTGGATTGGCTGCGTAAAGTTTCTGATATACTGGAAGAAGGACTGGATATCACCAACTTCAATGGCACCCTTTACCGTAAACCATCCACCAAGAAGAGCTACCATAACATATCCTAAGTTTCCTACAAACTGCATGACCGGCATCATCATTCCGGAGAAGAACTGGGATTTCCATGCAGATTCGTAAAGCTTCTGGTTGTCTTTCTCAAACTCGGCAACTACATCCTCTTCCTTATTAAATACCTTCACCACATTGTGTCCGCCGTAGTTTTCCTCAATCTGACCGTTTACCTCGCCAAGATATTTCTGCTGTGCCTGGAAATATTTCTGGGAGTGCTTCATAACAAAACTGATAATGGCCATGGACAATGGCAGGATCAGAAGAGCCGCCAGTGTCATCCATACATTAATGGAAATCATCATCACAAACACACCGATCAGGGTGGTGACAGATGTGATCAGCTGGGTAATACTCTGGTTCAGACTCATCTGAAGGGTATCCACATCATTGGTTACACGGGAAAGAATCTCTCCGTTTGTCCGGCTCTCATAGTAATTCATGGGGAGACGGCTGAATTTCTTTGAAATATCTTTTCTTAAATTATAGGTAACATCATTGGAAATTCCGGTCATCACATAGCCCTGGATAAAGGAGAAGCAGGCGCTTGCCACATAAAGTCCAAGGGTCCACAAAAGGATATATCCGATTTTTCCAAAATCAATGCTTCCGGTTCCGTTTACCTTGGCAACCAGGCCGTTAAAAAGCTCAGTGGTTGCTTTTCCAAGGATCTTCGGTCCTACAATGTTGAAAATAGTTCCTGCAATCG
>SKED01000194.1_pt1 | contig 17649 bp, 16 predicted proteins | sample 4826651 | NCBI WGS metagenome assembly SKED01 (sample SAMN11008818, study PRJNA524170) | human gut metagenome | biome: Human fecal sample; material: Feces; isolation source: fecal sample from pouch patient p19 | host: Homo sapiens | place: Israel: Tel-Aviv | collected 2016-06-28
ACTCTGGACCGACCGAGTTTCCGCAGCTTGCTCGCTGGGCGGGGCGATTAAGTTTGTCGCGAGTTCCGCACGCAAAGGAAAGCACTTAATGTGCTTTCCGTCTTGCGCAGGACTGTAGAGCAGCAAACTTAATCGCCCCGCCCGGCGAGCAAGCGGACGACAAACACATCTGTCCAACAATTCGTGCGAAACATAATGAAAAACAGTTTGATGTGAGTTAATATAAACAACGTCGTGAATCTGACTCCTGCCACATGCTTGACAGGGGTTAAACACAAAAAGGAGTCAACTATGGTTTCTGAGAAGGCTACCCTCGTTAATCCTCAGGGTCTGCACATGCGTCCGGCTGGTCTGTTCGCCTCCACCATGGGCAAGTATGCCTGTGACGTGACGGTCGTCACCCCCGAGAAGGAGGTCAACGGCAAGTCCCCGATGGCCCTCATGGCTGCTGGTATCCCCTGCGGCACCGAGGTCGAGGTCAAGTGCGACGGCGCTGACGAGGCCGAGGCTCTGGCTGCTGCCATCGAGCTCATCAAGAGCGGTCTTGGCGAGTAGAACTCAAACGGGTCGCATGTTGAACAACTAAGTTCATATTTGGGGGCGCAGTGACCTGTTGTAAGGTAGCTGCGCTCTTTTGTCATGGATATGGCAAAACGCTTTATCACATGACACGGAGAGAGGAATGGGAATGTATCAGGGAGTCAACGCTTCCGAGGGCATCGGTATCGGCACCGTCATGGTTGCCGTCGATCCCGACTTGACGTTTGAGCCGCACGAGGTTGCTGATTCGGCAGCAGAGAAGGAGCGCTATCAGTCCGCTCTTTCGGTCTTCTGCGAGAAGACCCAGGCTCAGGCCGACCACATGAAGGAGACGGTGGGCGAGGCCGAGGCCGAGATCATGAGCGGACACATTGTCCTGGCTCAGGACCCGGGCATGACCGACGCCATCAACGCCGCCATTGACGGCGGTACCTGCGCCGAGCAGGCGCTCATGGACACCTCGACCATGTTCGAGAACATGTTCCTGTCCATGGACGACGAGATGTTCCGTCTGCGCGCGGCCGACATCGCCGACATCCGCACCGGTATTCTGGCCGAGCTGCTGGGCAAGGAGGTCGTCGACCTCTCCGTCCTGCCCGAGAACACTGTCGTTGTCGTGCACGACCTCACGCCGTCCATGACCGCCACGATCGATAAGGCCCACGTTGCCGGTATCGTCACCGAGACCGGTGGCCGCACGTCGCATTCCGCGATTATTGCGCGCGCCCTTGAGATCCCGGCTGTCCTTTCGGTTTCCAATAGCTGCACTGCGCTGCGCAACGGTATGACCGTTGTCGTCGACGGTGGCAAGGGTATCGTTGAGGCCGATCCCGACGAGGAGACGCTCGCTGCCTACACCGCCAAGGCCGAGGCCTTCGCTGCCGAGAAGGCAGCCCTCGAGGCCTTCCGTGGCAAGCCGTCCGTGACTGCCGATGGCATCAAGAAGATCATCGCCTGCAACATCGGTAACCCCGATGACGTGCCCAACGCGCTCGATCACGACGCCGAGGCCATCGGTCTGTTCCGCTCCGAGTTCCTGTTCATGGACTCCGCTGAGCTTCCTTCCGAGGAGGAGCAGTTCAACGCCTACCGTAAGGTCGCCAGCGCGCTCAAGGGTGCTCCGGTCATCATCCGCACGCTCGATGTGGGTGGCGACAAGGAGATTCCGTATCTGCACATGGTCAAGGAAGACAACCCCTTCATGGGCTTCCGCGCCGTGCGTTACTGCCTGGCCAATCCCGACCAGTACAAGGTCCAGCTCCGCGCTCTGCTGCGCGCTAGCGCCTTCGGTGACGTCAAGATCATGATCCCGCTCGTCACCTGCGTCGAGGAGGTCTTGGCTGTCAAGGAGCTCGTCGAGCAGTGCAAGGCCGAGCTGTCCGAAGAGGGTCGAAAGTTCAACGAGAACATCGAGGTCGGCATTATGGTCGAGACGCCCGCCGCTTCGCTGCTCGCAGACCGTCTGGCCGAGGTCGCCGACTTCTTCTCCATCGGCACCAACGACCTGATCGGCTACACCATGTGCGCCGACCGTGGCAACGACACCATCTCCAACCTGTACCAGGTGTACTATCCCGCCGTGCTCCGCTCGCTTAAGAACATCATCGAGAGCGGTGTGAAGGCCGGCATCATGGTCGGTATGTGCGGCGAGGCCGCTGCCGATCCGCTGCTCGAGCCGCTGCTGATCAGCTGGGGCCTGGAGGAGTTCTCGATGAGCGCTCCGTCCATCCTGCGCGCCCGCAAGACCATCAGCCAGTGGACCAAGGCCGAGTGCGACGAGCTCGCCGAGAAGGCGCTCGCCTGCAACACCGCCGCCGAGGTCAAGGCGCTGCTCGAGTCCGCAGCTCGCTAATTTGGTATCAGAGGTAACCGCGTGGTTGGAATGGGCCGGCCACGCGGCCCTCACATATACAGGGGGTACTGTAAATGTTCTACACGCTAACCGCTAACCCGGCTGTCGACATGACGGTTTCGAGCTCTCCGCTCGAGCCCGACGAGAACGTCCGCACCGGCTCGGCCAGCTACACGGCTAACGGCAAGGGCCTCGACGTGTCCTTCGCCTTTAAGAAGATGGGCGTCGACACCGTCGCGCTCGGCTTCTTCGCTGGCTTCACGGGCAAGTTCATCGTCGAGGAGGTCATGAACCTGGGTTGCCTCTGCCGCCCGGTCTGGACCGACGGTATCACGCGCATTAACACCTACGTCAACGATGGCCAGCACGAGTACGGCATCCTGAACCCGGGTGCTCCGATCACGCCGCAGCACCAGGAGGAGCTCTACAACATCCTGGACACCGCGGGCGATCTCGAGTGCCTGATCGTTTCCGGCTCCGTGCCTCCCAAAGCTACGCCTGACTTCCTGGCTCAGGTCATGGAGCACGCTCAGGCCCGTGGCGCCGACGTCGTCCTGGACCTGTCCTCCGATAAGCTCAAGGAGCTCGCTCACAAGAAGCCGCTGCTCATCAAGCCGAACCATCACGAGATGAAGGCCATCTTCGGCGTGCCGGTTGACACCGACGACGAGGTCCGCGTTGCCATGAAGATGGCTCACGACGCCGGCGTTCAGAACGTGCTGCTCACCCGTGGTAGCCGCGGCGACGCTTACTTCTCCAACGGCGAGGACATCTGGTACGCCAAGCGTGAGTTCAACATCAAGCTGGTCTCTTCCGTCTGCGCCGGCGACTGCACCCTCGCTGCGTTCCTGCACAAGTGGTACAGGGATCGCGACAACGTCGAGGAGGCCATGAAGCTCGCTATGGCCACCGGCGCCAACGTTGCCGAGTCCGTCGGCATCGGCGACTTCGGTCACGTCGACGAGTACAGCAAGCGCGTTGCTGTCCGCAAGCTCGATCGTCAGTAATCGAAACGCGACATATTCGTGCGCATGCGGCGCCCCGGTTTCGGCTGGGGCGCCTTTTTTGTTCCGTTATTGGAGAGAGATGCTCTGCCGTACTTCATCGCTTCCACACCGTTCACCGAGTTGTCCTAGCCTTTTACCGTTGGGTGGAATATACTTTCATTAACACGTTACTTCGTGAAAGGAACATTCATGATTTACACGCTCACTGCAAATCCCGCCATTGACTACAACATCGCCTGCGACGGCCTTGCTGCCAACACCGTCACGCGTACCCGTAACGCCGTCTACACGCCCAACGGCAAGGGTCTCAACGTCTCGTTCACCCTCGATCACTACGGTGTCGACACCACGATCCTGGGCTTTTTCGCCGGCTTCTCGGGCGAGTTTATCGTTAAGGGCGCCGAGGCCCTGGGCGTGCCCGTCAAGCCCGTTTGGACCGACGGCATCACGCGCGTCAACGTGTTCCTCAATGCCGGACCCGACACCGAGTACAACATGGTCAACGCCGGTGCCGCCATCAACGAGGCCAACGAGCAGGAGATGTTTGAGCTCATCGATTCGCTCGATGACATGACCTGCCTGGTCATCAGCGGCTCGCTGCCTCCCAACACTTCCGAGGGCTTCTTGGCCGAGGTCCTGCGCCGCGTCAAGGCCAAGGGGGCCGAGTTCGTCCTCGACATCTCGAGCCATCAGCTGGCAGACCTCATTGCCATGGAGCCGCTGCTGATCAAGCCCAATGACGACGAGCTGCTCGACATCTTTGGCATTAAGGTGAGCGGTGGCGACGATGAGTCCGTCAAGGGCGCTATGGCCGAGCTGCACGCTAAGGGCGCCAAGAACGTGCTTCTGACCCTCGGTGGCGCCGGTGCGTACTTCTCCAACGGCGAGCACATCTGGTTTGCCAATCGCACCTTCGACGTCAAGCTGCTGTCGACGGTGTGCGCCGGCGATTCCTCGCTCGCTGCCTTCCTGTCCGTATGGCACGACGCTCCCGAGCGCGTCGAGGATGCCCTCCGTCTGTCGATGGCCACCGGCGCCAACGTGGTCGAGTGCCCGGGCCTGGGCGACTTTGCCAAGGTGGACGAATATAAGAAGCACATCGAGGTTCGTCAGGTCTGCTAGCCGCATCGAAAAATCGCTGCCGAACACCCGCTTTGGATCTCCGAGGCGGGTGTTTTTTGCTCGCTGAACGCATATGGCGTCTGCTGTCTCGTTTTATGGAATTGACGACGCGATTGCGTGTGCGCGCTTTCTCGTTTCTTGTTAGACTTCTTGAGAACCATCGATTAACGCTCACAAGTGCAGGAGGCCATAGGCATGTGCAATGTTTCGCTCAACGGTACTCAACCGTCCGATGCGTCCCTGCGCGTCCTGCGCGCGCTTGAGGCGGCTGGTCTTGAGGCTTGGTACGTGGGCGGTTGGGTGCGCGACGCCCTGATGGGATGCCCCAGCCACGATGTTGATATGTGCTGTAGCGGCCTGTGGCAGGAGTCCAAAGCGGCGCTCGAGGCCGCCGGCATCGCGGTTGTGGAGTCGGGCATTAAATTTGGCGGAATCACGGCTATTTCCGATGGCGAGCGTATCGAGGTCACCACGTACCGTCTGGATGGCTTTTACACCGATGGTCGCCATCCCCAGAGTGTGGAGCGTGCCGCCTCGCTCGAGGACGATCTGGCGCGCCGCGACTTTACCGTCAACGCCATGGCCTGGCATCCCGAGCGCGGTCTTGTCGACCGCTACGACGGCCAGGGTGACTTGGAGTGCAAGCTGATTCGCGCTGTCGGCGATCCCAAGCGTCGCTTTAACGAGGACGCCCTGCGCATGCTGCGTGCGGTGCGCTTTGCCTGCCGCCTGGACTTTATGATTGAGCCCGAGACCAAGCGTGCGCTTGCCGAGTGCGCGCCGCTGCTCGATGCCGTGGCGCGCGAGCGTGTGGGCATTGAGCTTGAGGGCATCCTTTCGACCGGCCACGGGGGAGATGCCATGCTGCGCTACCCCGAGCTCATCTGCGCCGCCGTGCCCGAGTTGGCAGCGGGTCGCGGGTTTGATCAACGAAGTGTCTATCATGCGTTTAACGTCTACGAGCATATCGCCCGTGTGCTGACGGTGGCAGGGGAGCTGGCGCTGTGCGACGGCGTCGCGCCATCGTCGAGCCTTATGTGGGCGGCGTTTTTGCACGATGTCTCCAAGCCCGAGTGCTTCACGGTCGATCACGCCGGCAGCGGACACTTCTACGGTCATCCCGAGCTCGGCGCCAAGAAAGCGCGCATCATTATGGATCGCCTGGCTCTCTCGCACGACCTGGTGCGCGACGTGTGCCTGCTCATCAAATATCACGATAAGCCGCTGCGCCCCGAGCGCTCCTGCCTGCTCAATATGATGCGCGCGCTTTCGGGTGAGGGCGTCGACACGCCGCGTCTGATGGACGAGCTCATGGACCTCAAGCGTGCCGACACACTTGGCAAGGCCCCGTCGTGCTTCTATTACGTCGAGACGATTGAGGAGATGCGCGCGATGGCGCACGTGCTGCTGAGGGCGGGGGAGCCCTATACGCTCAAGATGCTCGCCATCAACGGCGGCGACCTGATTCGTGCTGGAGTCAAGCCCGGGCCGGAACTGGGGCAGCTTCTCAACTCCGCCCTCGACGCCGTGATCGAAGACAACATTTCCAACGAGCGCGAAGCTCTTTTGGTCCATCTCAACTTGAATTAGCTACCCAGTTTACCTGCGTGTTTCATAACCTGCCGACAATTTTTCGGCAATTTGGAATTTCTTCTTGCGCTGACGTTTTTTGTCCCGTAATATATTTCCTCGCAGCACGGCAGTGCAGATGTCATGTGGCCCGTTCGTCTAGCGGTTTAGGACGCCGCCCTCTCAAGGCGGAGATCACCAGTTCGAATCTGGTACGGGCTACCACTTCTTTTCTGCTGAGGCTTATGGCCCGTTCGTCTAGCGGTTTAGGACGCCGCCCTCTCAAGGCGGAGATCACCAGTTCGAATCTGGTACGGGCTACCACGCATCTGATACCCGGCCTTCCCATGGAAGGCCGGGTTTTTTATTTTCAAACAACCGGCTGCAATTCCCGTTTGAACCAGAGCTTTGCGTTCTGCTTATGGCCCTTACGGGTACAATATGCAAGATATTTTGACTGTTAGAAGGAGTCTCATGACGGAGTCCTCTCAGCATACGTCTAAGCCCCAGGTCGAGGTTGAGGCCTCGGGCGGAGATGACAATAAGAGCGCACGCCGCGGCGCCATCTTTATCGGCGTCGTGCTGGTGGGTTATATCGTCTATCTGGTGGTAACCGGGCAGATGGGGCAGTTCTGGGCCGCTATGTCGAGCGTCCAGGCGTCATGGCTCTTTGTCGCGTGTCTTTGCATGTTCATGTATCTGTTCTTTGGCATTGTGGCCTATGCGATCGCTGTCTGGCTCGACCCCAATTCACCCGTCGGCATTCGCGACCTCATTTCGGTCGAGGCGAGCGGCATCTTCTTTGGCAACCTCACACCTATGATGATGGGCTCGACTCCTGCTCAGATCTACCGCCTGACCAAGGCGGGCCAAAATGTCGGCGAGGCCGGAGCCACGCAATTCACGCGCTTTATCGTGTATCAGTTTGGCCTCGTTGCCTGGGGCGCTATCCTACTGCTTGCTCGCATGCCGTTTTTTGCCGAGCGCTATGGCGACATGACGCTGCTGTGCGTCTTTAGCTTTGGTGGGCACTGCTGCATCTTGCTTGGCATCTTCGCCGTCGCGCTCATGCCTAAGACCGTCACGCGCGTCGCCCACTGCATTATCAATTGGCTTGAGCGCATTGGTGTCTCGGCCACTAAGATCGAGGGATGGCGCACGTTTGTCGATGGCGAGATCTACTCCTTCTCCGAGAAGTTCAAGCTTTCAGCCGGACATTTTTCTTCCATGCTGCTCACCGTGTTTATCACCATGCTGCAGCTCGCGTTTTTCTATCTGGTTCCGTATTTCCTAATGCTTGCCTTTGGTCACCACGAGGTCGACTTTTTCTCGGTCATGGCCGCGAGCGCCTTTGTCCAGTTGCTGAGCTCTGCGGTCCCCTTGCCCGGTGGTACCGGCGGTGCCGAGGGCGGCTTCGCGCTGTTTCTGGGTCATTTCTTTGGGTCGGCTTCGACCGCCGGTTATCTGCTGTGGCGCCTCATTACGTTTATTGCGCCGACCATTTTGGCTGCGCCCCTGCTGGGACTTAAGAGCGCCCACAACGAGAGCATCCATGCGCGCTGGGATCGCGTGATGCGCAAGCTCGGCCGCACGCCTCAGATGCCCTCTGTAGCCGCGAAGCCGCACCCCACGAATGCTGTTACCGTTGATCCCAAGAAGCACGCTCAGAAGGCTTCTGGGGCCGCTAAGCCGGCTCATAAAGCCTATGTGCGTCAGACAGGCGATGGTATTCGCGTATCTCCGTCGGCACTCAATAAGAAGAAGCATCCTAAGTCGCAGTAGGGCAGTCGTGCGTTCTTCATGACGCGGGGCATATTTGTGCCGTATGGAGGATAATCCTCTTACGTAGATTATCTCTCATCTGTTGATGAATGCTCGCATATCGAAGGGACACGCCCATGGCAACCAGCAAACCGCGTCTTGACCGCCGCATCGTTCGCAGCCGTAATGCCATCCTTTCGGCTTTCGAGCGCCTGCTCATGGAAAAGCCGTTGGCAGACATTACGGTGAGTGCCATCGCGCGCGAGGCCAATGTCGACCGCAAGACCTTTTACGTTCACTTTGGTACGGTTGACGGCCTGCTCGATGCCATTGCCGTCGATGTCGTGGAGATGATTGTCGACTCGGTCGAGAAAACGCTTGCTTCCATGGACGGCGACACCAACGAGCGCGCCCTTGGCGCGGCGGCGACCTTCTTTAAAACCGTTAACGAGGCGCTGTGCAACAACCTCGTGCTCAATCGTCAGCTGATCGAGAACATTCCGCTCGATGATTTTATGGCTCGTCTTCGTGCACCGCTCGAGCACGAGATTGCCGAGCGCGATCTGCTGCCCCAAGGTCTCAAGGACGAGATGTTCGACTACTATCTGGCGTTTTTGCTGTCGGGTATTATCGGTATCTATCGCACGTGGGCGCTGTCTGACGGCTCGGTTCCTATTGAGCGCGTCTCTGAGGTCGCCAACGACCTGACTCTCAACGGCCTGTCGAGTCTGGAATCTCGCTTGGACTAGGCCTAGTTGGGCTCGTCGGCGTGGAAATTCCTGTTCACGAGGTTCTCCGGCGCCTTGGAGACGTCGCCGGCGTAGGAGTTGTAGCCTGAGGATCCTTAAAAGAAAGTCCAGTTTATCCTTCCCACTCAAATTGGGAATCCTCCGATGCGCCTTCGCACGCTCGCACGACCTCGATACAATGCGAGCGTGCGAAGGCGACGAGCTCTGCGTTGCGGGCGTTTATGGTGCCGAAGGCGGCGGGGCACATAATAAGGCGCGCACAGTGGACGAGGAGCTCTTTGGCGCGGGCTATGGTTTTATCCCCGATCGGCTCGAAGGCGCGCTCGGCCACGCATTCCGTCGCCAGGTCGCGCGCGAGCTCGCAGTCGATGTCCCCTTCGTGCAGAACGCCCGCGTAGAACGCCTTGCCCTGCCGGATGAGCTGGCGAAACACAGCCGACCCCGTACCTGCGCCGGCGATGACGAACGTGTGCGCATCACCGTGTGGGCGCCCAATTTCCACGCTGCCGAAGCGCTCGTTGAAGGTGCCATGCTGAAGGCCGTAGAGCTCGCCAATCGTCTCGCGCGTGAATATGTCCTCGGGTGCGCCGGCGCGGAAGACCCGGCCGTCCTTCACGCAAATCACCTTGTCGGCGCTTTTCTGCGCGAGCTCGAGTTCGTGGATGGACATGATGACAGCCACATTCCGCGATTTCGCAAGGTGGCGAAGTATTCGCAGCAGGTCGATCTGGTAGCGGATATCGAGATACGACGTGGGCTCGTCGAGCACGAGCACACGCGGATCCTGCGCGATGGCGCGTGCGAGCATGACGCGTTGGCGTTGCCCGTCGCTTATCTGCATGAAGTCGCGCTCGGCGAGCTCTTCCACATGTGCGGTTTTCATGGCCTCATCGACCCGACTATGGTCGTCGGGCGAGAGTGTGCCCATTCGCCCGGTGTAGGGATGCCTTCCCGCCTCTACGATATCGCGGCAGGTGAGGAGCTCGGTCCGGGGGCGATCTGTCAGCATAACGGCAAGGTTCCTTGCGAACTCCGCCGTCTTCCATCGGGAAATCTCCCGCCCGTCGAGCTCGACCGCGCCGGCAAGCGGTGCAAGATGGCGTGTGATGGTTTTCAAGATGGTCGACTTGCCCGAGCCGTTCGGCCCGATGAGCGCCACGACGTCGCCCGCGCGAACCTCCAGATCGACGCCTTCGACTACGACCTTCTTGTCGTAGCCCGCCGACAGGTCGCTTATGCGGAAAAGCGGCGCTCCGTCAGCCTGCGTTTCGACCGGGGTTTCGAGGTTCGACTCCGCTCGGAGGAGATGTTCCGCGCGCAGTTCCGCACGAGCCGAAAGTGCCTTCTGGCACTTTCGTGCGAGCTCAGGACTGTCTAAGCATGGAATGTCCCCTTCGAGCGTTTTGGGCCGCGGCACGAATTCCCCCATCTACCTCACCCGCTTCTTCAACATGAGTGCGATAACCACCGGCGCGCCGAAGATGGCGGTGACGGCGCTGATGGAAAGCTCGACGGGAGAGAACAGCGTGCGCGCGATCAAATCGCAGCCCGCGCAGAAGATGGCGCCTCCCAAGAAGCACGCAGGAATCACGCGGATGGGCTTCGACGACTTCAGCGCCGACTTCACGAGATGCGGAACCGCGATACCTACGAACGACACCGGACCAGCGAACGCGGTCACGCAGGCGGAGAGCATGCTCGCTAGAAGGACGAGCACCACGCGGAAGCGTGCGACGTTCACGCCGACGCTTTTCGCGTAGGCTTCTCCCAGCTGGAAGGCGGAAAGGGGCTTCGATATCGCGAATACGCATGCGCTCACGGTGATCACCACGACCGCGATGACCGCGACGTCATCCCAGCTCGAACCCGAGAAGCTACCCAAAGACCAGTTGTGCAGGTTCACGATGGACTGGTCGTCGGCGAAGGCGATGAGGAAGTTCGTCGCCGCCGAGCAGATGTATCCCACCATGACACCCGCCACGATGAGCATGGCCATGGAATTTATGCGCCGTGCGATGAGGAGCACGAAGCCGATGGTGATAAGCGAGCCCAGAAACGCTGCGGCCACCATGGCCGGCGAGCACATGGCCTGGTTCGCGCCCAGAAGTACGATCATCGTAAGCGCGACGACGAACTTTGCGCCCGAGGAGACGCCCAAGATGAACGGGTCGGCGATGGGGTTGTTGAAAAACGTCTGCAGCAGGAACCCGGAGAGCGAAAGTGCCCCGCCGAGAAGCACAGCTGAAAGCACGCGCGGCAGGCGAATCTCCCAGATGACCTGACTTTCCATGGAATTGGCCGCGCCGCCCGAAAGGATGCCGGGGATGTGGTCTGCGGGCACGAGCACGCTCCCGATGCACAGGTTGGCCCCGACGAGCACGATGAGGGCAACAGCGAGCAGCGCCGTCACGGCGCGACACCGCGCGGCGCGCCCCGATTCGTCGTATGCCATGGAAAGCCGGCTTCTCATGGTGCTAGCCTAGCTTTCTCAGATAATGGAAGTCGCTCGCGTCATCGCCGGTGAACGCCCCGTGCAGCTCGTCGATAATGTCGGCGGTAGAAGTCATCTGCTGGTACATGTCGGCGCTTGTGACCCAGACGTTGCCGTTCTTCACGGCTTTGAACTGCGACAATAGTGCGTTTTTGCCTACGAAGTCGTTCAAGGTGGCAACCGATTCGTCGATGGTGCCGTTGTAGACGATGATGTCGGCATCCTTCGCCGTCGCGTAGAAGCGCTCCATTTCGAGCGTTACCGACGAACCTGACGTCGACGCTGTCTGCGCGTCATCGAGCGCGTAGCTGCCGCCTGCAAGCTCGATCATCTGCGCCACGTAGTCGCCCGCCCGCCGCGTGACGGCGGCCCCATTCGAGTTAATGTAGAAATACGCCACGGTTTTACCTGACGACGCGAGCCCCGACGTTTGCTCGACGCGGGCCTTCTGCTCGTTGAACAGGTGCGCGGCCTCGTCTTCCTTGTCGAACAGGACGCCGAAAAGCTTAATCCACTCGACGCGCCCGAGTGCTTCGGGCTCGCTCGACGACTGTTCGGTGAGCACGACGAGCCCGAGCTTCTGCAGCTTTTCCTTCACATCGGGTGTGTGGTTGATCATGGTGTTCTCGATGGCGAGCGTGCAGCCCGAGGCCGATATTCGCTCGTAGTCGGGCGCGCTGTACTTGCCGCCGTAGGCGATCGCCCCACTTTCGAGCGCGCTTTTGAAGCCTGCGACCGAGCAATCGTCGGCCTTCGTGCCCGACATTAAGATATTGTCGTTCGCATCGAGTGCGTCGACCAGGCACATCGTCGCCGACGACACAAGGTACACCTTGTCGGCGGGGCGCCTTATGACCGCGATGTCGGAGCTCAACCCATCAGGTACCTTCGCATCCTGCGGCATCACGAGGAAGCGCTCCCCGTTCGAAACGCAGATAAGCCGCAAGCCGCCTTCGAACTCGTCGACAGTGAAGTGCTTGGCGTATTCAAGCTGAAGCGCCCCCGTCGGCTCCCAGCCGCAGCCCAAATCGGCGTTGTGGAAGTCGGCCGCGGCGCTTGAAGCCGTTCCCGCGGGGGAGCCGCCGCTTGCATCGTCGCCCGATTTCTCCTTCATGGTGGATGAGTCGAAGTAGAGCGTGTAGTCGATGGTGTGCGGCGTCGACATGGCGACGGTCTCGGCCGACACGGCGATGTCCTCGTCGAGCGTGACGGGTATCTCGAACGTGGAGTTGCCGCCGTCGTTTACGGGCGCGTAGTCCACGCCGTCGACGGTCATCTTGTCGTAGTTCGAACTCGACCAGGTGACCGTCGCGGTGTAGGTGTCGCCATCCTTCATAATTGTGGTTGGTGAGGAGATGCTTGCGCGCCCTGACCCGCCGGAAAGCGAGACGCTCACAGTGTATTCCTGAGAGCCCGTCGTGACACCGGTCGCGTTCGGGCTCGCACTGCACCCCGCGAAGGGAAGCACGAGCAGGGCGACGAGAACGCAGGCGATCGCGCGCGCCGCGATGCTGCGGCGCTTCCTGTTTTCCCCCTTGGGAAGAATCGACCGCATGGCGTTACTTCAGTGCGTCGGCGCGCAGATCGACGCCGGCGGATTCGAATACGAGCGTGCGGTCGTACCACCGCTCCCTTCTGATGCTCCACGCGGCGCAGGCGGTGTCCTCGTCGAGCGCATCAACGGGCACGTCGTAGGTGTACTTGCCTTCCGCGTTTTCCACATAGGGGATGAAGTCGGCCTCGCTCGCGGCGGCAGCCTCGTCGCCCGTGCCCATGAAGAGCTTGCCGTAGCCCGTGCCGGAAAGTGTCATCACGCAGTGCATGGAGCCGTTTTCCACGATGAGCTGGGCGTCCACAATCCTGAACATGTTCGAGCTGGAATCTACGGTGATTGGATAGGTGCCGTCGGCCACCTTGTCGGCGGTGATGGGGGCAGCGCTTGCGCCCTCGGGCGCATCGGCCGCCTGTTCGGTCTTTTCCTGGGTATCGGCATCGCTTGCCTTTGCGCTGTCGATTGAATTTCCGCCGCAGCCGGCGAGCGAGAACGCGAAAAGCGCCGCCGACAGGGCGAAGGCGAGGGTTTTCTTCAACATGGAGGGGTTCCTTTCAATCGCTTCGACCGCCCGCGCCGTGCGGTGGGCGGGCGGGATGCGAATGCAACGGGCATGCGCCGTCGGTCGGGGAAGGCACATGCCCGTTGCACGGGGACGCGACCGGCGCCCCCGTGCGCGGCGAGTTTACAGCTTGGCGATGGCGTCGTCCACGTGCGAGACGTAGATGTCGTCGACCGCGACGTTCTGTCCCAGACCCTGGAGCAGGCACGTCACTTCGAAGCCGGCGGCCACGAACTTCGCAGCCCAGCTGTCGGGGTCGGTCTCGTCTGCCATGTCGTTGTTCGCGTGGTCGCCCGCGACCACCATGAACGGCGCGAGCACGGCCTTCTTGTACCCTGCGGCGCTCGCGGCGGCGATAACATCCTCGCAGGTCGGTTCAGCCTCGACGGTGCCGACGAAGAACTGCGTCAAGCCCTCGTTCTTGAACACTTCCTGCATCTTGGCATAGTCGGCGTTGGAATCGGCTTCGGTGCCGTGGCCCATGAGGCACAGCGCCGTCTTGCCGTCGTCGAAGGACGCCATGTTCTCCTTAATGGCTGCGGCCACCTTCTTGTAGTCGTCGTCGGAGGTGAGCAGCGGGTCGCCGAGCGAGATTTTGTCGAACTTGTCGGCGTACTTGTCGAGCTCGTCTTTCACGTCGGTGTATTCCAGGCCGCCCATGAGATGCGTCGGCTGCACGACGATTTCCTTCACGCCGTCTTCCACGCAGCGGTCGAGCGCCTCGGTCATGTTGTCGATCGTGATACCGTCGCGCTTCTTCAGCTTGTCGATGATGATCTGCGCGGTGAAGGCGCGGCGGATGTCGTAGTCCTGCCAGTACTTCTCGCGGATAGCGTCTTCGATGGCGCCGATGGTGATGTGGCGCGAGTCGTTGTAGCTCGTGCCGAAGCTCGTGACGAGGATGACCGGCTTCACGGCCTTCTCCTTTTCACTCGATTTCTCGGAACTCGCGGAGGTGTTGGAGCAGCCCGCGAGCGCGACTCCGGCGAGCGCGACGGCTCCGGTTGCTGCGGCGCCCATGAAGCCGCGGCGTGACATCTGGTCGGACATGGTTTTTCCTTTCCTCGGTTTGCCGGTCCCCCGGCGACAGTTGCTTGTCGGCACAAGCGAAAGAAAAGCGCACCCCTCGGGGTTCACAAGGAGCTAACGCCACGGCGATGCCGTGAGGAAAAGGCGAAGCAGTCTGGCTTGGGACGCGAGGCGGTTCGCCCGCGCGTCCTATACAGTAATGTCCCTTGCCCAGGATTCCCACCTGGTTCCCTCCGCAAGCCAGCGCGGGCTGTGCGGGCGCCGCGCCGGTCATTTCCTTTTATCCGATTGTCATATGCTCGTTGCCGAAACTTTTACTATGATAGTGGGCACTTGTGAACGTGTCAAAGCCAGGGCGGGCGGCATTGCGCCTCCTGCCTGCGTATTTGCGCCGATTGCTGCCGCAGGCGCCGTGTTTTGTCCCCTGCGCGAATGGCGGCGTAAACGGTTGCGATGAGAAACGGGAAGGGAAGGCTCGGATGATTCATATCGTTGGCGCAGGCTCGGGCGCCGTCGACCTTATCACGCTGCGCGGGGCGCGCCTTCTGCGCGCGGCCGACGTGGTCGTTTGGGCGGGGAGCCTTGTGAACCCCGAGCTGCTCGCCGAGTGCAAGGAATCCTGCGTCGTCTACGACAGCGCGCACATGACCTTGGAGGAAGTGCTCGACGTGATGTGCGCGGCGGATGCACGGGGCGAGGAAGTGGTGCGCCTGCACACGGGCGACCCGTGCCTGTACGGCGCCATCCAGGAGCAGATGGACGCGCTCGACGCGCGCGGCGTGGACTACGAGGTGGTGCCCGGCGTGTCGAGCTTTTGCGGTGCCGCGGCGGCGCTTCGCCAGGAATACACGCTGCCGGGAATCAGCCAGTCGGTCGTGATCACGCGGCTTTCCGGGCGCACCCCCATGCCCGCGGGCGAGGGCATGCGCACCATGGCGGAAAGCGGCTCGACTATGGTCATCTTCTTGAGCTCGGGTATGCTCGCCGAGCTTTCCGCCGAGCTTTTGGCCGCGGGCCGCAGCTCCGACGAGCCGGCGGCGCTCGTGTACAAGGCGACCTGGCCTGAGGAGCGCGTGGTGCGCTGCACAGTGGGCACGCTCGCCGATGCGGGTGCGCGAGAGGGCATCGACCGCACGGCGCTCGTGGTGGTGGGCCGCGTGCTCGGAGCTCGCGGCGGGCTTGCGCACGACGGCGCGCAAGCGGAGTCGTACGAGCGCAGCAAGCTTTACGACCCTTCGTTTGCCACGGGGTATCGGAAGGCGAGCAGCTAGCGTGGCCTTCGAGCACTACATATATACCGGGACGACCCGCCTGCGCTGCGGCTATACCACGGGGAGCTGCGCCACGCTCGCGGCGAAGGCGGCCTGCGAGATGCTCTTGTCACGAAAGCCCGTCGGCCACGTGTCGATCGTCACCCCCGGCGGGCTGCCCGTCGAGACGGACGTGGTCGATGCATGCATCGGCGAGGGGTGCGCCCAGTGCGCCGTGCAAAAGGACGCAGGCGACGATGCCGATGTGACCGACGGCGTGCTCGTGTACGCGCGCGTGGAACATGCGGGGTCGGGCATGGGCGCTGCGGGCAGCAAGGGCGTGCCCATGCGCGAATCGGAAGTTTCCGTCGATGGCGGCGTGGGCGTGGGGCGCGTGACGTTGCCCGGGCTCGAGCAGCCAGTGGGGGCGGCCGCCATCAACGCGACGCCGCGCGCGATGATCACTTCGGCGGTGCGCGAGGTGTGCGCCGCGCACGGCTTTTCTGGAAATATTGCTGTGACGATTTCGGTACCCGAGGGTGTTGCCCTTGCCGAAAAGACCTTCAACCCGCACCTGGGGATAGAGGGCGGCATCTCCATCCTGGGCACGACGGGCATCGTCGAGCCGCGCAGCCTCGCTGCCTTGCGCGATAGCATCGAGCTCGAGATCCGGCAGCATGCGGCTATGGGGCGGCGCGGAGTCGTGCTCACGCCCGGCAACTACGGCGAGCAGTTCATCTCGGGGCATTTTCACCTAAACGGAGCGCCGGTGATCTTCATCTCCAACTTTGTGGGCGATGCGATTGATTGCTGCGTTCGCGAGGGATTTACCAATGTCCTTCTTGTGGGACACATCGGCAAGCTGGTGAAGGTCGCTGGCGGCATCATGGACACCCATTCGCGTACCGCCGACTGCCGCGCGGAGATTCTGGCCGCCCACGCGGCCTTGGCCGGCGCGGGCGCGAAGACCGTGCGCGAGATCATGTCTTCGGTCACGACCACGGCGGCGCTCGAGGTAATCGAGGCCGCCGGCGTGGGGGACGCTGCGCGCGCCTCGCTCGCTGCGGCAACCGAGGACAGGTTGCGCCGCCGCGCGGCGGGCGCATGCGATATCGCCGCGGTCGTGTTCGACGCCGAGCGCCGCGAGCTTTTCCGCACGTCGGGCGCCGATGCAGTCATCGGGGAATTGGGGGCGACGTATGAGTAAAGGCGTGCTGTATGGGGTGGGCCGCGCAATCGGCTGGCCAGGGACGAAGGTGGTCATGAAGGCGCGCCGCTCGCTTGCGGACACGAAGCGCATCCTTCGCGAGGAGGGCGCCTTCGACGGTGCCGAGCTCGTAGAGGATTGTGGGCTTCCGGGCGAGCGCGTGTACCGCTCGCTCGACGATGTGCCCGATCGGGGTAGCTACTTCTCGACGATGGTGGTGCGCTAGATGAGGGTTTCCTGCATAGCGTTCACTGAGAGGGGGTATGCGTTGGCTGAGCGCACCGCACGCGCGCTTTCCGATTGCGCGCAGACAGGTGAAGATGACCCTGGCTGGGACGTTTCCGTTTCGCGCGGATTCGGCGAGGGGAAGGCCGACCTGCGCGCATGGACGGCGCACGCGTGGGAAGCGTCGGACGCGCTTCTGTTCGTGGGCGCGGCGGGCATCGCCGTGCGGGCGATCGCGCCGCATGTCGCCTCGAAGACAAACGATCCCGCGGTTGTGGCGATCGACGAGGCGGGGCGCTTTGCCGTCCCGCTTTTGTCGGGGCATTTGGGTGGTGCGAACGAGCTTGCGCAAACTGTGGCACGCGCGGTAGGCGCCATCCCCGTCATCACCACGGCGACCGACGTCCGCGGCGTGTGGGCGGTAGATACGTGGGCGCGCCGTGCGGGGCTCGCCGTTTCGAATCCCGAGGCCATCAAGCGAGTGTCGGCGCGGCTGCTTTCGGGCGGGCGCGTGACGCTCTATTCCGACATGCCGATTTCGGGACAGCCGCCTGAGGGGGTTGACATTGCGTCCGACCGCGCTCGGGCCGATATCGTCGTTTCGCCGTTTGCTGGCGCGAATGCAGGTGCGTCCGTTCGCGCGGCGGAGACAACGGGCAAGGTTGTGCCCGCCGCTGAGACGGGGAAGCCGGCGGGCGTGCGGGCGCCGGCGCCGGCGCCCCCACCCCCGCCG
>SKED01001728.1_pt1 | contig 17553 bp, 9 predicted proteins | sample 4826651 | NCBI WGS metagenome assembly SKED01 (sample SAMN11008818, study PRJNA524170) | human gut metagenome | biome: Human fecal sample; material: Feces; isolation source: fecal sample from pouch patient p19 | host: Homo sapiens | place: Israel: Tel-Aviv | collected 2016-06-28
ATAATACGCAAAAATAAAGACCGCGCCTTAAATTGGCGCGGTCCTTTACCCTGCTGTTTACCGGTATATTAGTATTTAAATACAGCAACTCCGTAAGGCGCAAGTGGATAAGCAAATGAAAATGGTCTGCCGTCACACTCTGATTTGACTGCCTTATAGTCCAGCTTCTTATATGACTGTTTTGCTGCCTTGCCTCTGCCCTTTGCAGCCTTCTTTACAGGCGCTTGTACCGTTTTGCCGGTAAACTTAGGATCCTCACTATCTAAAACGAGCTGATATGTCTTGTGCTTTGGCACTCCGACTCTGTAATCAGGTCTCTCTACCGGTGTGAAATTGATGACAAAGAGCATATTATTCTTGCCATCCTTACTCTTTCTGATAAAGCTGAAGATGCTTCTGTCTGCATCGTTTGCATTTATCCATTCAAAGCCTTCCCAGCTTGAATCCAGCTCATACAGACAGCGGTTTCTCCTATAGAGGTGAAGCAGCTCCTTTACCCAGTTCTGGATCTTTTTATGCTCCGGATTCTCAAGCAGATACCAGTCGAGTTCTCTTTCCTCACTCCACTCCTGCTTCTGTGCAAACTCCTGTCCCATGAAAAGAAGCTTCTTTCCACAGTGTCCCATCATAAATGCATATCCTGCCATGAGGTTCTTGAATTTATCCCCTTCTAAGCCCGGCATTTTGTTGAGCATAGAACACTTCAGATGTACCACCTCATCATGTGACAGTACCAGAATATATTTCTCACTCTCATTATAGCTCATCGCAAATGTCATCTTGTTGTGGTTATTTTTACGGAAATATGGATCCAGCTTCATATAATCAAGGAAGTCATGCATCCATCCCATGTTCCATTTGTAGCTGAAGTTCAGTCCGTCTTCCTCTACCTTGCCTGTTACCTTTGGCCATGCGGTAGACTCTTCGGCTATCATTACAGTTCCGTGATTTCTTCCAAGTATGAGTGTATTGATATGCTTGAAAAACTCTACTGCCTCGAGGTTCTTATTTCCTCCAAACTTGTTTGGCACCCACTGTCCGTCGTTCTTTCCATAGTCAAGATAAAGCATTGACGCAACTGCATCCACACGGAGTCCGTCTACGTGGTAATTTTCTATCCACATAAGTGCACTTCCGATAAGGAAGTTCTTTACTTCATTCTTACCGTAGTCAAATATCTTTGTGCCCCAGTCGGGATGCTCTCCCTTTCTTGGGTCTGCATACTCATATGTGGCTGTTCCATCGAAATTGGCAAGTCCATGCGCATCCTTTGGGAAATGTGCAGGTACCCAGTCGAGGATTACTCCGATATTATTTTTATGGCACTGATCAACAAAGTATGCAAAATCCTCAGGCTCTCCATACCTCGATGTAGGTGCATAGTAGCCTGTCACCTGATATCCCCATGAGCCATCAAACGGATACTCTGAAATACCCATAAGCTCAATATGTGTATATCCCATAGTTTTCACATAGGATATGAGTGATTTTGCAAGCTCCCTGTATGTATAAAAGCCCTCATCATCCCTGCCCGGATGTCTCATCCATGAGCCCGGATGACACTCATATATAGCCATAGGTGAAGAATATACATCAGCATCTGACTTTGCTGCTCTCTTATCCATCCACTCTTTGTCAGTCCATGTGAAGTGCTCGATATCTGTGATGATTGACGCTGTTCCCGGACGAAGCTCTGCGTAGTTTGCGTATGGATCCGCCTTGTACAGCTTATCACCCTGTTCAGTGACTATAATAAACTTATACATCTGACCCTTTTGCGCTCCCGGTACAAAAAGCTCATACACTCCCATGGTTTCCGGCTCTACACGCTTCATCTCATGACTGGTCTCATTCCAGTCGTTAAACTCACCAAACACGTATACTTCCCTCGCATGTGGCGCCCAGACGTCAAAGCACACTCCTTTTTTTCCTTTACGCTCAGCTAAGTGAGCACCCATCTTCTTGTAGATATCATAGTGTGTTGCCTGACCAAACAGGTAACAATCCATTGCTGTAAAATTACACATATATATACCCCCCATAAGTATTTATTTTTCCCTGAAATGATCCTCTTTGAGTACAATTCGGTCATCATCTGTATATCGCCTGGCTGTCAGAATACTTATAGCCTTCTTAAGTCCGCTGTGAGCCTCCCTGTCTATGGCCTCGTCAATTATATCCTTGACCTCTGTCAGAGTGGTAGCCTGGTCTATCCTCTCAATATTGCTGATTCTGTTATGCAATGCCAGAATAGCCATCTCATCTATCTTGTACCCAAGCTCTGCAGAGTACGATTTGGCAAACAATACGAGTTCATCATTTGTAAAAATAGGAACCGATATCTTTTCCGTGAACTTGGATGCAAAGCCCTCATCCATTGAGAGAGCCTTCTTTATACCCTTTGATGTATCCTCAAGTATATAGAGTGTTCCTGTAATATCATGCTCCATCAAAAATGATAGCTGGGCAGCTATGCTGCGGTCGATATCACCGGCTCTTTCTATGATGAGACAGCCTCCTGTTATCTTTCTGACTACCTGCTGCACATCCTTTTTATTGAGTGCGGCAGCATCAATCTTGCCCATCTTTCCTGTAAGCTGTTCACCATCTTTTTGTAATACCTTTATAAAGCTTGTAGCAAGCATTGTCTTTCCGCAACCCTGCTCTCCCTGTATAATGAGGTTGCCTGTGGATGCGTTTTCTTTCCTGTTGAAATGATCAAGCACTGCATTATATGCCTTGCAGATCTGATCCTCCATACCCTTTACCGGTATGAAATATGAAAATATAGCTTTCTGTTCGCTTGTAAGCTCTTTTATATGTTTTGTTTCTTTCAATTTCGAGTCATCTTCTTCGCTGTCTAAATCCTCCGGCAATGAAATATCCGGCATTTTTCTTGTCTTAGCCATATCCAGCTTCTTCTCCAGTCCCGGATTCTTTGCTGTCATCTTGGCTATTTCCTGCTCGATAAATGATGTCACATGATCAAAATCTCTCTTCTCAGAAACGTTTTCTTTCTCCTGTGAAACCTCATCATCTGATGTATCATCATCGACATTTAACATATCATCTGTTATTTCAGGCATCATGGTAGTCGGCTGTGTGAGTATCTCGTCTTTCTCAGACTCCTCTGCCATAATTATATCCTCCGGCTCTCCAACCGGTTCCCTGGCTTCATCTGCAGCCTCTTCAGGTACTTCCCGTGACTCCTGCACTTCTTCTATAGCCTCTTCCGGTGCTTCCTGCGGCTCCTGTGCTTCGTCTATAGTATCTTCAGGTGCTTCCTGCGGCTCCTGTACTTCATCCACAGTCTCCTCTGCATAAAGCTCCTGCATATCCGGTTTCTGCTCTTCTTCAGGCTCCTTCACGGCAGCTTTCTGCTCTATAATATCAACCGGGACCTTCAAATACTCCTCCTCAAGAAGTTCCTTCGGAGTGACACCTGCATCCAGCTTTGGAATGACATCATTTAGTCTCTCCATGATGTCTCCTGCCTCCTGAAGTGCTCTTGCCTTAGCTGACTCAAGTTTCTGCTGCTCAGCCTCTTTAAGTGCAATTTCAGCCGCATGTCTGGTCTTTTCCCATTCTTCAAGCACATCCTGTATAGACATCTGTCCTGTAATCTGATGCTCAAGCTGAGTCTTTTCACTCATGACCATAGACATCTGTCCGTCAGCGTCTTCACCCAAAAGCTCCTTGAAATTCAACTTAAGTGAACCATCTATCTCTTCATCTGTAGCGATATGCTCTGTCTCTTCCGGCTGCTGTACATACTCTTCCTGCTCCTTTTCGAGCTTGAGATAAGGAATATCCTCAACTATCTTTTTGATGGTATCCATCGTATCAGCAACTTCATTCTTGCCCTTGGCCTCCATGATCTGCTGCATACCCTTGGCAATCTCCTGCTGTAAATTTACAGTATTGAACTTCTCCTGATTTACAGTAATCTGCGGAATAGTTACGTCATCATGCACTATCTCTCCGCCCTTTACCATCTCCATGGCACCTATCTCAGTGACCTCAGCCTCATCATTTATCTTAGCCGGCTTTTCCTTCTCTGCCTTGAATCGTCTGTACTTTTCCTCCTGAGCCTTGGTAAGTGGCTGATAAAGCATCTTAAGCTCCAGCGCACGCTCCACATATGGTCCGTCTCCGAACCACAGAATGAGCTCATCGCAGGCATCTATACACTTATCGGCTTTTCCGGCCTTGTGGTATAGATATGCAAGCTCATATGCCCACTCCTCAGTGTATTCTTCATCCTTGTACTCTTCAAGAATAGTGATAAGCTCATCAAATGAAGCCCCCTGCCCTTTTTTGATGGCATATCTTAATACATACTTCATATCATCATGAGGCGCTATCTCAACAAACTCATCATAATACTCTGTAGCAGCATCATAATCACCCATCTTGATGGCGACCTCAGCCAGTCTGTATATAATCATCCTGCCGATTGGTGAACGGTCATAGGCCATTAAAAGTATGTCCCTTGCATCCTGGTATCTTTCGGCCTTCTCGTAGATTTCGCCGATTTTAACGAGTGTATTTACATTTTTAATTTTGTTCCAATTTATGCTATCCGCAATCTCTGCTGCGCTCATATAGCCCTCCTCGGCGCTTAGGGCTTTTATCTGATCCAGCTTGAGATTGTATTCGTATTTATCCACTTATTTCACCTACTCGTATTTAAGCTTATTATTTTTTGTATCTACGCCTGTTGTCTTTGTATAATCCCTTGTGTCCTCAGGAAGCTTCTTTTTCCTGAGAGCATAATTAACAACTCTTTTCACAATATAGTATATCACAGCAAAGGTTGGAACACCAAGTAACATTCCAAGAAAACCAAACATTCCTCCGCCGATTAGTATGGCAAACATAACCCAGAAGGTCGAAAGACCGGTAGATGAGCCAAGTATCTTAGGCCCTATTATATTGCCATCCACCTGCTGCAGCACGACAATAAATATCAGAAGATAAAGCGCATGCCACGGACTCTGAATTACTACTATGAGTAACGATGGAATTGCACCGATAAACGGTCCGAATACCGGAATCACATTTGTGACGCCGATAATCACTGCAACGAGCACCGATGATGGAATCCTTAAAATCAGACATCCGAAATATGCAATCACACCTATAATCAGTGAATCTATAATCTTACCGCTTATGAAGCCTCCAAAAATCTCATTTGTCTTTCTGATCGTCTCAATGATGATATTGCCTGTCTTTGGCTTGCAGACAGCATATATTATCTTTTTGCTCTGTCCTGCGAGAGTCTCCTGAATACTCATCACATAGACCATCACGATTATTCCGATAATAAAATTAAATAAGCCTCTGACTACCGAAATCACACCGGTTGTAATCTGTGCAACATACTTCTGTGCCTCAGGAATCAGCTTTTCTGTGGCATAATCCTCAATGTAGTCGGTTGCATTCTGTAAACCTGTGCTCGCGAGCTCAGCAATTTTGCTGTCCCCGAAATTGCCGTTCTTTATCATGTTGATGAATGCCGCAACATCATTTGGCAGTGTCTTCATAAGTCCTGATATACTTGCTATGACAGAAGGCACAATAGCCGCAATGAGGAGCGAAATAATTGCTACAAGAATAATAACCGAGCCTGTGATTGCAAGAGCTCTTGAAACCTTTCGCAGCTTGCTTTCGCTTTTCATCTTTTTGGAAAGAAGCTTTTTAAAGCATCTTTCCAGCCACAGCATGACAGGATTCATCAGGTATGCAAGCACAAGTCCCATTATAATAGGCATTGCTGCCGCAAGCAGCTTGCTCCATATGCCTGCAAAGCCCTCAAATCTGTACAGTGCAAAGAAAAACAGTATACTGACTGCAAACGTGACAAATACCATGACACCTATTCTGATCAGATGTGGCCATTCCTCACGCCCCGGGTGCGAATTCTGCTTCGCACCCTTATCTGCATTTATCTCAATGTTTGATTTTTTACCAGCTTTTCCGGTTTCTTCCATCGGATTAGACTCTCCTTATTTACGATTATAGTTGATGAGACATCCCTTTAATATTATCTCTCTTTCATCATCTGTGAGCTCACCCATCTTCAGTGTAAATGGCTTTAATTCACCATCCTTGACAACATATGCCTCAAACTCCGTCTTTGCATCCTCGATTTCCTTCTTGATTCCCGGAAGGAAGATATAGTCGAGGTTGTGGAACGGAAGCTCTCCCTCATCGATGATGAATGGAAGCATTCCCCAGTTGATAAGGTTTGAACGGTATCTCTTTGTGGCATACTCGTTTGCGATATTTGCCCAGCCTCCGAGTACCTTCTGGCAGCTGGCAGCCTGCTCTCTTGCTGAGCCGTCACCCGGCTTAACAGCAAAAATTGTGCTTCCGAAGCCCATATTCTCATGGCTTGCCTCAGGGAATTTTTTCTTTACTACTCCCATGATTTCAGCAACCTCAGGAACAGCCTTTCCTGCGCACTCACCACTCTCTATAGCCTTCTGGGCCTTCTGGATTTCCTTTGCTCTGCCTACATACTCAGGATCCTTTCTTGAAAGTGCGAACTCTGCAAGTCCAAGAGGGTTTGAACGATATGAAGATGTCTCTCCTGAAGGAATGAGCTCATCTGTTGTAGTAACAGGATCATGAATCTCTGAAACCACCTTAAGGAGCATATTCTCAGGAAGCGCGCTCATTGCCGGCCAGTCCTTGATGTTTGGTCCGAACTGGATTTCAACTGAAGGATCTGCCACTCCATGGCTGTCAAATACACGGTTCTCATATATAGTCTTGTCAAAGAAATATTTTGGCTTTGTAAAGTTGACATCAATATCCGCTGCTGATGTAAGGAAGCCCTTGTTTGCTGCTGTTGCAGCGATTGAACGTGCATCCATGAGTGCCACTGAGCTGATCTGTCCGTTCTGTACCTTAGAACCCTCTCTGTTAGGGAAGTTTCTTGTTGAATGACGGATAGAGAATGCGTTGTTGGCAGGTGTATCTCCTGCACCAAAGCAAGGTCCGCAGAAAGCAGTCTTTACGATTGCACCTGTCTCAAGAAGCTTTGCTACAGCTCCGTTTTTCACAAGCTCCATGTATATTGGAGTAGATGCCGGGTAAACACTCAGTGTAAACTCGTCTGCTCCGATTGAATGTCCGTTTAATATGTCAGCCGCATCGCAGATATTCTCAAATCCACCGCCTGCACAGCCTGCGATGATTCCCTGGTCTACATACAGTTTTCCGTCTCTTACCTTACTCTTTAAATCAAGCTTCACCTTGCCGTCAAAGCTTACCTCAGCTCTCTTCTCACAGTCATCGAGAATATCCATGAGGTTTGCATTGAGCTCATCGATAGTATAGGTATTGCTTGGGTGGAATGGCATAGCTATCATTGGGCGGATCTGGCTTAAATCAATCTCAATAAATCTGTCGTAGTAAGCCACCTCACCCGGATTAAGCTCCTTGTGGTCCTCAGCCCTACCGTGAATCTCAAAGAATTCCTTAACCTGGTCATCTGTTCTCCAGATAGAAGAAAGACATGTAGTCTCTGTTGTCATAACATCGACACCTATACGGAAGTCAACGCTCAGATTAGACACACCCGGTCCTACAAACTCCATAACTTTGTTCTTTACAAATCCGTTTCCGAATACCTCTCCGATAATTGCAAGTGCGACATCCTGTGGTCCAACGCCCTTGATTGGCTCTCCTGTCAGGTAAATGCCTACTACCTCAGGCATATCAATATCATATGTCTGTTCAAGAAGCTGCTTAACAAGCTCAGGTCCACCCTCGCCGACTGCCATAGTACCAAGTGCACCATAACGTGTATGTGAATCAGAACCAAGTATCATTTTTCCGCCGCCGGCAAGCATCTCTCGTGCAAACTGATGGATAACTGCCTGATGAGGTGGTACATAGATTCCGCCGTACTTCTTTGCACATGTGAGACCAAACATGTGGTCATCCTCATTGATTGTTCCACCAACTGCACAAAGGCTGTTGTGACAGTTTGTAAGTACATACGGGATAGGGAATTTCTCAAGTCCTGAAGCTCGTGCTGTCTGGATGATACCTACAAATGTGATATCATGCGATGTAAGCTTATCAAACTTAATCTGAAGCTTGTCCATATTGCCGGATGTATTGTGCTCCTTTAAAATACCGTAAGCAATTGTCTCCTGCTTAGCTGTCTGTTTATCGATGTCCATGCCGGTCTTGCTTTTGACAGCTGCCTGAGCCTCTGGTCCATCAATTATTACTTCCTTACCGTTTAAAAGGTAAGCACCATTTTCATATAATTTCACTTATTCTACCTCCGTATGTGTATTTCAAAATTCTTTTATTTACTATTATATAATATTATAGGTAATTGTGGCAATAAATAAATCACCATCTACCTTAATTTCGAATTTTCCTCCCATCAAATGGGTCAGATTCTTTGCAATCGAAAGTCCAAGTCCACTTCCTTCAGTGGTTCTCGACCTCTCTCCCCTCACAAAACGCTCTGTCAGGTCTACATTTCCGTTGCTTACTATGTCAAGCTCGTTCTTAGACACATTCTTTATTGTAAAAACTGCCTTTTTATCTGCCTTTTCAAGCTCTACATACACTCTGGTATTTTCCAGTGCATATTTTGCGGCATTAGTATACAGATTTTCAATAGAGCGGTAAAGCTGACGCCCATCCGCATATATAAATATCTGTTCTGATGGAATTTTTGTAACTATTGTCAGATTTCTCGACTCAAAGCGCTCATTGAATTCACCTCCGGTCTGGTATAAAAGCTCAACCAGATCAAGCTTTTGCATATTGAGCTTCACATTTCCCGAGGTAATCTTTGATGTCTCTACCAAATCCTCTGTAAGCTGCTTTAAGCGCTGTGACTTTTCCTCCAGCACATGTATATAGTATTTGGCATTTTCATTTTCCAGATTTTCCCTCTTAAGCAGGTCAACATAGTTGACTATTGAAGTCAGAGGTGTCTTTATATCATGTGATACGTTTGTTATTAAATCAGCCTTTAATTTTTCATTTTTAAGACTCTCATTTACCGAGCTCATAAGACCCTGGCGTATATGGTTGACAGCCTCCGCCACCTTTTTCTGCTGCCCATGAAACTCATTGACATTGAGTGTAGTGTCAAGCGCTCCTTCCGAGATAGCTTCAAGTGCCTCCTGTATGCGCATTATCTCTTTGGTTTTTTGTGTGTGGATATCCTTTTTCTCAATAACTCTTTTCAAAAGCTCATAGCCCTTGTACATCAGGCTGTGTGTGCAAAGTATATTGCCTTTTATCTTCCTTACAATGCTCTGGTATAAAATAATAAAAGCCATATCAAACAAAAAAGTAAATGTGCCGGCCGTCATAATGAGTGATGCATAGTCAAAATGCTGGTTTTTTACGCCTGAAATCACTTTTCCCATAAATACCATGAGCAGTGTAAATATCACTAGCATCACATCAGAGTATACCTTGTCAATCGGTAAATAGTATATTGTGTAATCATCCTCTGATTTTCTGCCTGCCACGTTTGCCATATATGCCAGGCTCACAAAGCTGCCTACCAGGCCCGCAAGCGATATTAGTGTATATATATCAATATTTCCATGCGCATCGTGCCTGAATGCATAGCCTGTGGCAAACACTCCTGTCACCATAAGTATCATGCATAGCTGATGTAAAACTATGACCGCTGCTTTTTTTCCTATCGTATACTGCTTCATTTGTTGTCCTCTATCTTATAGCCTACTCCCCAGACCACCTTCAGATATCGCGGCTCCTTAGGATTTATCTCTATTTTTTCCCTGATATGTCTGATGTGCACAGCAACTGTATTGTCGGCGCCTATCGCCTCCTCGTTCCATATACTCTCATATATTTCATTTATTGAGTAGACCTTTCCCTTGTTTTTAAGGAGTAAAAGCAGGATATTGTACTCAATCGGTGTGAGCTTTACCTCCTCACCATCCACAGTCACCTTTTTTAAATCATCATTTACCAAAAGACCTCCGGCCTCATAAACCTTGTCTCCGGCTGCATCATTGCTTGACAGAGTGGTATATCTGCGAAGCTGTGACTTTACCCTTGCCACAAGCTCAAGCGGATTAAAAGGCTTTGTGACATAATCATCAGCTCCCACATTGAGGCCTAAAATCTTGTCAGCATCCTCTGTCTTTGCCGATAGAATGATTATCGGCACCCTGCTTTCCTTTCTTATCTGCAAAGTGGCTCTTATTCCGTCGAGCTTTGGCATCATGACATCTATTATCATGAGGTCTATTTTTTTATTCTTCATAATTTCAACCGCCTGTATGCCGTCGTAAGCCTTCTCCACGTCGTAGCCCTCCTGCATCAGGTAAATCTCAATTGCCTCAACTATTTCCTTGTCGTCATCACAAACTAATATTGTCATATTATCCTCCTTCTATGAATTTTGAACAGAAACCTTCTCCTGCCGTTAGTCAGCTATATTTTATCAGATTATCCACTTTGTTTTTCTTAAAATCTGCTTAATATTACCCACTTTTAAATATAAGCCAAAAAGCAGCCGTTCTGTTTTGAACTGCTGCTTTATATTACATAGGTGTGTTTCATTTCCCTTTATTTCCGGTGATGCTCTGCCACATTCTGTGGATACCGTCTGTGAGCTCCTTCCCTTCCTTTGTGTTGATAACAGGTGGATTGCCGGCTTTTCTGCTTATTGCCTTATAATCCTCATCAACAGACGATTTTGAGCCGGCAGCCTTGGCTTCATCCTTATCATTGCTATGATTTAATCCGGCATCAGGTGTATCGTCTGCAAGCTTCACTTCACCCACTACACCATCTCCCAGGTCCTCGCCCTCAGCAAGTCCCAGTTTTCTGATATAATCCATATTTACCTTGATTTCAGTCTGTCTGTTTGCATAGATGGACTTCTCTTCATTGTCAATAGTACGCTCCTCTACAGGTTTACCTGCATTTTTCTGACGTTCTATCTCCTTATTTCTGTCATCGATAATCTTAAGATACTTCTCCGTATCGGACAAATCCTGAAGCTGTCCCTTGAGCTCATACTGGTTAGTTTTAACTATCTTCTCCTGCTCTGCAATCTTATCCTTCATATTCTTGCACAGCTTTTCAAGTGACTCGTTGGTATCATTGATGATATCACGCACTCTTGAAAGCGCCTCATCCGTATAGATAACCGATGCTGCATACACATCCTCAGCCTTTCTGCTTGCATCCCAGACTATCTGATCCCCCTTCTTTCTGAACTCTCTCTCTGCGTGATTGCGACTCTGTTCAGTAAGCTCATACTCATCCTGTATTGCATATATACACTTATTCAGCTCAGCAAGTAAATCTATCATTTGCTGCTTGTTTATGATCACCCTGCTCGGCTCCGGCTTATACGGCTCCGCCTTTGAGAGCATGATATGAATTTCTCTTAGTACCTTTTCTGTTTTATCGTTCGCATTCATTTTCTATTTCCTCGGATTTAAATTAACATTATAACTATTCAGGGTGGTTATGAATACTCACCACTTACCCATATTTTATATGAAAATCCTCTTCTCGTAAATAGCCAAATGAATAATAGTAGTTACTATAATTAAATCAATCCCGCTGCCGCATTTCTCAGTTCATCTGCCGCATGCTTTATCTCGGCAGCCTGCTCTTCGCTCACATTTCCGGGCTTTGTCCTTGAAATAAGCTTCTTCACATATGAAAGTGACGATTTCACACTCTTTTTCTGTGCGCTGTCCATAGCCTTTCTTTTTTCCTTGTCAGCCATGACATTTTCCACCTGTCGCACAAGCGTATCAGCCTCACTTCTTGCATCAATATAAGCCTTTCTCTGTCCGTCTGTTGCCTCATACTCCTGTGCCTCGCGGATTGCCTGCTCAATCTCAGAATCAGACAAATTTGAGCTTGCGGTAATCGTAATCTCCTGATGCTTTCCTGTGCCCAGGTCCTTTGCAGAAACCTGCACAATGCCATTTGCATCTATATCAAACGTCACCTCTATCTGCGGCACACCTGCCGGAGCCGGCTTGATGCCCTTTAGCCTGAAGTTTCCAATCAGCTTATTGTCCCTTGCAAACTGCCTCTCACCCTGCAGTACCTTTATATCCACAGAGGTCTGGAAGCTTCCTGCAGTTGTAAAAATCTGGCTGTATCTCGTAGGAATAGTCGTATTTCTGTCAATAATTTTGGTTGAGACACCACCGACCGTCTCAATTCCGAGTGAAAGCGGTGTGACATCCATCAGTATAATCTCTGCCGCACTGCTGCCTGCGACAATTGCTCCACCGAGCTTGCCGCCCTGTACTGCTGCACCGAGTGCCACGCACTCGTCAGGATTTAGGTTGTGTGAAGGCTCTTTTCCTGTAATTCTTCTGACCTCCTCAACAACAGCCGGCACACGTGTAGAGCCTCCTACCAACAGCACCATTCCAAGCTCTGCTGCACAAATCCCCGCATCTGAAAGTGCCTGATTGACAGGAATAGCAGTTCTCTCCACCAGATCCTTTGTTATCTCATTAAATTCAGCCCTTGTGAGGTTCATCTCCATGTGGACCGGCTGTCCCTTTACAGTGGTGATAAATGGCAGGTTGATAGTGGTTGAGGATGATGATGAAAGCACCTTTTTTGCCTTCTCAGCCTCCTCCCTGACACGCTGCATAGCAGTATTATCCTTTCTCAGATCCACATTCTGCTGTCTGTAAAACTCTGTGACAAGATAATTCGTGATTCTCTCATCAAAATCATCTCCACCCAGATGATTATCACCGGCTGTGGCAAGCACCTCTATCAGATTGTCCCCTATTTCGATAACAGACACATCGAAGGTTCCTCCTCCGAGGTCGTAGACAAGAATTTTCTGCTGCTGTCCGTGGTCCAGTCCGTATGCGAGTGCCGCAGAGGTTGGCTCATTTATGATTCGAAGCACATTAAGCCCCGCAATCCTTCCTGCATCCTTAGTTGCCTGTCTTTGCGCATCCGAAAAATATGCAGGAACTGTGATTACAGCGTCTGTCACTGCCTCACCAATATAGTCCTCTGCATCCTTTTTCAGCTTTCTGAGAATCATAGAAGAAATCTCAGGAGCTGAATACAGCTTTCCGTCCACTTTTGCCCTGAAATCGCTTCCCATCTGTCTCTTTATTGAGAAAAATGTCCTGTCCACATTGACTGCTGCCTGCCTCTTTGCAGCCTCGCCAACCAGTCGCTCTCCATTCTTTGTAAAAGCCACTACAGACGGAGTTGTTCTCTGACCCTCGCTGTTAGTTATGACTACCGGCTGATTATTCTCCAATACTGCCACACAGCTGTTTGTTGTTCCTAAATCTATACCTATAACCTTGCCCATTTTATGCCTCACTGTTTTTTTATTTAAGTCTCATAAATAATTGATTTTTTTGACTTACTATTTCATCCTAATACTACTTTAAGCTTGGAAAATTCACTCGTCAAGGCATGAGGCTGTTATTTCAGAGAATGTTTATACTTTTAATTTTTATATCACAACATAACAACAAAGGCACCGCCGAAGCAGTGCCTTTGTTGATTAGTTTATAGGTTGGATTAAATGATAATTGAGGATTGCTTATTCACTTACTTTCTTTTTGAGTAATCCGAGTAATCCACATGCAATGAAAGATCCGATTACTAATGCAACAAGATACATTAACGGATTTCCGATTGTAGGAACTACGAAGATTCCTCCGTGAGGTGCCATGAGTGTACATCCAAATGCCATTGAAAGTCCACCTGCCACTGCTGAACCGACTACACATGCCGGAAGGACATGAAGCGGATCAGATGCTGCGAATGGGATTGCACCCTCTGTGATAAATGATAATCCCATGATAAAGTTTGTAGGTCCTGCCTTTCTCTCCTCTGCTGTGAACTTGTTCTTGAAGAAGATTGTTGCAAGAGCGATTGCGATTGGTGGAACCATACCGCCAATCATAACTGCTGCCATGATATTGTAGTTTCCGGCAGCGATTGAAGCTGTACCAAATACATAAGCGGCTTTGTTTACAGGGCCACCCATATCTACTGACATCATTCCCCCGAGAAGTACTCCGAGCACTACTGCGCTTGCACCGTTGAGTCCATTAAGACCATTGTTGATAGCTGTATTTAAAGCTCCGATTGGAGGCTCAACTACAAACTGCATTATAACGCCTACCAGGAATATACCAAGCAGCGGATAAAGCAGAACCGGCTTCATACCATCAAGACTCTCCGGAAGTTTAGAAAATACCTTCTTTAAGAGGAGCACAATATATCCTGCAACGAAACCTGCTACAAGTGCTCCAAGGAAGCCTGATGTACCGTTTGCTGCGATTGAACCGCCTACAAAACCAACTGCAAGACCCGGACGGTCAGCAATACTCATAGCGATAAAGCCTGCAAGAATTGGAAGCATAAATCCAAATGCTGTTCCACCGATTCCCTTAAACATTGCTGCGGCCTGTGTAATAGTACCGAAATTTGCTCTCTGGTCAGCCGGCAGTGAATTAAGGTCAACACTGAATCCATCGATAAGGAATGCGATTGCGATAAGAATACCACCACCAACTACGAATGGAAGCATATGTGAAACACCATTCATCAGATGCTTGTAAATCTGATGTCCAATGCTCTCTTTTCCACCAACTGATGAATGTGAAGCCTCTTTTTTACCTGATGCCTTAAATACAGGAGCATCACCGGCAGCAATTCTCTTTATGAGCTCTTCTGCCTTATTGATTCCGTCAGAAACCTGACACTCAATAACCTTCTTTCCGTCAAAGCGGTCTGTAGGTACATTTGTATCACAGGCAACTATAACACCTGCAGCCTTTGCGATTTCATCATCTGTGAGCACATTTTTGGCTCCGCCTGAGCCTCTTGTCTCAACCTTTACCTGATATCCAAGCTCCTTGGCTTTTTTCTCGATAGCCTCAGCAGCCATATAAGTATGGGCAATTCCTGTAGGACAGGCTGTAACTGCAACGATAAATACATCGTCCTTCTTCACCTCAACAGGCTCTTTCGCCTTTGCCTCTTTGGCAGCCTCTTTCTCATCCTTTGCTTTTTCAGCGCTATCGATGATATTTAAAAACTCATCAACTGAACCGGCATTGATAAGAGAATTTGTAAACTGCTCGTCCATCAGCATAACAGAGAGCTTGCTAAGCACCTGAAGATGCACATTATCCTCTGTGTTTGGTGCAGCTATAAGGAAAATAATCTTTGCAGGTGTACCATCGAGTGATTCAAAGTCAACCCCATCCTTTACAACCATTGCCGCAAGACCTGCTTTAGTAACAGCATCAGACTTACAATGAGGAATTGCTATACCCATTCCAATTCCTGTTGTGCCTTCCTCCTCTCTTGCAAAAACACCCTTGCGATACTTCTCCACATCGGCTATTTTTCCACTTTTTGCCATCAAATCAATACACTGATTCAATGCTTCGGTTTTTCCGGCAGGCGTACCATTTAAATTGATACTCTCAGCTGCCAACAAATCCCTGATTGTCATACATCATTCCTCCTAATAGAATATATTAATTATTTATATCAACCTTTTTGATACCGTTTGTTTAATTGGAAGCACTGTCCCATTTATCAATAAGTGCTTCAACCTCAGGCTTTGTAGCAAGCTCCTCAGAAAATGCACTTGCACTTCCCGTACATACGCCATAAATAAATGCCTGCTTATAATCATTTGATTTGAGGTATCCGTAAACAAATCCGGCTACCATCGAATCTCCTGCTCCTACAGAATTTTTGAGCTTTCCTTTAGGTGCATTTGCCTTAAACTCCTGTCCATCCTCAGTCACAAGCACTGCTCCGTCGCCTGCCATTGAAACAAGCACGTTTCTTGCGCCCTGCTCCTGAAGCTTCTTTGCATACTTTATCACATCGTCCTTGTCTGTAATCTCAACCCCGAATATCTCACCGAGCTCATGATTGTTTGGCTTGATGAGGAACGGCTTATATGGAAGCACGTTTGTGAGCAGATTTCTTGTCGCATCAACCACGATATTTATTCCGCGACCCTCAAGATGCTTCATGATATCCATATACATTGATGAAGGCATAACATCAGGAATACTTCCTGCGAGCACAAGCACATCAGACTCCTTTAAGCAGTCAAGCTTCTCATAAAGCTTTTTAATGTTGTCCTCAGTGATTACCGGTCCCTGACCATTAATCTCAGATTCCTCATTTGAGCGAAGCTTCACGTTGATACGTGAAATACCATCCTCCACCTCTATAAAATCAGTATCAACACCTTTTTTTGCTAGAAGTCTTTTAATTTCATTTCCTGTAAAACCCGCTGTAAAACCAAGTGAAGTATTGCTCATTCCAAGATTCTTAAGAACCATGGAAACATTGATGCCTTTACCACCTGCAAAAATCTTCTCTCCAGTCGTTCTATTGACTACTCCTGTCTTAAAATCTGTTACATCAACAATATAATCTAATGATGGATTAAAAGTAACTGTGTAAATCATGTTAGACCTCCTTAATATTTTTGTATTTCTTATAGTTGTCATTACTTAGTGCATTTGTAATAATTACAGCATCTTCAAAATCAGCAAACTTGATGCTTGATACCTGTGAAAACTTACTGTCATCCGCAAGAATGTATTTCTCCTTGCTATTCTCCATGGATTTCTTTTTAATCATGGCCTCCTTTATCTCCGGAGTCGTAAATCCATTCTTCACAGTAATTCCGTTGGTTCCCCAGAAGCCCTTCGTAAAATTATATTTATCGAGCGTCACAACGGCCTCATCTCCGACAATAGCCTCGGTAGTATACTTGAACTCGCCACCCAGAATATATACTGTATATCCCCTATCGGAAATTCTCTTGGCATTAGTCAGAGAGTTTGTAACAAAAACCACATTCTTTGCAGTAATATAATCAATCATGACTGCTGTTGTAGTACCGGCATCTATATAAACAAAATCATTATCCACAATAAGTGATGCCGCATATCTGGCAATCTGTTCCTTTTCGTTGCGATTCTGCTTAAGCCTGTTGATAACCTTCTCATCCTGAGTATGGATATTCGTATTATTTACAATCGCACCACCATGTACCTTGGTGAGATAACCCTTCTTGTCCATTGCAACCAGATCACGTCTGATTGTTGACTCGGATGTATCAAGCTCATCCATAAGCTGCTGAACAGTCACACTTCCCATCGAATCTAATATATCGAGTATTTTTTTGCATCTATCTTCCGCCAGCATCTAATCACCCCAGTTTATCAAATTATTCAAAGACTTATTTTATAAGCCATTTATTTAATGCTCATTTTCAAATTACTGTATCAAACATTTCAACATTCATTTAACTTGTAGTATAATTATATTTTCATAATCCGTCATTGTCAATCATAATCCGTCATTTATATTCACAAATAATCACACTAAAAATTGTTGAAAATATATAAAGCAAGTTTTAAAATTGTGCACTATATGCAAATACAACATTGATTTTAGTGCAGAATATAACATATATATCATTAATACTTGCCTAATTACTAATTTTAGTATCTTTTCTATTAC
>SKED01001734.1_pt1 | contig 17519 bp, 10 predicted proteins | sample 4826651 | NCBI WGS metagenome assembly SKED01 (sample SAMN11008818, study PRJNA524170) | human gut metagenome | biome: Human fecal sample; material: Feces; isolation source: fecal sample from pouch patient p19 | host: Homo sapiens | place: Israel: Tel-Aviv | collected 2016-06-28
ATCACAAAGTATGCAGACCGTCTGTTAAATGACCTGGACAAGCTGGAATGGCCGGAAAAAGTAAAGAAAATGCAGACTGAATGGATCGGCAAATCTTACGGTGCAGAAGTAGATTTTCCGGTAGAAGGAAAAGATGAAAAGATCACAGTCTATACGACAAGACCGGATACCCTTCACGGTGCAACTTTCATGGTACTGGCTCCGGAGCACAAACTGGCAGCAGGTCTTGCAACACCGGATCAGAAAGAAGCCGTTGATGCTTATATCTATGCAGCATCCATGAAATCCAACGTGGACCGTATGCAGGATAAGGAAAAGACTGGTGTATTTACCGGAAGCTATGCGACTAATCCGCTGAACGGAGCAAAGGTTCCGATCTGGCTGTCCGACTATGTACTGGCAGATTACGGTACCGGTGCGATCATGTGTGTACCGGCTCATGATGACCGTGACTTTGAGTTCGCTAAAAAATTTGATATCCCGATCATCCAGGTTATCGCAAAAGACGGCAAAGCAATTGAAAACATGACAGAAGCTTATACCGAAGCTTCCGGAACCATGATCAATTCCGGCGATTGGAACGGTATGGAATCCGCAGTCCTGAAAAAAGAAGCTCCGCATATCATCGAGAAGATGGGTATCGGACGCAAGACCGTAAACTACAAACTGCGTGACTGGGTATTCTCCCGTCAGCGTTACTGGGGTGAACCGATCCCGATCGTACACTGCCCGAAATGCGGAAACGTTCCGGTTCCGGAAGAAGAGCTTCCGCTGCGTCTGCCGGATGTAGAATCCTACGAACCGACCGGTACCGGCGAATCACCGCTGGCAGCGATCGAAGACTGGGTAAACTGCAAATGCCCGAAATGTGGTGCCGCCGCAAAACGTGAGACAAACACCATGCCGCAGTGGGCAGGTTCTTCCTGGTATTTCCTGCGTTATGTAGATCCACATAACGATAATGAACTGGTATCCAAAGAAAAAGCAGACAAGTACCTTCCGGTAGATATGTACATCGGCGGTGTAGAGCATGCTGTACTGCATCTTCTGTACTCTCGTTTCTATACCAAGTTCCTGTACGATATCGGAGTGATCGATTTTGACGAACCGTTCCACAAACTGTTCAACCAGGGTATGATCACCGGTAAGAACGGTATCAAGATGAGCAAGTCCAAAGGAAATGTCATTTCTCCGGATGATCTGGTACGCGATTACGGCTGTGATTCTCTGAGAATGTACGAACTGTTTGTAGGTCCGCCGGAACTGGATGCAGAGTGGGATGACCGCGGTATCGAAGGTGTATACCGTTTCCTGTCCCGTTTCTGGAACCTGGTTATGGACAACAAAGATAAAAATATCAAAGCAAGCAAAGAAATGATCAAAGCACGCCATAAGATGATCCACATGATCACAACCCGTCTGGAGGGCTTCAGCCTGAATACGGTTATTTCCGGTTTCATGGAGTGCAACAACAACCTGATCGCGATCGCCAAGAAAGAAGGCGGCATGGACAAAGAGACTCTGGAAGCAGCCGTTCTGCTTCTGGCACCATTTGCACCGCATATGGGAGAAGAGCTCTGGGAGGAACTGGGTCATACGGATTCTGTATTCCACCACGAATGGCCGGCTCATGATGAAGAAGCAATGAAAGATGACGAAGTTGAAATTCCGGTGCAGGTAAATGGAAAGACAAAAGCAGTCATCTCCATTCCGGTTGACATCAGCAAAGAAGATGCGATCGCAAAAGCAAAAGAAGTTCTCGGTGACAAACTTTCCGGAAACATTATCAAAGAGATCTATGTTCCGAAGAAGATTGTAAACATCGTAGCAAAATAAAACATTTGCACAGCTGTTTTTACAGCATAGATTTTGGATATGAAAAATAAAAAGAAACATTTTATAACAGCCCTTCTGGCAACATTGTTTCTGATACTGGTTTTATACCTGATTTTTCATGATTCCTTAGGTGAAATCAAAACCCAGCTTTTCCAGGCAGACAAAAAAGCTCTGTTGATCCTTGTGATCTTCGGCAATCTTTATATACTGCTGGATGGCTGGGTACTTCATTATATGATTGTGAAAAACCGTGAAAAATGTACCTTGTGGCAGGCCATCCGCCTGGCATATATGGTGGTGTTTTTTAATGTTACGACCTTTGCGGCGGGGACGAAACCGGCCCAGATCTATGATCTGTATCAGGAAAGCCAGATCAAACCAGGGAAATCATTTGGAATCCTGACGATGGAGTATGTATCACATAAGCTGACGATTGTACTCTATGCAGCAGTGATGCTTTGTTTTTTTCATACGGTTCTTTTTCAGGTTTCGGGATTGGAGAAAAATTATCTGCTGACAGGATTCGGGGTCAGCTTTGCTATACTGCTCTTTCTGACCATGTTCTGCATCAATCAGAAGTTTGCACCGTGGCTGCTTCGCTGCAGCGATCATATCAAAAAAGAAAAAATCAAAGAAAAGGCAAAAGCCGGAATTGCACAGATGGAAGATTTTTCCAGAGTCGGGAGTGTGGTAATCAAAGATAAACAGCAGTGGATAGGACTGATTTTTCGAAATGCAGTAAAAATGACCTGTCTGTATGCACTTCCTGCGGTTGCCATCTTTGCAGTTACCGGAGAAAGGCTGCCACTTTCTGTTCTGGAATGTCTGGCTTTTTCATCCGTCATGCAGCTGCTGATCGGAGTGATCCCAAGTTCCGGCGGCACAGGTTCGACTGAACTGGTTTTTCTGATGCTGTTTGGCTCTATGACAGAAAAGTCCGTCTGCGGTGCAGCAATGATCCTGTATCGCATGGCAACGTATTATCTGCCGTTTCTGATCAGTATTCCGTTACTGTTTTTTGGAAAAAGAAGCACCGAGGCATAGTAGCTATGCAGCAGTGCTTCTTTTTTTGCGTTATTTTTCTTTTACCTGTCGGATACCGCTGATATCAGAATCGATCACCATGGAATAATTGGTGTGATAGATCACAAAACCCGGTTTTCCGCCGTTTACTTTTTTCACCTGTTTTTTCTCGACATAGTCAACCTCCACCTTGTCTGCACCGCGGTGGCTGGAATACCAGGCAGCCAGCCTTGCGGCTTCTTCAAAGGTACGGTCCGGCGGCAGCCCCTGACCTGCTTTCACAATGACATGCGATCCCGGGGCACCTTTTGCATGGAACCACCAGTCGTTTCCGGTGGCAAATTTAAAGGTCAGTTCTTCGTTCTGATAATTATTTTTTCCGACATAGATATCATAACCATCCGAAGAAAGATAGTGGAACGGTTTTGATGTGATCTTCACACGCTTTCCGGTGTATTTCCGGCGGATGTAGCCGTACTGTGTCAGTTCTTCTTTGACCTGTACCAGATCTTCTTCATTCAGGGCAATATCAAGAGCTGTGGAAATGGATTCCAGATGCTGGATCTCTTCTTTTGTCTCTTTAATCAGATGTTCCAGTGCCTCGTAGGTACGTTTCAGTTTTCCGTAACGGTCGAAATATTTTTTGGCGTTTTCCTGTGCAGTCAGTGTCGGATCGAGCGGTATTTTTACCGTTTCACCGGTGTAATAGTTCACTGCGGAAAGTTCCCTGCTTCCAGGTACTGCTTCATATCCATACGTGTTTAAAAGTTCTCCGTAAATGCGGAATTTATCTCGTTTTTCCGTGTCCTTTAACTGTTTTTTCTGAAGATCGTATTTTTTACGGCTGCGATCAAGTGCCGTTTGGACGATACGGCGAAGATCGGAAGATTTCTGGCGGATGCGTGTGATCGTATTCTTTTCCGCATAATACCTTTCCAGGACTTCTGACATCGTATCGTAAGTTTCCGTGTGCATGTCCTGATACTGTGTAAGCAAAAAGGCTGCATATTCCAGCGGAACTTTTCCGTCATAGACAATATTCGGCGTAAAAGCATGGGTTTCAAGATCCTCCATCATCCGTTTCAGGGTATGGAAAAGGTGGATCTGCTCGATCTCCTGAAAAGAATTTGCACTCTGATCCGACTCCAGGTTGCTGCGGTGGCAGAGTTCTTCGGCAATCAGCGGACTGATACCGGTCAGAGTTGTATAGATCGCCTTTGAGAGCGGCATCGGCTTCTGGCAGACACTGCTGAAAAATTCTTCTTCTGTGATCGTCTGTGGATCGTACTTATGTTGCGTTTCCGGGATAAAATACATCCGCCCCGGAAGGACTTCACGCACGGAGCTGACCTGTGCGGAGACATGTTTGATGGAGTCCAGGATCATGCCGTCCTCCTGGCAGAAAATAATATTGCTGTGCTTGCCCATCAGTTCGATGATCAGAAGCTTGCGGCAGATATCACCCAGTTCATTTAAATGCTCAATCTCCATATTTAAGATACGTTCCATGCCAGGCTGCCAGATCCTGAGGATGCGTCCGCTTCCGATATGCTTACGCAGCAGCATACAGAAATTCGGGGCAGTCATAGGACCAGTCTTGTTCTGATCTGTCAGATAGACCAGCGGAAGGCTCGCACTGGCAGAAACAAGGAGACGGTATTGTTTACGGTTATTTTTTATAGTAAGCATCAGCTCATCTTTTTCCGGCTGTGCGATTTTGTTGATTTTTCCGCCCGCAAGAGCATGGTTCAGTTCCCATGCCATGCAGGAGATGACGGTTCCGTCAAGTGCCATATCAATTTCCTCACTTTCTGAATATTAAGACGTTTGAGTCAAAAGATGCCGTACGGATCCTAAAGCCATAAACCGCTCCTGTGCAAGCACATTGATGTTTCTGACTTTTGATCCCGACATTTTTTACTATCATAACATTTTATCGGGAGAAGAACAATATTTCTTTGGAAAAGCTTGCTATACCATGACAGCATATGTTAAAATCAGACAAATCCTTTGTGCTTTTGAAGAGGGAAAAGTGACAAAGAAAACGAAAACAGGAGGATATTATTTATATGAAAAAGAAAAAGTGGGAACTGGCTGCCATGACAGCTGTAACAGCTTTTCTGATGCTTGGAACAAAAGCAGAAGCGATGGATGATGCCTATCGTATGCCTCAGCTTTCCGGTGTCACAAAAACCTGGGTTTATCAGGGAGAAACTTCTGATCGGAACTGGGAGCGTATGCTTGCAGATGACCAGGAGGACGGCGATCTTACGTCCGTGATCAAAAGCAGCGGAAGTGTCAATACGTCCAAAACAGGAACTTATGTGCTCTCCCGAAGTGTAACCGATTCGGATCAGCATACTGCTGCACTCGATACGCAGGTTACGGTGCTGGATAGAAATGCATCTGAAGAAGAGAAAAGCATTCAGCGTATTTTGTATACACTTCCGGATGCATCACATCTGACCGGGATCGGGTTCAACCGCGGCTATTATCACGACCGTCAGAATCTCGGACTGTGGATGCCGCATGGAAGCAGTCTTCAGATCCGTATCGTCAATGCAGAGGAATTTCAGCAGGATCTTACCGTTCAGTTTAAAAACGATGATTCGCAGACAGAGTCTTCCGCGACCATTCCAAAAGATGGCAGCTGGGTGACTTTATCCAATACGTTCACCGGTGATAATGGAGAAGAAAGTGCCGACAGCGTGCCGTTTATCACAACACCGAAAAATACGGCCGTTCAGCCGGTTATCGAATACCGATGGACCGACGATCTGAAAGAAATCCCATATTATCGCTACGGAGATTCCCAGCAGGCATTTTTTGAATCCTGGGATAAAAGCCAGGCACCATTTGCGATCATTGAAGGCAGTGCAGCGACGTTTCTCATTCCAGTCTGCGACATGGACAATATTCTGAATTCCTCCTATGGAAATAAAAAAGAAGTCTATCGTTTCCAGACGCTGGATGAGATGCTGGACTGGTACGCAGCCTTTGTAAAGCAGTATGATGCCTATTCCGGGCTGGATTATGATGCAGAAGATCCGTGGAATCAGGATATCCGGGCGAAATTTTTCATCAAGGCAAATGCCCATGGGGCAGGGCAGGCTTATTATACAACCGACCACAGTGCTTATAATGGAAAAAGTCTTGAGACATACCTAGTGCGGGACTGGCTTTCTCTTCATGAATTTGGTCATGGATACGAGGGTGCGATCGCTTCCCAGGAAAATCCTTTTGTGGAAACGACCAACAATATTCTGGGCTATTATTTTGAGCCGACTTATCGCCCGGCTGAGGATTTTGGCTGGCTGCTCGGTGATTTTTCCGGCACAAAAAGTGAACGTTATGCACAGCTTGGAAACCGCATGAAAGAAAGCCTTGCTTCCAGCAATACGTTTGCCGATATTGTATCCGATCCATGGCATTACAACGTAAGCCTTTATATGTTTACCAACCTCATGGACAAACTCGGTCCGCAGCAGGCTGTTTCCGCAATGCATTCTCATTACCGGGAAGTTTATTATAAAACCGGCAAAAAAATGGGATCATCCGACGCCCTTGCGGAAAGTCTGGACAGCCTGGATTATAACGTGCTTCCTTACTTTGCATCCTGGCATATCCTCCCGTCAGGAAGGATTGCCGATCAGGTCTATGCGATGGACAAGCCGATGATCTATTATCTCAAGGAACTGATCCCGGACGATGCTGCGTGTGAGAAAACAAGGGTAGCACTTGGACTGGACGGCATCTACAGTCTGGTAAGCACCGATGACCTGGCAGATACCGGATATACCAGCAAAGTCCGTTTGAATATTCAGATCGATGATCTGACACAGATCAAAGGCAAAACGATCCGGATCAAAAACGGCAGCAAGATTGTAAAAGAAGTGATTGTTTCTTCAGGTGAAATACAGCTGGAACTTCCGGTCGGTATCTATGAACTTGAGATGCCGCTGCCAAAGGAAACCGCTTATCAGTACGATAACGAATATTTGATCGCATCCGCCGGAAACGTATCAAAAACAGTCTCCTATACCAGACAAACCGGAAATCCGCTGGCAGACGATATGCAGATCCAGATGCTTGGTCTTGGGGATGCATCCGTAGCATCCGTCAAGATTGATACAAACATGCAAAAACTGACCTGGACGGTGAATAGTACCACACCGCATTTTTATCTGGATGGTACTTACATCAGCATCCGGGTACTTGATCCAGATGGAAATGAGCTTTTGAACCAGTCTTTGCAGGCGAATGAAAAAGCAGATGGCGGAAACTTTGAGGTCGATTTTAAAACAGGTTCCACGCTGATTCTCTATCACCGAGAGGCAAGAGGAAGACAGCGTTTTGTAAGTTCCTACACCGGCGAGTCTTTAGAAGAATATCAGCTTGCAGCAGCTGACCAGACTGCCACTTACCGTATGACAGACAAAGGCCTGATGCAGGACGACTGGAGCAAAGAAAAACAGATGCAGGTTTATCTGCAAAGTTTAGAACAGTATTCTGCCTTTCTGATGAGCCATATCACAAAGGCTGAGATCGCCGATTCAGAAAAATATCATAATGAAAAGACAACGCTTTTGCTTGCATATGAAAAACTGGATCAGGCAGCAGCAGACAATTATCGGAACAGCTACGGTATCCTGATCGGGCAGAAACCGGAAGTGTCTTATGGTTACACACAGATCGCACCGGAGCATTTAAAAGGAAGTGCTGACAGTGAACATCCGGGAGAAGAGGCTTCTCTGGCCGTTGACGGAAAAAAAGATACTATATGGCACAGCAATTATGGAAACGGCACAAAAGCAGATATTGCCGGCAATAAAAACAATACCTACACCATTCTTCTGGATCAAAAGACGGATATCGGAAAACTGACTTACCTTCCAAGACAGACCGGAAATAATAACGGAATTATTTTGAAATATGAACTTTCCTACAGTCAGACAGAAGATGGTGATGATTTCCAGATCATCCCTCTGGCAGACAATACCTGGGCAAATAACCGGACAGAAAAAAGTGTTTCTCTGGATCTTGCAGATGTAAGAAGAATCCGCATCCGTGCACTTTCCACGGCCGGAACCCCTGCAGATACCTATATTTCCGCAGCTCAGTTTTCTCTTTATGAAAAATACAGTATCTACGACAAACATACGTATCTCAGTGATCTTTATCAGACGCCTGACGAAAATGGAAACACGGTAAAAGAAAACGCAAATGCCGACGGGACAGCGATCACACTGAAAACAAACGAAAAAGAACGAACCTTTGAAAAAGGAATTGGCATGAGATCCGGTGATACTGCCGTCTGGGATATCTCAGGGCTGAACAGCGATGCACTCTCCTTATGGATCGGTATGAATAAAAAAGGAACTTCTGATGCATCAGTACAGATTTACGGCGACGGAACGTTGCTTTACACTTCTGTTCCATTTAATGGAAGTGACAATGCCATTTCCGTTTATCTGGATATCACCGGCGTAAAGATTTTAAAATTCTGTGCAGACGGCAAAAACGGATCAGAACAGATCGCTCTTGCAGATGTCATGCTTGAAAATCAGAAAGACAAAGAAACCCTGAATTTAAAAGTCGGGGATCAGGCAGTGTTTCTTCGAAACACTTCCCTTACACCGGAAGACCGCGGAAAAGCAACGTTTGTCAGCAGTGATCCTTCCGTGGCAACGGTAAATGAAAGGGGTGTTGTGACCGCACACAGTACCGGAAGTGCAACGATCCAGGTAAAATTTGGCAGCAATGAGACAGTTGTATGCAAAGTAACTGTAACAGAAAAGCCAAAGAAAAAGGAACCAGAAACACCGGATACGGAAAACAAGATACCTTCTGTATCTGACAGACCGGAAACACCTGAAAGCGGCAACACCAGACCATCGCAAAAGGTTCCTTCTGTTGGCAGTGTGAAAAAATTAAATGGTGTCCACTATACTGTTACAAAAACTTCCGCAAAAGGCGGAACGGCGGAAGTAACGAAAATAACCGGCAAAAAACGCAAGATTACCATTGCATCCGAAGTGAAGATCAACGGATTTTCTTTCAAAGTTACTTCCGTCCGGAAAAATGCCGCTAAAAACAACAAAAAGATCAGCACTCTGCCTATTGGAAAAAATATCATTTCCATCGGTGCAAACAGTTTTTCCGGATGCAAAAATTTAAAGAATATTACACTTAAGGGAACAAAATCCATAAAAATCAAAGCAAAAGCACTGGCAGGTACTTCCAGAAAGATAAAGATAACCGTACCCAAAAAAATTTCTGCAAGGACATTGAAAAAACTGAAAAAGAATCTGCAAAAAGCCGGGATCAGCAAAAAAGCTGTTTATCAAAAGAAATGATCCGTATAGTACAAAAAGAAAAAGAAATACGGTCACAGCTTGACGGAAAAGTCAAAAATATGCTATGCTTATCTGAGAATAGTTTGTGCATATTAAACAAAAACTGTTTTGAATTATGCAAAACTATTTTTCTGGTATTGTCTATTTTCTAAAGAAGGGAGAATGAAAATGAAAACAAGACATAAAATCATGAGTTTCTTGCTTTCAGGTGCTATGGTATTCAGCCTGTTGCCGGCATCGGCAATTGGTACAGTAAAGGCAGCTTCTGTGAATTATGCACTGACTGCAACAGCAACCGCATCTGGAAGTGAAACATCGGCATTTGGTCCGGAAAAGGCAAAAGACGGAGATGCAACAACAAAAACTTCCCGCTGGGCAAGTGAAGAACGTGATGCAAGTGAGAGCAATCCGCACTGGCTGGCTATGGATCTTGGTGAAGTCAAGACTGTAAACAGTGTTATCATCACCTGGGAGAGACGAAATCCAACCAATTATGCAATCGAAACTTCCGAAGACGGAAGCACATGGAAAGCGGTAAAAACTTTTACTTCTGCTCCTGCGGAAAAAGAGCAGATCATCAATCTGGATAATCCGGTGCAGACCAGATATATCCGTGTCCGCATCAATACGTTTAACCCAACCGCAGAAGGCATTACCTGGAAAACAGTTTCCATCTATGAATTTGGAGTTTATGGAGAAAAACAGAGCAGCGGCAGTGAAGTCTGGGATGCTCTGAACAATCTGACTGTAAAAGCAGGAGACAAAAAGTTGAATCTTCCGACCGTAGAGGGCGGAAAAGTAGAAGCCTATGCAGACTATGAACAGATCATCGACACAGACGGAACCATTTATCAGCCTCTGGAAGATAAGACCGTTTCTGTTGAATTTAAAGTTACCGATCAGAACAACAAGGTAACAAAAAAAGAGATTGCAATCACCGTTCCTGGAACGCATACAGCGACCGCAGATGAGAATGCAAAACCTGCCGTTCTTCCGGAACTGGCAGAGTGGGCAGGTGCTACCGGCAATTTCACCATCTCGAAAAACTCACGCATCGTGATCAATGCTGCTGACAAAGATACACTTTCTTCCATGGCAGAAGCATTTGCAGCAGATTATAAAGACATTGTCGGAAACGATATTTCCGTTGTATATGGAAGTGAAAGCGATGTGAAAGCAGGAGATTTTTATTTTGCATTGACAGCAAAAGGAAAAGGCCTGAAAGACGAAGGTTATCTTTCACAGATCGGAGATTCCATCAAAACAGAATCCGAGACTGCAACAGGTGCTTACTGGGCAACCAGAACCTTCCTGCAGATTCTGAAGCAGAACAAAACAACGATCCCGAAAGGAACGACAAGAGATTATCCGAAATACAAGGTCAGAGGTGTGATCCTTGACGTCGGACGAAAAGCAACCGAACTTCAGACCGTAAAAGATGTTGCGGCAACAATGTCCTGGTACAAGATGAATGACTTACAGGTACATCTGAATGATAACCTGATCTTCCTTGAGGACTACTGGGATACCAATGCGGAGACTACGATGCAGAACAGCTTTACAAAGGCCTACGCTGCTTTCCGTCTGGAATCTTCTGTAAAAAATGATGAAGGTAAAACTGCGACAGCAACCGATCTGTATTATACAAAAGATCAGTTCCGCAGCCTGATCAAAGATTCCAGAACGATCGGTGTCAATATCGTTCCGGAAATCGATGTACCGGCACACGCACTGGCATTTACAAAAACATTCCAGAACTGTGCTTTAAAGAAAATGAATTCCAGCAATTGGAAACGTCCACTGACAGATCATCTGGATCTTTCCAAACCGGAATCCACGCAGCTGGCAAAAAATATCTTCTCCGATTATATTGATGGAGAAAATCCTGTTTTCGATGAACAGACAACCGTACATATCGGTGCGGATGAGTACGAAGACGATGCAACCCTGTACCGCAATTTTGTAAATGAAATGGATGATTATATGAAGTCCAAAAACCGAAAAATGCGTATGTGGGGCGGTCTTACCAGAATCAAGTCTGATACAGAAGTCCGCGGCGATGGTGTGGAGATCAATGTATGGAGCAAAGACTGGGCAGATCCTACGGAAATGTACAATCTTGGCTTTGAACTGATCAACTCTCTGGACTCCAATGTATATATCGTTCCGGCAGCAGGATACTATGCAGATTATCTGAATGCTGCAAGCCTCTATGCAAACTGGAAACCGAATGTATTTAAAAGCGGTAATTTAAATACAACGATTCCGGCCGGTGATCCGCAGATGATCGGTGGTGCTTACGCACTGTGGAATGACTCCATCGATACCAGAGGAAACGGTGTCACAGACTATGATGTCTTTGACCGTATCTACCAGCCAATGTCTGCACTGAGTGAAAAACTCTGGGGCGAAGGCACAAAGACATACAACGAAGTAAAAGCAACCACTGCAAAAGTTTCCACTGCTCCGAACACCAATCCGTATCATGAAATTGAGAGCACGGGAAGTACTTACGCAGAATACAATTTTGACAAAGAAGACGGAAGTGATGCTTCCAAGAACAAATACAATGCAGTGTCTGCTGAACATGCAACTTACACAGAAGGAAAAGTCGGCAAAGCCCTGTCTATGGAAAGTGATACCTGCATTGAAACACCGCTTGACAAATCTCCGGCAGGAACCAGCCTTTCCTTCTGGGTGAAAAAGGCAGCAGGAGGATCCTCTGATGAACAGGTTCTGTTTGAAGGTTCTTCCACACTTGGTGATTACACGATCAAAGCCGTTCAGAAGAATACCGGAAAAGTCGGATATTCCAGAGAAGGTTATGATTATTCCTTTGACTATACACTTCCGGAAGACGAATGGGTACATCTGACGATCAAAGGCTATAAAGACAAAGCAGAACTGTATGTAAACGATTCTGATACAGCTATTCCGGCTGTTATGGATACTGCAACAAAGCTTGGTACACAGTACCGTCTTGCAACATTAAACATCCCGATCAAATACATCGGAAGCACGACTGGAAACAGTTTCAATGGTCTGATCGATGAAATCGAACTGACAAACGATCAGGATGACAGCATCATCCCTACAACGGATTTCAGCTTCACCTGTGATAACGAGCAGAATCCGGCAGAGGGCAGCGACGGTCCGATCTCCAATGCATTTGACGGAGATACCAGCACCTTATGGCACAGCCAGTACTCACCATCCATAAAAGCACTTCCGGCAACGTTTACCGTAGATATGGGCAAAGAATATAAGATCAACAAACTGACTTATGTTCCAAGACAGTCCGGCGGAGCAAACGGATATATCACAAGCTATGATTTGTATGTCAAGAAAGCAGAAAGTGATGACTGGACACAGGTTGTAACAGATGGTGTATGGGCATCTGATACAAAAGAAAAGACCGCAAAATTCAACACAGTTGATGCAAGATATATCAAATTTGTTGCAAAAGAGGGAAGCAATGGTTTTGCTACTGCAAGCGAATTCCATATCCATCAGGTTCTGAATGAAGAAGAACAGGAAGTAACAAAAGCTCAGGAAGCACTGAATGAAGCGGTAAATGACAGCAGCATAAAAGGTATTTATGAAGCAGGAAATGCAGACGGAACGTATACAAGTGCAAGCTGGACAGCATTCAAGGAAGCATACGAAGCAGCAAAAGCACCATCTGAAGGAGCAAGTGCAGAAGAACTGAAGACACTGCTGACAAATCTCCAGAATGCAAAAGCAGGTCTTAAGAAGTCACAAACAGAGACACCACCTACTCCAAACCAGACGGAAACACCGGCTACACCTGGACAGACAGAAAAACCATCTACACCGGAAAAACCGACCGTTGTTCAGAAAGTAAGCAAGAATGTGACTTACCGTGTTCTGGATACAAAGAAAAAAACAGCAGCTGTTGTTGGTGTCGGAGGCAAAAAAGGCAAAAAAGTTACTTCTGTGACCATCGCAAAAACAGTGAAGATCAATGGCGTTACCTATAAAGTAACCAAGATTGGCAAAAACGCATTCAAAGGCTGCAAGTATCTGAAGAAAATTACAATCGGAAGTAATGTGAAGAAGATTGAAAAAGGTGCATTTGCAAACTGCCGAAAACTTGCAAGTATCAATATGAAAAAGGCAAATGGAATCACATCCATCGGAAGCAAGGCCTTCAGCAGGATCAATTCAAAAGCAAAAGTGAGCGTACCTTCCAAAAAACTTTCCAAATATACAAGAATGCTGAAAAAAGCTGGACTTCCAAAGAAAGCGGTTATTAAAAAATAGAAATATGCTTTAAAAGCATATCTTCCGGAAAAAGAGACGGAGAGAACAAAATCTGTTTTCTCCGTCTTATTTTTCTTTGTTTTTCGGTTGACGCTTCCGACGCTTTCGACTATAATAAAAATAGTATGGCTTTCTATGCCGCAATTTTGAAAGAAAAGAGCGAATATAATTATGATAAAAAGTATGACAGGCTTTGGAAGATATGAAAATCACCAGGGCGACCGCAAGTTTACGGTTGAGATGAAGTCCGTCAACCACCGCTATTTTGATTCCAACATCAAAATGCCGAAAAAACTCAGTATTTTTGAATCTGCTATTCGAAATCTTCTCAAAGAATATATACAGCGTGGAAAAGTTGATATTTTTATTACTTATGAGGATTTCACAGAAACCAATGTCTCTTTGAAATACAACGAGAACATTGCAGCAGAGTATGTAAAATATTATCAGCAGCTTTCGGAAAAATTTGATCTGCCAAATGATATCCGTGCCTCCGTGATCGGACGCAGTCCGGAAGTTTTCACAATGGAAGAGCAGCCGGTAGATGAACAGGAGATTTGGGCAGTCCTTGAAACAGCACTTCGTGGGGCATGCGAGCAGTTTGTAGAATCCCGCATCCGAGAAGGGGAAAATCTGAAGCTGGATCTGATTGAAAAACTGGACGGTATGCTTACCGATGTGGCAGCGATTGAAAAACGTTCCCCGGAAATTCTTCAGGCATATCGCACCAAACTGACCGAAAAAGTAAAAGAACTGCTTAGTGACACACAGCTCGAGGAGAGCCGTATCGCAACAGAAGTGATTCTTTATGCAGACAAAATCTGCACGGATGAAGAAACGGTTCGTCTGCACAGCCATATCGAGAGCATGAAACAGACACTGCAAACCGGCGGAAGCATCGGCAGAAAACTGGACTTTATAGCCCAGGAAATGAACCGGGAGGCAAATACTATTTTGTCCAAGGCAAACGACCTGGAAACTTCCAATCTTGCGATCAATCTGAAAACAGAGATTGAAAAAGTAAGAGAGCAGATCCAGAATATAGAATAGGGGGGATACGATTGTCAGGATTGATCAATATCGGGTTTGGCAATGCAGTCAATACCGCCAAAGTCGTGGCAGTCATCAACCCGGATGCAGCACCGGTCAAACGTCTGGTGTCCCATGCAAGAGAAGAGGGACGCATCATTGATGCCACACAGGGAAGACGTACCAAGGCTGTGATCATCACGCAGGAAGACCATATCATTCTGTCGGCACTGCAGCCGGACACGATCGCAAAACGTTTTTCACAAAAAGATGCATTTCAGGAACGAGAGGCTCAAGGAGGCAGTTTATGAATAAAAAAGGCATTCTGATTATTTTATCCGGATTTTCCGGAGTAGGAAAAGGAACCGTTGTCAGACGTCTTCTTTCCGATTACGATAATTACGCACTTTCCATTTCCGCAACAACACGAAAACCTCGTGAAGGAGAAGAAGATGGGGTGTCATATTTTTTCAAGAGCAAAGAAGAGTTTGAACAGATGATAAAAGAAGACTCTTTTATCGAACATGCCAGATATGTTGAAAATTACTATGGTACGCCAAAAGCATATGTACAGGAACAGTTAGATGCCGGAAAAGATGTGATTCTGGAGATTGAGATCCAGGGGGCTTTAAAAGTAAAAGAAAAATACCCTGATGCTCTGATGCTGTTTCTGGTTCCGCCGGATGCACAGACTTTAAAAGAACGTCTGGTTGGCCGTGGCACGGAAACAGCCGATGTCATCCATGACCGTCTGGAACGTGCAGCACAGGAAGCCCAGGAAATGGGCTCTTATGAATACATTATTGTAAATGATGATCTGGATACCTGTGTGAAACAGGTGCACGAATTAATACAGAGTGCACACTGTAAGAAATCCCACAATACAGCATTTATCAAAGAACTGCAGCAGGATATGAACTGCTTTTTGAAAGGAGAATGATTTTATGTTACATCCATCTTACACAGACTTAATGAAAGTTGCAAACAGTGAAGTAAATGAAGGTGAAACACCTGTCGTAAACAGCCGCTATTCTATCGTAATGGCAACGGCAAAACGTGCCAGAGAACTGATCGACGGTGCACCGGCACTGGTATATAGCGACGGCAAAAAACCGCTGTCCATCGCAGTAGAAGAATTAGATAAAGGAAAGATCAAAATCCTGGCTGAAGATGAGAGCGGTGAAGATGAAGAATAAGAAAATTTTATTTATCTCTCTTGGCTGTGACAAAAACCTGGTTGATTCGGAAGTGATGCTTGGCATCCTCGCTGACCGCGGCTTTGAGATGACGGACACGGAAGTCGATGCGGATATTATCATCATCAACACCTGCTGTTTTATCAATGATGCTAAAGAAGAAAGCATCAACACGATCCTGGAAATGGCAGAATATAAAAAGACCGGTCCGTGCAAGGCTCTGATTGTAACGGGCTGTCTGGCACAGCGTTATAAACAGGAGATTGTCGATGAAATACCGGAAGTCGATGCGGTGATCGGTACTTCCAAGTACGATGAGATTTTTGATGCAGTAGATCAGGCTTTAAAAGGTTCTCATTTTCTGGATGTAGATGATCTTGACCGGCTTCCGTCCGTACCCGGCAAGCGTATTCTAACAACAGGCGGGCATTATGCACATCTGAAGATTGCAGAGGGATGTGACAAGCACTGTACCTACTGTATCATCCCGAAGATTCGCGGCAATTACCGCAGCGTCCCGATGGAGCAGTTACTTGCAGAAGCCGCTTCGCTTGCAGAGCAAGGTGTAAAAGAGCTGATTCTGGTTGCCCAGGAGACGACACTGTACGGCGTGGATCTTTACGGCAAAAAGTCTCTGCATATTCTTCTCCAGGAACTTGCAAAGATCAAGGGAATCCGCTGGATCCGCATCCTGTACTGTTATCCGGAAGAGATTTATCCGGAGCTGATCGAGACAATCAAGAATGAGAAAAAAGTCTGTCACTATCTGGACATGCCGATCCAGCATGCCAGCGATGCCATTCTCAAACGCATGGGAAGACGCACGACAAAAGCACAGTTAAAAGAAACCGTTTCCCTTCTTCGAAAAGAGATTCCGGATATTGTTCTGCGAACCACGCTGATCGCCGGCTTCCCGGGAGAGACACAGGAGCAGCATGAAGAACTGATGGAATTTGTCGATGAGATGGAGTTCGAACGCCTTGGCGTCTTCGCTTATTCACCGGAAGAAAACACACCGGCAGCCTCTATGCCGGATCAGATCCCGGAGGAAATAAAAGAAGAGCGAAGAGATGCTATCCTCGAACTTCAGCAGGAGATCGCTTTTGATAAAGCAGCCGATATGGTCGGACGTACCTTATATGCCATGATTGAGGGAAAAGTAGCAGACGAACCGGCATATGTCGCAAGAACCTATGCCGACTCCCCGGATATTGACGGTTATGTCTTTGTCAACACCAGCGAGATGCTGATGTCTGGCGATTTTGTAAAAGTAAAGATCACAGGTTCCGCAGAATACGATCTGATCGGAGAACTTGTGTAAAAATAATCGAACATTGGGTGTAACTCTGGTAACACAGGGCTGCACCTTTTTTTGTGCATTTTTGCTGCGATAAAAAATATCTATATGTTCGGTATTTATTGTAAATGGATTGATTGTCATTACACCGGATTTTGATAATTTTACTGCAAAGCTCATCGCAGCAGATAAATATCAAAATATATGACAGAAATACCAATTTTGGAGGGAGTTAAAAACAGGGAATATTATGGAAGATCAGCAACGACTATTGAAAACAAATGCAAGATAGAGTATGGAACAGAGCAAGGATTAGCAGCACTGATTTATGGAGAAAAAGGATTAAGCTCGTTGCCAATACAGGATATTGCAGGGGAGCATATAGATACAGATAATGAGTACATGTATTACTATTCGGTTGAATTTATAAAATAGCACTAATAAAAAGAAGAGGATGTCACGTAATCTGATTTGATTCGTTGGCATCCTTTTTTGACA
>SKED01001738.1_pt1 | contig 17477 bp, 12 predicted proteins | sample 4826651 | NCBI WGS metagenome assembly SKED01 (sample SAMN11008818, study PRJNA524170) | human gut metagenome | biome: Human fecal sample; material: Feces; isolation source: fecal sample from pouch patient p19 | host: Homo sapiens | place: Israel: Tel-Aviv | collected 2016-06-28
GCCAGAGAGTTTGTATCTGCCAGCGGTTCCCCCTGGTTGGCGGATATGACGATGTCTTCGTCATCGGGAACTGCGCCAATGACCGGGACTGCCAGAATATCTGCCACGTCATCTACCGACATCATATCTCCCCGCCGCACCATATCCATACGGATCCGGTTCACGATCAGACGGATGTCTTCCATGCGTGCCGCCTCCAGAAGACCGATGATACGGTCGGCATCCCGGATAGCGGATACCTCCGGAGTAGTAACTACAATGGCCCGGTCCGCACCGGCAATGGCATTCTGGAAGCCCTGCTCAATTCCTGCAGGACAGTCAAGTAGTATATAATCGAACTCTTCCCGCAGATCATCTACCAGCTTTTTCATCTGACCGGGGTTCACAGAGGACTTGTCCCGGGTCTGGGCAGATGGCAGCAAATAAAGGTTCGGGTATCTTTTGTCTCTTATCAGGGCCTGCTTCATACGGCAGTTGCCTTCCACCACATCTACGAGATTGTAGATGATGCGGTTTTCCAGTCCCATCACAACATCAAGATTGCGCAGGCCGATGTCTGTGTCGATCAGCACAACGCTGTAGCCTAAAAGTGCCAGGCCTGTCCCGATGTTTGCGGTGGTGGTGGTTTTGCCGACCCCGCCTTTTCCAGAAGTAATTACCATGACTTCACTCATAGAAACGCCTCCTGAAAAATTCTACCGAATCTATTTTACCCTATATTCTTAAATATTTCCAGTATTAATTGAAATTTAACATATTTAAGAAAGATTTTTTTATTACTTTCGTACAAATACTACAATTTTCTACAGAAGCAATCATGGGTCCCTTGCCCAGTTTCTTTCCTTTGTCACCATAATGACAGGAAATATCGGCAATCCGGATTTGAAGAGGCACCATTTCCATGGCGGCCACCACAGCTTCCCTGTTCCCGGAGACGCCCGCGTGAACAGAGCCGCGCAGTTCCCCCAGCACAATGATATTTCCTTTGGCCGCCACACGGGCACCGTGACGCACGTCTCCAATGATGACGATGCTGGCCTCTGATTCTATGGATTCTCCCCGGTGCAGATCTCCCCGGTAAAACTGGCCAGTCCGCTCAGAAAACTCCATCAGCTTCTGGTTCAGCGCTTTCTCACACCGTTCCACCCGCTCTAAATCCTGATCTAACAGGCAGAGCACTTCGATACCGGAGTTTTCCGTGATGGTGTTGACAATCTGCATTTCCTGGGCGGCCGTAAGCGTACGCCCCTGTAAAAGCAGCGCCATCTGGGCATTCCCCCAGAACCGGGCTGACTCCTTAAATTTTATAGCAAGTTCCGCGATCAGCTCTTCAAAGGCGCACTCCGGATCCAGAATCACCGTCATGCCGGCTTTGCTGCTTTTGATCACAATCCTGTTTTTCATGGTTTCACCCGCTCCCCTTAGTTTTTATCAGTCTCCGACCCTGACATTGGAGACCTCCAGGGCTCCATTACCCAGGATGGAATCCAGATCGGTATATCCGTAGTAAAAGCGGTAGACATTTTTTGCCACCATTGCCGCGTTAGAGGAGGAATATCCATAAGGGATATTGACAGTAACGCAGATTTCCGGATTTGTATACGGGCCATAGGAAATAAAGAACGCATGGTTGCCACGGGTTCTGGACTCCTGTGCCGTACCGGTCTTACCGGCAATTTCCACCTCCAGATCTTTAAAGATCTTGTTAACGGAACCATCGGTCACCACGGCACGCATACCCTGATGCACCGCATCCCAGGTAGAATCCGCAATGTCCACATGTCCCGTTACTTCCGGTGTGAAATCTTTGATGAGATTTCCTTCCGAGTCCGTCATCTTGTCCAACAGGCTCAAGTCATAGACGGTTCCACTGTTGGCAATGGCCGCCACGTAACGGGAAAGCTGTACATTGGAATAAGAGTTGGTACCCTGTCCCATAGCAGAACGCTCTGGGTCTTCTGTGGTCAGCTCCGGTGTCGTCTCCGGAATTTCAATGCCGGAGGGACGGTTTAAACCGAACATGGAAGCATAACGGCGGATGGTGTCCACCCCCATATCCGTGGAGTAAACCAGAGTGTCACGGTTTGTTGCCAGGCGGTGCGCTACCTCCGCAAAAAAGTAGTTGCAGGAGTTCTGGATGCCGCCAACAACGGTCAGCGGTCCATGATGTCCCGGATAGATCCAGCACTTGATCGGCGGATCTACTTCTTTGTATTCACCGGTACAGTCAATGGTTTCGTAAAGGCCGATGACCTTCTCTTCCAGTCCCGCAATGGCGGTGATCGGCTTAAATGTGGAACCCGGCGCTTTCTTGGCCTGGGTCGCGTTGTTGTAAAGCGGCAGGGACAAGTCTTCCTGAAGCTGTTTCATATATGCCGGATCAGCACTTCCGGACAGACGGTTGTTGTCATAGCTTGGGTAGGTAACCAGCGCCCGCACCTCTCCGGTATTGACATCTGTAATGACCACGCCGCCCGTACACGGATCCAGTGCCAGCTGCGCCGGTGTCAGTTCGATGTTCTGAATTTTGCGCCGTATAAACTGGAATGCGTATTCCTCACCATTGGCTGTTAAAAGCTGTACCTCGTTTGCGTCATATGGGAGCACTCCCTGTGCATACAGGGCCAGGCAAAGCTGGCGTCCGGTGATGACCTGGTCGTTGATCAGATAGCGGTAAATGCGTTTGGTAAACTTCGCGTCATCTTTTAACTGATCCAGGGTATAGTCCACCAGCACCTGGTAAATATCATCCGCACTGGAATATTTGCTGGTGACATTCAGCTTCGTGGTATCGATCCAGTTTTCCGAAATACCGGCATAAATGTAATCCCGAAGACTGATCTCATCATTTTTCCAGGCCAGATAGCTTTCACTGTTCTGGTCAATGCGGTCTTTCTGGACAATTCCCACCGTACTGTCAGAAAGCCAGTTGTAGATGTAGGCCATGTAAGCCATCATATCCTGCGGCAGGTCTTTCATCATGGTTGGATGGTCGCTCATAAGCTCATAACGCAGCCGGTCTAAAATCTGCTCTCTGGACGAAGTATAAACAGACTGGATCTGGCGTTCAATATCTGTGGCATCCTCCGAAGCCATGTGGCTCAGGGAAAGCACATTATTGTTGATGAGCTGGTAATACGCATCCTTGACCGGAATACTGATCTTAGATGAGTCCGTGATGGCAGAGGTATCTACATCCTGGTTGACCAGGGCTTTGGCTACAATACCGGCCAGCTGCTGTTCAATCAGATGATAGATTCCCATCTGAAGATCGCGGTCAATGGTCAGGTAAATGTCGTTTCCGGTGGATGCCTGGGTCTCAGAAATCACCTTCATGACATTTCCCACGTTGTTGACCACCAGATTCTTGTAACCCTTGTGTCCCTGGAGTTCCAGTTCCATGGATGCCTCAATGCCGGTACGGCCGACAATATCGCTGAGTTCATACTCCGGATTTGTCTTTTTGAGCTCCTCCAGCTGGTCCTCCTGTACCTTACCGGTGTAGCCGATGATCGGCGCAAAATACTCTGCGTCATTATAGCGGCGGATAGTCGTCTCTGCCACCTCCACACCCTTCAGCTCCGCAGTATGTTCCATCAGATCTGCTACGGTCTCATCATCCACCCGGTCACAGATGGTAATCGCCTCATATTTTTTATATGCGACAAGTGACATCGTATACCGGATATTGACAAGCTGCACCAGTTCCGCGTCAGAAAGAATCAGGGGATTGCCCTTATCATCTTTCATCTTGTCAATCCCGTATGCTGTTTTTTTCTTTTCGATCAGTTCTCTTGCTGTCACTGCTGTCGGGTATTTTCCCTTGTCATCATCCAGCTCATCTACGGATTTGCGTCCATAAAAATCCCGCAGGAACCGTTTTCTTGCAGCCTCCGATGATGAGGTATAGACGATTTCCCCATCGTCATTGATCGCAATTTCCAGCTTACCCTGCGCCTGATAACCATGTTTGTTCAAAATCCGGATCAGTTTCAGGATCATGGAATTCATGCCGGCACTTTTTGGATAATCGCCCGTATCCTGTACCGTCACTGCGTAAGCCAGCTCATTGTAGGCCAGAAGATTCCCGTTGCGGTCATAGATATTGCCGCGGGTGCCCGGCGTTGTCACTGTTTTTTCGATCATCTGGACATAATCTTCCAGATAGGATTCTCCGTTTACAATCTGCAGATCGAACAGCTTGACCGCCAGAATCAAAAACATGCCGGTAAATACCAGCGCCAGCGCAAAGATACGGGAGCTTAAGACCCGTTTTAAAAAATCATATAATTTATGGAAGAAATCTTTCAGCACGCTTATGTCACTCCTATTTGTGTCTCATGTTTCGGTATTTAATATTCCCGTTCCCGCCGATTGTCCAGCTCATCCAGTCTCCGGTTTGCAGACAGGAAAAAGCGATAAATAAGCAGCGTTGTTACAACTGTGAAGATCAGCTCCGGAATGATGATTTCCTTTGCGTAATATAGAAAATCCAGCCGGTTGCGGATCAGAAAACGGAACACGTAAATATACAGGTTGTAGATCAGTTCATTGACCAGACTCATGACCAGCGGCAGATTGATATAGTCCTCATAGTAATACTGGGTGCAGATGCCGTTGAAATAGCCGATGTTGATGAACAGCAGTGTATAAAAACCGAAGGGGCCGCTGTAAAACAGATCCAGTAAAATTCCGGCAAACAGACCGTATAACAGTCCCGCTTCCTTTCCGTAAATAAATCCAAAGGAAAAGGTCAGGATCAGAAGCAAGTTCGGAGTTGCCGTGAGAAACGGAATCAGCGGAAACACACAGTTCTGGACCGTAAAAGCCAGGATCATCAGTACCACATTCAATAAGAACCGTTTCATGCGCCTGTCTGTGCCCCCTCTGTATTTTCTGTACTCTCTTGCGGTGCCTCTTCCTCTTTCAGGGTCGTGATGACCAGCACCTCCTGCAGGCTGTCAAAGTGTGCTGCCGGAATCAGGTAACCGGACTTGGTCAGACGGCTCTGGTCTATGGTGATATCGGCCGCGTAGCCGATCAGGATTCCTGGAAGAAATTTAGAACTGATGTTGGAGGTCACAATGCGGTCTCCGTCTTTCAGATCGCCGTTCTCCGCAATGTTGCTCAAACGCAGCCTCCCCTCTCCGAACAAAGTCAGGTCACCGGATACAATGCAGGTATCTCCGGACTGCTGGGCCATGCCGCTGACACGGCTCACATCATCAATGATGGAGCGGACTGTGGCATAATGAGCTCCCACATCCGTAACAATGCCCACCAGGCCGCCTCCGGCCATGACGTTGGCATCTACCTGAACACCGTCCGCAGAACCTTTGTTGATCCGAAATACCTGAAACCAGTCACCAGAGTCCTTCGCAATGACCCTGGCTCCAATCTTCTGATACTGCATATAGTCCTGATCCAGATCATAAAGCTCCCGCAGACGCTGCAGTTCAAACTGTTCCGACTGCAGGCGGCTGTTCTCCTCCACCAGCGCGTCGATGCGTTCCTGCAGAGCCTGCTTTTCCGCCATGGCGCTGCGCAACGTGCTGTAGTTGCTGATTCCGTTGTAAAGTGAGGTACCCACCCGGTTCACTCCCGACTGGATCGGGCTTAAGACATAGCCCACGCCGCTTCTCAGCGGATTTAAGAATCCATCCTTAAACGATGTAATGCCGATCAGCAGAATGCAGAAAACCGACAGTCCGATCAGAATGTATTTGCTGCGTTTTGATTCCATCTGTTATAATCCCCGTTCTTTCATGCTGACATAAGTGCCATCACCTATGATGATATGATCTAACACCGGAATGCCGATCACCCGTCCGGCCTCCTCCACCCGCCGGGTAAGAAGGACATCTTCCCTGCTGGGTTCCGGATCGCCGCTGGGGTGATTGTGCACCAGGATCAGGCTTACCGCCTGAAATTTCAATGCCTGGATAAAGATTTCCCTCGGTGTGGCAAGAGACGCATTCACCGTCCCCTTAGACAGCGCTACGTCTCCAATCATGTTTTGTTTCGTATTAAAAAGCATCATGTGAAACTCTTCCTGTTCCTTATGACGCAGGTCTTCCTGATAGTATTCCGCCACCTGGGCCGGATCGTTGAAACGAACCGGACTCTTTATGGCTTTGCGTTTCCAGATGCGTCTGGACAGTTCTCCAATACACTGGAGCTGGATGGCTTTCACCTGCCCAATGCCCTTGACGCTCATCAGCTCCGGCAAGGACAAATGCAAAAGTCCCAGAATTCCTTCTCCGGGACCTCCAAGCTCCAGAATCCGGGCAGCCAGCTCCAGTACGCTCTCCTGCGTGCTTCCGGTCCGGAGGATCACAGCCAGAAGCTGTGCGTCACTCAAATGCTCCGGCCCGGATTTTACGCAGCGTTCATATGGCCGCTCATCATGGGGCAGCTCTTTCATTGTCGTGTGTTTCATCGTTCACCCTCCATTCTCTCTCCAAGTACGAAGCGGAAGGGAACAATTTTTAGTTTACCACAAATCAAATATCGTGTATACAAAAAATGGAAAACTTTAGAAATGGTTAATATTTTCTACCACAAAAAATTACAGCGTCACAATGCCTGCTTCTACCATCTTCTGCAGGGACATTAAGATGCCCAGCTTTGCGTGATACCAGGTCAGGCCGCCCTGGAAATAAACCGCATACGGCGGCTTGATCGGGCCATCGGCACTCAGCTCAATGGAGGAGCCCTGTACAAAGGCACCTGCTGCCATGATGACCGGTGCGTCGTAACCCGGCATATCCCACGGTTCCGGGGATACAAAGCTGTCCACCGGCGCTGCTGCCTGGATGCCCCTGCAGAATGCTACCATGCCTTCCGGAGTTCCCAACGTCACGGCCTGGATGATGTCGTGACGGGACTCGGTGCTGTTCGGAACAACGGCAAAACCCAGTTTTTCATACACATTGGCTGCAAAGATCGCGCCCTTTAACGCCCCTGCCACAGTGGTCGGGGACATGAACAGGCCCTGATAGAAGGACTGGTTCAGGCCCAGGCTTGCTCCTACCTCTTTTCCAAGTCCCGGTGCGCTTAAGCGGTAGGATGCCTGCTCTACGCAGGATTTTTTACCAACGATATAGCCGCCGATCGGTGCCAGGCCGCCGCCCGGGTTTTTAATTAAGGAACCAACGATCATGTCAGCACCAACGTCCGTCGGCTCAATGCGTTCTACAAACTCACCGTAGCAGTTATCTACCATGCAGAGCACATCCGGCTTTACGCTCTTGCAGAACGCGATCAGCTCACCGATCTGGGTTACGGAGAAGGTCGGGCGGGTCTGATAACCCTTGGAGCGCTGAATGGTGATAAGCCTGGTCTTCTCATTGATGGCCTTGCGGATGTTCTCATAATCGAAAGTGCCATCCTCCAGAAGGTCAACCTGGCGGTAGATCACGCCGTACTCTTTTAAAGAGCCGGCAGATTCACGGATACCAATAACCTCTTCCAGGGTATCGTAGGGTTTTCCCACCGGGGAAAGGAGCTCATCGCCCGGACGCAGATTGCCAGACAGCGCCACATGCAGAGCATGGGTGCCGGAAATCAGCTGTGGGCGCACCAGGGCATCCTCACCGTGGAAAGCCTTTGCATACACCTCTTCCAGGGTATCACGGCCCAGGTCGTTGTAACCGTAACCGGTGGTTGCCGCAAAGTGGATATCGCTGACGCGGGCCTCCTGCATTGCCTTTAACACCTTCATCTGGTTGAACTCAGCGTTTTCGTCGATGGCTTTAAACCGTTCCTTTAAGTGTTCTTCAATCTCTGTTCCAAATTTCAGGACCTCCTGGCTGATGCCCAGTTCCTGATACATCTCATTCAGTTCCATGTTCGTTTCTTCCTCCAAAGTAATCCTTACAAATATATTCTAAAATTTTCTTCTGGTCATCTTCCTTGGTGTCCAGGTCACCGTTTTGATGTCTCCACAGGGCATGTTTATCATCTACAGCAATAAAACGCACATCCCGCTCCCGCTTAAACCAGGTGAGCTGGCGCTTCGCGAAATGTCTCGTATCCCGCTTGATGATATAAACTGCCTCCTCCAGGCTGATCTTTCCATCCAGGTAATCCAGGATTTCCTTGTAGCCAAGACCCTGCATGGCCACCATGTCACGGGTGCAGCCCATTTCTTTCAAACGCTTCACCTCGTCCACCAGGCCCTGCTCCATCATGATGTCCACCCGCTGGTCAATCCGCTCATAAAGAGCAGCGCGATTGCGGGTCAGCACATAGTAATACAGGTCGTAAGGGGACTGTTTCTCCCGTTCCCGCTTATTGTGCTCGGAAATCTTTTCTCCAGTCAGCCGGTAATATTCAATCGCGCGAATCACTCTTTTTACATTATTCGCGTGAATCGCTTCGGCAGATTCCGGATCAATCTGAGCCAGCATCTGGTGTAAATACTCCTCGCCCTTTTCTGCGGCAAGCTGCTCCAGTTCTTCCCGGATGCCGCTGTGATCTTCGTTTTCAGTAAAATCTATATCGTAAGCCAGTGCCTGAATATAAAATCCGGTGCCTCCGGTCACGATCGGTACATGGCCGCGGCTGTAGATTCCCGCCATGGCTTCCTTCGCCATAGCCTGGAAGCTGGTCACATTAAACTCCTCCCATGGCTCCAGCACATCAATGAGATGATGAGGCACTCCCTCCATCTCTTCCGGCATGATCTTGGCCGACCCAATGTCCATATGGCGGTACACCTGCATAGAATCGGCACTGATGATTTCTCCATTCAGCGCCTTGGCAAGTTCAATGGACAAAGCTGTTTTTCCCACCGCGGTCGGCCCGGTGAGAATGATCAGCGGCTGTTTCATAGCTTCTCCCCTCGTCAGACAATTCGTTTAAACTTCTTCTCCAGTTCGTATTTACTCATGGAAATGATGGTCGGCCTTCCATGCGGGCAGGCATAAGGATTTTCCAGCCCAAGAAGCTGGTCAATCAGGGCATCTGCCTCCGCTGCGCTCAACACATCGTGCCCCTTTACCGCCGCCTTGCAGGACATGGATGCTACCTTTTCGTAGATCATGTCCGCGTTCCGCGCCTGGGCATCCTCCGAAAGACTGTCTAACATCTCCGTCAGAAGCTCCTTCCTGGCAATGGAAAACAGGTTATCCGGTACACCCCGCACCGCGTATTCCTTTCCGCCAAATGGCTCGATCTCAAATCCGATGTCGGTAAAGATCTTCATATTTTTCTCCAGCATCAGTGCCTCCCGGCTTCCCAGTGTCAGTATAATGGGCGGATGAATCTGCTGGCAGGTGTACTCCCTGGTTTTTAGGGAGTTCATCGTCTTCTCATACAGCACCTTCTCATGGGCCGCATGCTGGTCAATGATGTAAAGCTGGTCTTTGAATTCCACCAGCCAGTAGGTGGCAAAGAGCTGGCCGATCAGTTTGTGGCGGCTGCGGGACTGGGGCTCTAAGAGTTTTTCCTCGAAGAGGTCCATCTGCCCTTCTGCTTCTGGCAGTTCTGACATCTCAGCTAGCGGCGCTTCTGCCTCAGGCGGGATTCCTGTTCCTGCCTGTGTTTCCACTTCTGACTGGATTCCTGCCGCTTCTACTCCCGGTGCCTGCTTTAACAGCGCTGTCAGCGCCTCGTTGACACGATAACTGTTTCCATCGGCTGCCCGTTCTAGCTCCTGGCTGTTTTTCAGCTCTTCTTCCCGCTGCAATGCCTCAACACGCTGCTCGGTGCGCAAAAGTCCCGTTCGTTCACTGCGGATCTGGGAGGTGGCCTTTAATGCAGGCTGCTCCCCCGGCCGGGTTTTCATCCGGTATTCTTCTGGCATCTCCCGCAGCACAAAATCATCTGCGCCGCCTGCTGCTAACCGCTTCGTGTCAAACAAACCGGCGCTATCCTGCTGGCGCCTCTGTTCGGATTGCTCCGCACGCTTCTGCATCATGCGGTTTTGTTCGAATGGTTCTGGGATCGGGATCCGCTTTTCCGGCACGGATTTTCGTGCCCGTTCCTCCTCCACCAGCTCTACCTTGGGAATCAGTTCTTTGTGGCGCAGTGCCTCGGCTACCGTATCCCGCACCATGCGGAACACATTCTCGCCATTCTGGAAACGCAGCTCCATCTTCGTTGGATGGACATTCACATCCAGAAACTCCGGCTCAATCTTAAAATGCAGCATCGTAAACGGATACTTGTGCTGCATCATGAAGGGCTTGTACGCCTCCTCAATGGCCTTGTTGATGATGTTGCTCTTGATATATCTTCCATTAATATAGTAATTTTCAAAATTCCGGTTACTCCGGGCGATGACCGGCTTCCCAATAAAGCCTTCTACGCTGAAGGCTTCTCCGGTAACAGACACCGGAATCAGGTTGGCCGTAATCTCCCGCCCGTAAACCGTATAAATGATATCTTTTAAATTATGGTTGCCGGAAGTGTGCAGCTTATTCTGATTGTTCTGGATAAACCGGATGGAAATCTCCGGGTGGGACAGGGCAATCTTCTCCACCAGGTCTGCCACATGGGCCCCTTCCGTCATGGGAGTCTTTAAAAACTTCCGGCGCACCGGCGTGTTGTAAAAAAGATTCCGCACAATAAAGGTAGTTCCATCCGGCGCACCGATTTCTTCCATGCCCCGCTCCTGACCGCCCTCGATCTGGTAGCGGTTTCCGGTTAAGGAACGGCTTGTCTTGGTGATCAGCTCCACCTGTCCCACTGCGGCAATACTGGAAAGTGCCTCACCGCGAAAGCCCAGAGAAGATACCGTAAATAAATCCTCTACGGACTGAATCTTACTGGTGGAATGGCGCAGAAATGCCAGCGGAATCTCATCTTTTTCAATTCCGCAGCCATTGTCTGTCACCCGGATAAAAGAAATTCCTCCCTCCCGGATTTCCACCGTGACCGCAGTGGCTTTCGCGTCGATGGCATTTTCCAAAAGCTCCTTCACCACCGAGGCCGGCCGCTCAATGACCTCGCCGGCCGCGATCTTATTGATGGTATTCTGATCCAGTACATGAATGTTCGGCATGCTGCACCTCCCACTTTAATCTTTATTTCTCGTCCCCGCTCCAGCGGTTCTTTAGCTTCATCTGCATCCGGTACAGGGTATTTAACGCGTCGATCGGCGTCATGTTGCCCAGCTCCAGATTCTTCAATTCTTCAATAATGTCATCCTCGCGCACCGTGTCGAACAGGGTGAGCTGGCTCATCTCCACATCGTCCGGCTTTGGCACCGGCTTGTGGCCTGCAGGCGCGCTGCCCTCCGCGATCTCGCGGGTTCTTGCTGTCAGGTCAGAATCCACCAGCTGCTCCACCAGTTCTTTCGCGCGGTTGATGACAGAATCCGGCACTCCGGCCAGCTTTGCTACCTGGATACCGTAGCTCTTATCCGCGCCGCCTTTTACGATCTTTCTTAAAAAAACGATATCATCCCCCTGCTCCTTCACGGCAATGCAGTAGTTTGTGACACCGTTCATCAGTCCCTCTAATTCCGTCAGCTCGTGATAGTGAGTAGCAAACAGTGTCTTTGCGCCCAGAAGGCGGGTGTTGCTGATATGCTCCACCACGGCCCAGGCAATGCTCAGTCCGTCAAAGGTGCTGGTGCCGCGGCCGATTTCATCGAGGATCAGCAGACTGTTTCTGGTGGCATTTCTGAGGATATTGGCTACCTCCGTCATCTCCACCATAAAGGTACTCTGACCGCTCGCCAGGTCATCGGATGCACCCACACGGGTAAAAATGCGGTCGCAGATGCCGATGTTGGCCTGGTCCGCCGGGACAAAGCTTCCAATCTGCGCCATCAACACGATCAGAGCCGTCTGGCGCATGTAGGTGGACTTACCGGCCATGTTCGGTCCGGTGATGATGGAAATGCGGTTCTTGGAATTGTCCAGAATCGTATCGTTAGCCACGAACATATCATCCCGCATCATTTTCTCAACCACCGGGTGGCGGCCGCCCTTGATCTGGATGGTGCCCTTCTCATTGATTTGCGGCTTCACATAATTGTTGCGGGTGGCCACAGTAGACAGGGATGCAAACACATCGATAGCCGCAATGGCGCGGGCCGTCTTCTGAATCCGCACGACCTCTGCCGCAATAGCATCGCGCACCTCACAGAACAGGTCATACTCCAGGGAAAAGAGCTTGTCTTCTGCTCCAAGAATCACATCCTCCAGGTTTTTCAGGTCATCGGTGGTGTAGCGCTCTGCGTTGGTTAAGGTCTGTTTGCGGATAAAATACTCCGGAACCAGATCCTTAAAGGAGTTCGTCACCTCAAAGTAATAGCCAAACACCTTGTTGTATTTGACTTTCAGGTTCTTGATGCCAGTGCTGTCGCGCTCTCTCGCCTCCAGCTCAGCCAGCCAGGTCTTTCCTTCCGTCTTTGCATGACGCAGACGGTCTGCTTCCTCGTTGTAACCGTCTTTGATCATGCCGCCTTCCCGGACGGTGATGGGCGGTTCCTCGACAATGGCACGGGTAATCAGGTCATTCAGGTCTTCTAATGGATCCAGATCCTCCGCCAGTTCTTTTAAAGCGTCAGACGTAAACTCTCCTAAAAGCCGTTTGATATGCGGCACCATGGCAATGGAATTGCGGAATGCCAGCAGATCCCTCGGATTTGCCGTCTTGTAGCTGATACGGCCGATCAGACGTTCCAGGTCGTAAACCGGATTCAGATACTCACCCAGTTCTTCCCGGCTTATGTAATTTAAATTCAGTTCTTCAATTGCATTCTGGCGCTTTAAGATTGCTTCTTTGGAAATCAGCGGCTGCTCAATCCAGGTACGAAGGAGTCTGGCACCCATGGCCGTGCGGGTTTTATCCAGCACCCACAAGAGGCTTCCGCGCTTCTGCTTCTCCCGCATGGTCTCTAAAAGTTCCAGGTTTCTTCTGGTAGAGGAATCCAGTATCATGTAGTTGCCGGTAGCGTAAGGCACAATGGTCGTTAAATGATCCAGGGTGCTCTTCTGGGTCTCATACAGATACTGCAGCACGGCGCCTGCCGCGATCACGCCGCAGTCATAATCGCCAAGCCCCAGTCCCTCGAGGCTTCCCACCTTAAAATGCTCCCGCAGCACCTTACGGCAGCTCTCATCCTGGAAGAAGCGGGAATCCAGGATAGACACTGTAAAATGATACCGGTCTTTTAAGTCCTCCAGGCTGATTCCGGACATGGAAAAGGCATCGTTGCAGATGACCTCCGCCGGAGAAAATTTATTAATCTCGTCAAACAGGGCACGGTCCGTGGAGATCTCCGTTACCAGGAAATCTCCGGTGGTGATATCTGCCACGGAAACGCCCATCCGGTCCGCCAGATAGACAATGCCCATCAGATAGTTGTTCTTGGTCTCATCCAGGGCCTGGGCGCTGGTGATGGTACCCGGGGTTACCACACGGATGACTTCACGCTTTACCAGCCCCTTTGCCAGCTTCGGATCCTCCATCTGCTCTGCGATGGCAACCTTGTATCCCTTCTGCACCAGACGGCTTAAATAGCTGTCCACAGCATGATAAGGAACGCCACACATGGGTGCGCGTTCCTCCAGTCCGCATTCCTTTCCCGTCAGGGTGATTTCCAGCTCCTTAGACGCAGTCAGCGCGTCGTCAAAGAACATCTCATAAAAGTCACCCAGTCGATAAAATAAAATACAGTCACTATATTGTTTTTTGGTCTCCATGTATTGGGCCATCATTGGTGATAATCCAGCCACGATTTAATTCTCCTGTCCTTCCACTTGCTTTCCCATATAGTAAAATCCTTTGGACTCCTCCAGCCATACATCCACGATCTTTCCAATGAGGCTCTCGTCTCCCGGGAAATGTACCACAGTGTTGTTGCTTAAGCGTCCCGTCACATAGCCTTCCTTGTGATCGTCCAGAGTCTCCACCAGGACTTTCTGAGTAGTATGAAGGTCACGTCCGCAGACCTCAGAGGAAATCTTCTGAACTTCCTTTAGCAGGCGGTCAAAACGCTCTTTTACAACCTCTTCCGGTACCTGCTCCATGGCAGCTGCCGGGGTTCCGGTACGCTTGGAGTAGATAAAAGTGAAGGCGCTGTCGTAGCGGACACGGCGCACCACATCCATGGTCTCCTCAAAGTCCTCCTCAGTCTCCCCCGGGAAGCCCACAATGATATCCGTAGTCAGAGCGATATCCGGAATGGCCGCGCGCAGCTTGTCCACCAGAGCCAGGTACCCTTCTTTATCGTAATGACGGTTCATCAGCTTTAAGATACGGCTGCTGCCGGACTGCAGCGGAAGATGCAGATGATTGCATACCTTCTCACAGTCCCGCATAGCCTCAATCAGATCATCCGAGAGATCCTTCGGGTGGGATGTCATAAAGCGGATGCGTTCCAGTCCCTCAATCTTGTTGATCTCACGCAGAAGCTCTGCAAAGGTCATCGGATGCTCCAGATTCTTTCCATAGGAGTTTACATTCTGTCCCAGCAGCATGACCTCTGCCACGCCGTCTGCCACCAGCTTTTTGATCTCAGCAACAATATCCTCCGGCTTTCTGCTGCGCTCACGGCCGCGCACGTAGGGCACGATGCAGTAACTGCAGAAGTTGTTGCAGCCAAACATGATGTTGACACCGGACTTGAAGGAATACTTCCGGTCCACCGGGAGTTCCTCCACAATCTTGTCGGTATCTTTCCAGATATCTACGACCATGCGGTTCCCGCTCATCATGCGGCAGCATAAAAGCTCTGCCAGTTTAAAGATATTGTGGGTTCCGAAGATCAGGTCTACGTAAGAATAACTTTTCTGGATCTTCTCGATCACAGACGGCTCCTGCATCATGCAGCCGCACAGGGAAATCATCATGCCCGGGCGTTTTTTCTTTAAGGTCTGCAGATAGCCAAGACGGCCATATACCTTCTGGTTAGCATTGTCACGCACGGTACAGGTGTTGTAAAGCACCAGGTCTGCATTCTCGGACTCTACTTCTTTTAAGCCAATCTGCTCCAGGATTCCGCAAAGCTTCTCGGAGTCGCGAGCGTTCATCTGACATCCAAATGTCGAGATATGGAACGTGCCGTATCTGCCCTCTGCCTGAAGTTCGGATAACAGAGAACCTTCGTAGCGCTCTGCGGCCTCCCCGCTGTCTACCATGCTCTCAAACTGCTGTTTCCATAAAATCTTAGCCTCTTCTATAAAATAGTACTGACGCGCGCCTTCCTCTTCCGGCGCTGCAGCACGGATCATCTCAAATTCCGGTGTTTCGTTCTGTTTGTATGTTTTCATTCTTTACCTCATTATTCACGTTATGCCGTTACAAATTAAAAATTATAGCATAAAAAAACTGGAATGCAAAGAGCAAAACGCCCCGAATTCCAGTCTTTTACCTCAGTTTTTGAGTTTTCTTTTCTCATCTGGTCTGTGCGGCTTTTCCTGTCTGGGACGCTTTCTTTCCCGTGCGGAAATCCACACATTCGGCCGGATCATAGTAAATCTTGTCTTCCGCCTCCAGGACTGCTTTTCCATCCTCTGCAGATACAATGTTTACCGCACAGTTTGGCGGCACCTTCCCGTGCCAGAAATCGGTTTTATCCTCATACACATTATGCAGGATTCCCCGGCAGGCACAGCCATGGCTGGCAATCAGAATAGTCTTGTCCTGCCAGTCAGGATTGTTCACCAGATCATCCCAGAACGCTTTGGTGCGGACACAGAGCTGTTCAATGGTCTCTCCGTCCGCCGCCGTCTGGAAATGAAACGGGTCTTTGTAGAAATCCTGAAAATGCTCCGATGGAATTTCAAAGTTTGCCTTGCGACAGCCCAGTCCTTCCCAGGAGCCAAAGCTCAGTTCCTCAATTCTGGCATCCTCCAGAACCGGAATCTGCCGTCCCGCCAGTACCAGCTCCGCGGTCTGTCTGGCCCGCTTCAACGGGCTGGAAATAGCAAAATCAAAGGGAACGTCCTTTAACGCCTCTCCGGTAATCTTTGCCAGGCGGATTCCATTTTCATTTAACGGGATATCCGTCTGCCCCTGAAGACGTCCCTCCGCATTCCAGGGCGTTTCCCCATGACGAATGATATAAAGCTTCATTATGGTCTCACCTGCCCGTTTCCATAGATGATGTATTTGGTCGTGGTCAGTGCTTTTAAGCCCATTGGTCCTCTTGCGTGAAGCTTCTGGGTGCTGATGCCGATCTCGGCTCCAAAACCAAATTCCCCGCCATCGGTAAAACGGGTGGAAGCATTCACATAGACAGCTGCCGCGTCAATCCGGTTTAAAAACTCCTGGGCATGATCGTAATCACGGGTAATGATGGCCTCAGAATGACCGGTATTATAGCGATTGATATGACGGATGGCCTCATCCAGGGAATCCACCAGTTTTAAGGACAGAATGTAATCCAGATATTCCGTACCCCAGTCTTCTTCTGTGGCCTCGGTAAACTCTGGCACAATGCCTCTTGCGGCTTCATCTGCCCGCACCTCCACGGACTTTTTTGCCAGGCGGGCTGCCAGCAGCGGAAGGAATTCCTCCGCAATGCTTCTATGTACCACCAGGGACTCACAGGCATTGCATACGCCAATTCGCTGGGTTTTGGCATTTTCAATGATGTTCAGCGCCATCTCAAAATCTGCTGTTTCATCCACATAAATATGACAGTTTCCTGTCCCCGTCTCAATCACCGGCACCGTACTGTTTTGTACCACGCTGCGGATGAGCCCGGCACCGCCCCGCGGGATCAGCACATCCACAAACTCATTCAGACGCATAAATTCTGTGGTTACTGCCCGGTCAGTATCGGTGATCAGCTGCAGGGATGCTTCCGGCAGTCCTGCGCGGGAAAGCCCGGTCTGCAGCCACTTTACAATCTCCTTATTGGACTCAATGGCATCGCTGCCGCCCTTTAGGATCACGGCATTTCCGGTTTTAAAGCAGAGTCCGAAAGCATCAGAAGTCACATTGGGACGTGCTTCATAGATCATGCCCACCACGCCAAGGGGCACGCGTTTTTCCCCGATCAGAAGACCATTGGGACGCGGCTTCATGGAAGTCACTTCTCCTACCGGGTCCGGAAGCTCTGCAACCCGCAAAAGTCCATTCGCCATGGCCTGCAGCCGGTCCGGTGTCAGCTCCAGACGGGCAATCATCCCCTGGCTCATGCCGTTTTCCGCTGCCCGGATCACATCCTCCTGATTGGCCGTCAGAATGTCTTCTTCGCCGTCCAAAAGCGCCTGGGCCGCCTGCCGCAGGCCTTCATTTTTCTCTGTAATGCCAAGACTGTTTAAATAGGATGCCGCTTCCTTCGCGCGGGCACCGATCACTCTTAAATCCATGCCGTTATCCTCCTGAATCGTCTTTTTTCTTTCCTTCTATGCCATAACCAGGCATTCACTGTATTTTCTACTGTTCTGTTATCTCACTCTCCGGTCAGAACAACATCCATCCACCTGTCGTGTTCCTCCGTTGGCAGCTCCGGGAATATCTGAAACGGATAACAGACCGCGACCCGCTTATGCTCCGGCTCCTCCGAG
>SKED01001744.1_pt1 | contig 17446 bp, 15 predicted proteins | sample 4826651 | NCBI WGS metagenome assembly SKED01 (sample SAMN11008818, study PRJNA524170) | human gut metagenome | biome: Human fecal sample; material: Feces; isolation source: fecal sample from pouch patient p19 | host: Homo sapiens | place: Israel: Tel-Aviv | collected 2016-06-28
GTTTCTTGTAGATACTCTGGCATAAATAACAATCTGACGATTATCGTTTTCAGTATTTATACCCTTAAATTGAAGATATTGGTCATAAGTATAATAACGCCTATCAGTTGGAGTTCGATTTGCTTTTAGAATCCCCTCTCTATCCCAACGTTGTAACGTTTTGACTGAGACACCCAATAATTCAGCAAAATCTTTTGGTTTGTAATTAGTGATATTAGATATGTTCATACCAATGCCCTCCATGAGTATATTTTAACACATTTAATCACTTTTTACAATATTTTCAATTGTTTAAAGCACCTCCTTTAATTATTCAGTAGGTGGTATCCCGCGAGGCGTTTTGGCATGAATAATGCCAAAATCCCGAGACATACAAGTCAAAATGCCATCACCGAAGGTGATTTTAAATGCATTTTGGCTCATAACTGTGAAGTACTGAACAGTTATGTTCTCCTTTACATTTTCTGTGTTCCAGTATACCGCATATCCTGTAAAAAGAAAATCCTTTTACACTTCGAATCGGTTATATGTAATCTCATCCACCGGAATCTCGGATTTGACCAGAAGGTTTCCACCAAGAACATTTTCCTCGGTTTCTACGGCTCCGTAGGAGGTTCCCTGGTTGGTGAAGAATTCGATGACTTCCTGATCAACCAGAAGCTCCAGTTCGCAGGTTCCCGTTTCGTTCAGTGTGATATGTGCTAACGGGATTCCGTTTTTCAGATCGTGGATATCCAGTGTCGCTGTGGTAAAATCTATCACAAACTGAAGGTTCTGCACTTCCAGACAGGTTTTTCCGTGCTGTGAGCGCTTCCAGAGCAGTTTCACAAGCGTCGCTTTTTTCTCAAACGGGATCTTCGCCGTCATCGTTCCCTGTGGAAGTACGGTGGTTTCTCCCGGGAGCGCTGACAGTTCCCGGACACTCTGGAATGCTACCTGATAGCGGTCTTTGTTTTTTCGCAGGGTAAGTTCACACGGAACCGACATCATGCCACGATAATTTCCTCTTCCGTTTTTTATCCACACCCAGCAGATATGAACCACCCGGTTTTCCACATTGGAGAAGAGTTGTGCAGCGTGAAATGTGGAGGTCGCGTATCCCTGCTGCAGGGGGGACTCTGTCGTAAAGGTGTAACCGTCAAAAGTTCCGACTACATAATAACCTTCCACCGACCAGAAGATCCATTTTTTCTCTCCCTCATTTCCTTCCACCGGAAGTTCAAAAAGTTCCGGGCACTCCCACATGCCCGGGAAGGACAGCCGCTGGGTTTCCCGCCAGTGTAACAGATCTTCGGAACGGAAGATTGCATAATCACTCTTATCCAGATACAACAGCATAATATAGCCATTACTCTCTGCATGATAAAAGACTCTCGGATCTCTGTTTAACGGAGCGATCTGTTCCATCAGGAAGCGATCATCCCGCACCAGTGTTTTTCCTCCGTCTGTTGAGTAATACAGCCGCTGGGTAAAATTAAACTGTTTTCCTCCACTCCGGGACCATTCGTTTTTTCCGCCTGCTGCGGTATGATAAAAAAGCAGAGTGTCTTTGCCGTGTCCCAGCAGATTGTTCTTATCCACAATCGCACTTCCGGTATATGCGGTTCCGTTCTCGTCCGGGCAAAGCGCCAGTCCCTGTCTCTCCCAGTGGATCAGATCGGTACTGATGGCATGTCCCCAGTGCATGTTTTCCCATTCCGGTCCGTAAGGATTGCACTGATGGTACAGATGGTAGATACCATCCGCATAGACCAGCCCACACGGATCGTTGCACCAGCCTGCTGCCATGTGAAAATGCAGCTGCGGCCGGAACGGATAGACTGCCTGCGGTTTCTCCGGATACTGAAAGATCCGATCCAGATTTCCCTCATCATACCGGATGATCTCCAGTTCTTTATTTTTATACGCCGATACATCTTTGTATGCATAATAATCGCAGTCCGTAACACCAAGGCGGATCGCAATTTCATCGATTTTCTCTCCATCCACGTAGAGGTGCAGAAGGACTTTTTCTTCCTTGGCATCTACGGGGAGCCATAAATATGGTTCTGTAATTTTTATTTTCATATCTGTCACCTGTTTTTCTGTAGTCTTTCCTCTTCCGATAGCAAGAGGTTTCTGTCGCGGTTTATTATACCATTTTTCACATATGATAGCTATTCACAAAATGCGAGCGCCAAGAATTCTTTTCTTTGCCCTCGCATTTTACTCATCCCCCGATCTTTACCTGCAGTCCGTATGTTTCTGCCATCTTCTGATAGGGAATCACATCTTCTTTTTTCAAGCTTTTTGTATAACTGAACGGATATGGTACGCCAAGTTCCTCATATTTGATCATTCCCAGTGTATGATATGGGAGCAGATCAAGGTTCTGTACTCGATTGTCACTGACGAATCGAAATATTTCTTCCATATCTTCTTTTGTATCGTTAAATTCCGGAATCACCGGAACACGCGCATGAAGTTTTTGCGGCACCTGCTGTGCGATCCGCTGAAAATTCTGCAATACCGTATCCAGATTGCCGCCCGTGTATTTTTTCATTTTCTCCCGATTCATCGTTTTCACATCGAACAGAAACAGGTCGGTAAATTCCATTGCCTTTTCTATGTTCTTCCACGGAACATGTCCACAGGTTTCGAATGCAACCGCAAGTTTTTCTCTCCGGCACTGTTCCAGCAGCGGACGCAATGCTTCTATATGAATCAGCGCCTCTCCACCGGAAAAAGTAATCCCGCCGCCGGTCTGCTCATAATACGCCTGATCGCGGATGATCATGTCATGGATTTCTTCCGGTGTCATGGTTTGTCCGCTGATCTGCATCGCCTGATTCAGGCAGGTTTTCTCACAGGTTCCACACAGCATGCATTTTTTTCTGTCAATCCATGCGCTCTCTTCCTGTATGGTAATTGCATTATGCGGGCAGTTCGCCGCACACCGTCCACATCTCTGGCATTTCTTTTTCAAAAACAGCAGATGTTTTCCGACACACTGGGATTCCGGGTTTGCACACCACTGGCAGTGCAACTGACATCCCTGTAAAAAAACGGTTGTCCGTATCCCCGGTCCGTCATGGATTGCAAAACGCTCGATATTAAATACCGGCAACAGTTCTTCTTTATGCATACTAGGCTTCCTCATACAGTGACCGGCTCAGCAGTTCCTCCTGTACGGAACGATCCAGATTGACGAATACCGCAGAATACCCTGCCACCCGCACGATCAGATCCGGATATTTTTCCGGGTGAACCATAGCATTCTCAAGTTCTCCTTTGTCTACCACCGTCACCATAATATGACAGCCGCCTTTTGCAAAGTATGCTTTAAACATGGCTTCAATTAATGCTTTGTTTCCATTGAACATGCTTCTGGAAAACTTGATGTTCTGTACGGAACCTGCATGATATTTCGCATCAAATGTGGCAAGCGAATTCAGCAGCGCCGTAGGGCCGTTCTTATCGGCACCTCCCTGCGGATTGTTTGCCGGATTCATGTACATACCACTTAAACGGCCATCCGGGGAAGCTCCTGTTCGAATTCCCCACTCTGTGTTCAGGGAATTGTTACTGATTACAATAAGATAATACTGCATACCAATTGCAATTCCACGATCCCGGATTCCTTTTGCTATAAATTCATAGAAATCATTTGCCATTCCATCCGCGGTATCCAGATCGTTTCCGTATTTGTCACAGGCGATACAGTCTTTTCGTATCTCTTCGTATCCCTCAAAATTGGCAAGCATGGCTGTTTCGAGCTGTGGCAGTGTATATTTTCCCGTATCAAAAACAAGATGTTTTACCGCCATCAGAGAATCCGAAGCATTGATATTTCCATAGGTTTCGCATGTTCCACCAAGATATCTCACGCCGCCATCCAGCAGTGCCTTTCCTCTGGCAATACAGTCGTCCATGAGGATGCTGTTAAACAGAAAGCTTACATGATCATTCATGATTCCATAGGAAGCATACTGTGCTTTCACAGAGAGATCCATATAATAATCCAGCAATTCTTTATAACCATCATAGAATTCTTCAAAACTGGTGATGTCTTTCATTTTTCTCGGTTTCACATCACCAAGCTTGTTCTGTCCGTCCATCGGATCGATACCTTCGTTCATATAAATCGTCAGGATTTTCAGCAGATTGATGCAGATGTTCGGCGTTCCCGTACTCTGTCCCCACAGGACAAATTCCGTACATCCGAACGGTACATATCGTTTTGCTGTCTCTTCATCCACGCGCATACCGTAAGCCACCGCCGGAACGTGAACTTCATCATTATATAGCGTTGGATATGTGGCTCCTGCGCCAAGTGCATCCAGTGCTTCCTGCCAGGTTTCTTCTGTTGTATCCTTATCCACACGGAGCGTAAACTGCGGTTCCACATACCGGCAGTCCTTGCATACTTTCAGTGCGATATGCATAAAACGGTCAGCTTCTTTGGGATGTTTTCTTCCTTTTCCTCCAACGATCACTCTTCCATTTACTGTCGTCCGACGGTTTTCAATCATCGTCCACAGGGATTTCAGATAATCATAGGCTTCCTGTTCGCTGAGTTTTCCACTGTCAAGATCCGCGGCCAGATACGGTCCGAGGAAATCATCCAGTCTTCCATAATTGATCACCCCTGCATGCAGTGCATACAGCCAGAACAGCTGCAACGCTTCATGAAAGGTTTCCGGTTTTTCCGTTCTTACCTTCGCCAGACCATCTGCGATCCGCTGGAGTTCTTTCTTTCTTTTTCCCTCGGACTCCGGCAGTTCTTCCATCTGCTTTAATGCTTTTTCACGGAGTGTATCTGCACTTGCCGTAATAATGTCAAGACATTCCAGGCTGGTCTGATAGAACTCATTTTCCGGATCCTGCTGCTGTTTTTCTTTTATTATTCTTTTCAGCCCGCTGATTCCGTTATCGAGAAGTTTCGGATAATCCAGCATCATTCCGGAAAGTCTGACTGTAGCGATCAGCGGATATTCCACATCGATGAAACGTCCCAATGTAGTTTCTGTCAGCATGTCCCGGCAGTAAATCGTTTTCAAATCATGATCCAGCCAGTACTGATACAGTGTTTCCACCCGTTGTGCATACTCTTTTCCCTGCGTTTCAATCTCTCTTTGAAATGCCCGGAGTTTATTAAATACACAATAGTGTCCCACTCCGCCGATCGAAGTGACGGTTCCAAAACCAATCGGAAGAAAATCCAGTCTTCCGGCGATCAGGTCCTGTCGTTCTATGGATCGGAACATTTCCGGAAAAATTACTTTCAGACATTCTACTTCTCTTCTGGCTTTAGAGCTTCCACTGTATTTTTTATGTACCGCCGTGTAAGTTTCCATAATCTCCAGCTGCCTGATCAGAGGCTTCTCACAGGGGATCTTCTTACTGACTTCCACATTCTGACTTCCTTCTACATCAAACTTTACCATTCCGTTCACCTCTTTTATGTCTGCCTGTATTAGTGTTTACTTCTCTCCGCATCTCTCCAGTTCGACTGCAGTCCTGACATAAGATCCACAAAACGTTTTGCGATCAGATGCGGTCTTGTAATCGCACTTCCTACCACTACGGCATCTGCTCCCAGATACAGACACTTAATCGCATCTTCCGGTGTGTAGATATGTCCTTCCATCACCATAAATACTTTGTCACCAAAGTCCCGGCACATTCTTGCAAATTCACGCAGATCCGGCTGTTCGATCTGTTTGGTTTCTTCCGTATAGCCATACAGAGTCGATCCAACAATATCTGCTCCCATCTCCACTGCACGTTTTGCTTCTTCATAGTTGGATACATCCGCAAAAATAAGGGCATCCGGAATCTCTTTTTTTACGATCGGAAGTAACTCATACGCAGGTCTTCCTTCATGGGTAATCTGTGCCGTACAGTCCAGAGCTATGATTTCTGCGCCTGCCTCCCATACCTGTTTTGCCGCTTCCAGAGTCGGAGTGATAAATACATCCGTATCATCATGCCAGATTTTGTACAGTCCGATCATCGGCAATTTCACGTGTTCTTTGATCAAGCGGATCTGTTCCGGTGAGTTGGCACGGATTCCCACGGCACCTGCCCACTCTGCTGCATTGGCCATTTTCAGTACAAAATCTTCGGAATATACCGGATCGTCATGCTGTACCTGACAGGATACGATCAGTCCTCCCTTTAAAGATTCCAGAATTGCTTTCTTTTTGTCTGTCATAATTGTTTTCTCCTTTTCTTCTCAGCATACGCGAATTTTCTTTGTCTTGTTTGCTCCATACAGTTCCTGCATCGCTGCACCGATGATGCCTGCATCATTTCCACATTTTGCGATCGTGATCGGCGGTATGCCGATCTCATTTCCTGCAAACGTATTGGCAAGCAGGCATTTTTTCAGTGGAACCAGCAGTTCTTCCCCGGCATTCGCCACTCCACCGCCCAGAATCACCCGTTCCGGACGAAAGACTACAATAAAGTTTGCAATAGCGCAAGACAGATATTCTATATAGTTTTTTAACACCTCTGCTGCCAGCTGATCACCTTCCCCGGCGGCTTCAAATACATCCTTTGCCTCCAGTCCTCCCGCATGTTTTCTGTTTTTTTCACGCAGGATGCTGCAAATCTCCGGATGTTCCTTTATTGACTCCTGCGCCTGTCGGATCAGTGCGGTGGCCGAGCAGTAAGCCTCGATACACCCCCGCTGCCCGCAGGTACAGCGTTTTCCATTGTAGACGAGCTTCGTGTGCCCAAGTTCTGCGCCCATCCCGTCTCCTCCGGCATAGATCTTTCCATCGATAATCACACCGCCGCCAAAACCGGTTCCGAGCGTTACCATCAGTACGTTTTTACACCCCGCACCGCTCCCTGCAAGTGTTTCCCCAAGCGCTGCACAGTTCGCATCATTTTCAATATAAATCGGCAGCCTGCTGTACTTTTTCAGGCTTGTGTAGATGGCTACGTTTTTCCATCCAAAACAGTTTGCATGCACCAGAAGACCGGTCGCAGGATTGATCGCACTCGGCATGCCGATTCCCCAGGATGAGATGTTTTTTTCCGGTATTCCAGATTCCCGCACCGCTTTTTGCGATACCGCTGCCATATCTGCTACAATCTCTTCCATCTGGCGTCCTGCCCCCGACGGACAGCTTACTTTTGACAGCAGCCGGAACGCTTCGTCTACTACGCCAGCAGCAAGGTTTGTCCCACCCACATCAAGGCCAAGATAATATTTCATCCTCTCTTCCTCCTCATGATTTTACTGCACCGGCAACTACACCAGCGATAATGTATTTCTGTAATGCGATATACAGGATGATTACCGGGATGATTGCCATAACCAGTGCCGCCATCAGAAGGTCCATATCATTGCTGTATGTTCCCTGGAACAGCTTGGTTGCGATCGGGATCGTGTACAGAGATTTATCTGTCAGGATCAGGCTCGGCAGCAGGTAATCGTTCCACAGAGACAGGGCATACAGGATCACCAGTGTTGCTGTGGTCGGTTTTAACAGCGGGAACACGATCTGGAAGAATGTTCTCAGTTTTCCTGCTCCGTCGATCTGTGCTGCCTCTTCCAGTGAGATCGGCACTCCACCTTTGATAAATCCATGGAACATGAATACCGCCATAGATACCGAGAAGCCCAGATGCATGAATATCAATGTTGCTCTGTGGTTCAGGATTCCAAATGTTCCACCGTAGATAGAGATCAGCGGGATCATAACTACCTGGAACGGGATTACCATGGAAAACAGCATTACCATGAAGATGATCTGATTGATCTTCCATGCTTTTCTTACGAAGATGTAAGCTGCCATGGAGGAGAACAGAATGATCAGGAACACACTCACACAGGTGATGATCAGGGAGTTCTTCAGGATGTTCATGAAGTTCATCTGCTGGAAAGCATCTACAAAGTTATCTGTTGTAAAACCTTTTTTACCACCCCAGCTCAGTGGCATTTTGATAATATCACGTTTGTGTTTGAAGGCATTCAGCACGATCATGTAGAACGGGAACATATAGATGATAAACAGCACTACAGTTACCAGTGTTTTCAGGAACGTTTTGATGCCTCTTACTGTCTTTTCCTGTCCTTCCATTATGCTTCAACCTCCTTCCGTTTGTTGATGATTGTCTGAGATACTGCAATAACCGCTGTAAAGATAAACAGGATGATTGCTTCTGTCTGTCCGACACCATACTGTTTTGCAGAAAAGGCTTTCTGATATACATACATGGCAGCCATAACAGTAGATCCGTAAGGACCACCTTCTGTCAAGGACAGGTTCACATCGTAGATCATGAAACATCTGGTGATGGTCAGGAACATACAGATCGTGAAAGATGCTCTCATCAGCGGAAGTACGATATATCTTGTTGTCTGAGATTCGTTACAGCCATCGATCTTGGCTGCTTCTTTCAGGTCTTCGGATACACCGGTCAGACCTGCGATATAAATTAACATCATGTAACCGGAGAACTGCCAGATTGTTACCAGTACCAGTGCTGCGAATGCAGAGGCACTTCCTGACAGCATGGATTTCTGCAGAACAGTAACGTTCAGTGCATCACCAAAGTAAACAATAACTTTGTTAAATACGAACTGCCAGATATAACCAAGGATGATACCACCGATCAGGTTCGGGGTAAAGAATCCGGCACGGAAGAAATTCTTTCCTTTAATTTTTCCGGTTACCAGCAGCGCCAGTAAAAATCCGATCACGTTTACCAGTATTACGGAAACTACCACATACAGCAATGTCAGTCCCAGGGACTGCCAGAAGCTGCTGTCTGCAACTACTGCCGCATAGTTTTTCAGTCCTACAAAAGGTTTGTTGCTGGATACGCCGTCCCAGCTTGTAAATGTCAGATATACACCATATAAGAATGGTACGATTACCACGGCCAGGAATGCGAAGGTTGCAGGACCTGCAAATACCAGGAACGTGGAAACTTTGCTCCATAAGCTTTCTTTTTTACTATTCATCTCGTTGCCTTTCTTTCCCTCTTTTAGTAGCAGTTGCCGGGTCAGTGTTCATTACTCTGCCCGGCAACTTCTTAACTAGCAACCAATTATGTATCTGCCTTTTTGATTATTCGGAAAGGTTTGTCCAGTAATCCTGAACTTCTTTTGCGAATTCGGCACGGTCGATCTGTTTGTCCAGATATTTCTGCATGATCGCACCAACTTCTGACCACTGATCTCCAGGATAATTAGAAGGCTGATCAAACAGTTTTCCTTCTACTGTGTATCTCTGGATACTCTGTCCCAGCATATTTGTAGCTTCTTCTGTGATGTTGGAGAATGCAGGTACTAAAGAGCAATCATCAACCAGTACTTTGTTTCCTTCAGCTGTGTTTGCCAGCCAGTCAAGGAAATCTTTTGCTGCTGCCTGCTGTTTTTCATCGTTACATTCTTTATCGATCATAACCTGTTTGGTAGCACCACCACAGATGTAATCATTTACGTTAGCATTTTCTTCTGTTCCGTTCTGCGGTACCGGCATGATTCCGATTTCAGTATCGTCTTCAATGTAATCAGAAATCTCTGCCCATGCCCAGTTTCCGTTGAACCAGAATGCCACATCACCTTCTGCCAGGTCTGCAGCGTTTTCATCGTAATCAGCAGCCAGCGGATCTGCTTTATTGATGTTATATTCCATCAACAGATCGTAGGTATCCATCAGAGAAGTAAATCTTTCGTTGGACATCAGATCTACGCTTCCGTTTCTCAGATCTTCCATAATCTTTTCTGTACCGGTCAGTGTTCCGTCCTGCTCTTCATATACCTGTGTGAAGTAATGTCCTGCATTGCTCCAGTCTTCCTGGTTCAGAGCCACCGGGCTTTCCATACCGTTGTCTACCAGTTTTTTCAGCAGTGCTTCGAAGTCATCCATGTTTGTTACAGAAGCCGGATCCCAGTCTTCTCCCAGAGTATCCTCGATTGCTGTTTTGTTGTAGATCATACCTCTGCCTTCGATACAGAATGGGAAGCTGTACAGTTTTCCGTCATTACCTGTGATACCATACTGTGTACCACCATTTGCTGCCCAGGATTCATCACTCAGATCTACGCCTTTTTCTTCGCAGATAGAAGCAACGTCCTGTGGGTCACACATGATCAGTGTCGGTGCATTCTTTGCTGCGTATCTTGCAGATACTTCCTGAGAAGGTGTACCACTACCGATGGTGTAAACTTCCAGTTTTGCTCCTGTCAGTTCACCCCACTGTTCAGCGGCAGCTTCCAGCTGAGATTCGATCTCACTCTTTGTGTTCAGCATGGTGATGGATACGCCGCTGAAATCTCCACGTGCGCTGTCTGCGGAATCACTGCATCCGCTTTCATCTGTTGTTGTAGTTTCACTCTTGGAAGAAGAGTCATCGGAAGAAGAGCTTCCGCATCCTGCCAGCAGGCTTCCTGCCATTGCCATTGTTAATACTGCTGCAACTACTTTTCTTTTCATATCAGATATCCTCCTAAAATAGTTTATGCACTTTGCTACTTTGAAACGGTTCATTTTTGTTTCTTCGTAGTTCCTTTCGTTGTATTTACTATACTACAACATCTTGCACAAAGCAATTGTGATTTTTCATCAAAGTTACCGGTTACTTTTTGTGCATTTTTACCTTTCCTTCCATTTTCCTATTTAGTTTTTATCTTCTTTATCTTTGAACCGTTTCATTTTATATGAATCAATCAATAAAATCTATGGGTTTCAATTTGATTTTTTCGCATATCTCCAGGTATCAATATGTGTTCAAATTTTCATTCCTCTGCTGGCTAAATTATTTCACTATTCAATTGCCCCTTGTTTATACAGCTTTTTTTCCAATTCTCAATTTCTATCTTTGTGTATTTTTACTACTGGTACTTTTTGCCGATTTATCCTATGATTAATTTATATATTGAATCATTTCATTTTATAAAATAACGTAACGGAGATAACAAGGAGGTTATCCAATGGCAACTTTAACAACTGTATCAAGTAATTATGGAACTATTAACGGTATTCAGAAAGATGGATATTCTGTTTTTCGGGGCATTCCATTTGCAAAGGTTCCCACAGGTGCTCTTCGTTTTGCACCACCTCAAAAACCGGAAAGCTTCAAAGAAGCTTATGATGCGTTTACTTTCCGTTCCATCCCCATGCAGCATTTCACCGACCCGGACGGTTTATATCAGAAAGAATTCTATGATAACCCGGACTTTCATTTTCCGATTTCTGAAGACTGTCTGTATCTGAACATCTGGACGCCGGCACATACTGCTTCTGAAAAACTTCCGGTAGCAGTATGGATTCACGGGGGTGGCTTTGAACATGGGTTTTCCACAGAACTGGAGTTCGATGGGGAAGCTTATGCAAAAAAAGGTGTGATCCTGGCGACTATTTCTTACCGCGTCAACGTGTTTGGTTTCCTTTATGATCAGAAACAGGAAGAGGAACTTGGTTTCAGCGGCAACCAGGGACTGCTCGACCAGGTTGCCGCACTGGAGTGGATCTCTGAAAATATCGCTGCCTTCGGTGGGAATCCGGATAACATCACAATCATGGGCCAGTCCGCCGGAGCTATGAGTTCACATGTACTCACATTTTCTCCGCTGGCCACACCGATGATCCATCAGGCTATCCTTCAGAGCGGAAGCATTGCCTGTTTTCCGTCTCCAATGGTATTTACCAAAGCACAGGCGCAGGCGGTAACGGATAAGTTCTATGAACTGTGCGGTGTTTCTTCTATCGAAGAGTTACGCAGACTCCCCGCAGAAGATCTGCTGGACAAATCCGATGAACTGATGGCTCTGTACCCATCCCTTCCGTTTCGTCCGGTCGTCGACGGTCATGTACTTCCGAATACTCCGGATGTTCTGACAAAAGAAGGGGGCATGGCCCATATCCCCTATCTGATGGGTGTTACCAAGGATGATCTGTTTATTCCGGAGGGTGCTTCCCACAGAGAGGGCGGGTTCTTCACTGCTGCCGTTTCTTTTGCAAATGCCTGCCGGAAACAGAATCTCCCGGTATATCTCTATGAATTTTGCCATGATCTGCCGGGTAGTGATGACGGTGCTTTCCACTCTTCGGAACTGTGGTACACCTTCGGAACTCTGAACCGTTGCTGGCGCCCGATGACCGATGAGGATCATGCACTGGCTGAGGAAATGGTGACCTGCTGGACGAGCTTTATGAAGCAGGGAGATCCGAATGAAGATGTGAAGGAAGAATGGAAGGCCTGGACAGAGGATGGCTGCTTTATTAAAACCTTTGCTTAATCGTTGAACGCTTCGCGAATTTGACTCGTTGGCGCGGCAGTCGTCAAGGTCTCGTGCAATGCAAAAAAATGGAACCAGGCATTCATTTTTTGAATTGTCAGGTTCCATTTTTATTTTTCAGTATATATATTTCTTTTATACGAAATATCCGGATCAAAAACATGAGTAAGTAGCCATTCTCCAAAGTAAAACGTGCATATTACGAATGTTTTTGAGCGTTACAGGTATATAGAACAGCCATACAATATTTGACTGTTTTCGGTTACCTCAGATTTTTCCATCCAATCGTTCCAGCATATCCCAACATCCCCACAGATACATGATTCCCAGTGCCCGGTCATACAGTCCGTAGCCCGGTCGGCAATGGGTTTCTTCTCCCCAGAGATGTCTTCCGTGATCCGGGCGTACATAGCCGGTATAACCACAGTCGTGATAGGCTCGCATAATTTCCAGAATCCCAGTGTCACCGTCACAGTCTCTGTGGGAAACTTCTGAAAAATCTCCGTTCGGGTAGTGTCGGAGGTTTCGGATATGGGCAAAAGCGATCCGGTCACAGTAGGTTCGAATGATATCTGCCACATTATTTTCCATGTTCGCACCCAGCGATCCGGAACACAGACACAGACAGTTATATTCATCATCTACCATATGAAGAAACCTTCCTATAGATTCTTTATCACAAAGCAGTCTCGGAATCCCGAAAATATCCCATGGGGGATCATCCTGATGGATCGCCATCTTGATCCCGGTCTCATGGCAGGTCGGCATGATGGCTTCCAGAAAATACTGCAGGTTTTCCCAGAGTTTTTCCTTCGTCACCGGGCGGTACGCCTCAAAAAGTTCATCCAGCTTCGCCATCCGCTCCGGCTCCCAGCCCGGAAATGTTTTCCCGTGCAGATTTTTCAGGATATACTCCGCCATCTCCTTATAATCATCCTGTATCTTGCTTTTTTCATAATATAACGCATTGGATCCATCCTCCAGCGGATGAAAAAGATCCGTCCGTGTCCAGTCAAAGATCGGCATAAAATTGTAAGTCACTACTTTGACACCGAATTTTGCAAGGTTTTTCAATGTTGTCTTATAATTTTCAATATATTGATCCCGTGTGGGCAGACCGATCTTAATATCATCATGGACGTTGACACTCTCCACCACATCCATGTGAAAACCTGCACCCTCGATGCGCGCTCGCACTTTCTCAATCTCTTCCACTGTCCAGATCTCTCCCGGCTGCTTGTCGTGAAGTGCCCAGACAAGTCCGCCCACGCCCGGAATCTGCCGGATCATCTCCGGTGTAATATCATCATTTCCATCGCCATACCAGCGAAATGTCATCTGCATCCCAGCACCTCCATCTGCTATGCAAACACTACCCGCAGTTCCACCGCTTCGTGTCCCGTCAGTGCCGTACTTCTGGAATCCGGCTGAGTGGTTGCTACATACAGAGAGAATTTGTTGCTATCGACATAACGTTTTCCCTCTTCGTCCACGATGGTAAATGCCCGCGGATCGATGGTAAGTTCTGTCTCGATACTCTCTCCCGCCTTCACCCTCACACGCCGGAATCCGCACAGGCTGTGATTTCGGACTGCATATTTTGACTTCCAGTCTTTGATGTAAACCTGAACGACCTCTTCTGTATCCCATTTTCCCGTATTTGTCACCGTACAGCGAATCTTTACCGGTCTTTCTTTTTCCGGCTGTTCAGCAAATTCTGCTGCTGACACCTTCACATTCCCATAAGTCAGACCAAAGCCAAACGGATACAACGCTTCCTGTTCCATATAACGGTAAGTTCTGTTTTTCATGGAATAATCGGTAAATTCCGGTAGATCGGAGGTATCCTTATAGAAGGTCACCGGCAGTTTTCCGCTCGGCGATACTCTGCCAAAAAGGACATCCGCCACAGCAGTTCCACCCTCTGCTCCCGGATACCATGCCTGTAAGATGGCATTCGTATGGGCATCCGCATACCGAAGATCCATGGCGCTTCCGGAGAGAACAACAGTGATCACCGGTTTTCCGACAGCCACAACCGCCTCGAGGAGTCTCTGCTGGCAGCCCGGGAATTCCAGAGAGGCTTTGTCTCCTGCCTGTCCACGGTTGCTCTGATCCGGCTCTTCTCCTTCCATCAGTTCATCCAGACCCAGTACCACGATCGTCACATCACACTGTTTCGCCGTGATCACCGCTTCCGAGATCCTGTCATCCTTCCAGGCCAGATTTTCCATCGTATCTTTATACATATGTGATCCTTCTGCATAATATACCCGGCAGTCGTCTTCCACTTCTTTCTGGATACCTTCCAACACCGTTACGTACCGGGAAGAAGTTCCATGATAATTCCCCTGCAGTGCGATCCGGTTGTTGGCGTTCGGTCCCACAACGCCAATCGTACGGATTTTCCGTTTATCCAACGGCAGGATACCGTCATTTTTCAAAAGTACCATTCCCTTGTGCGCCGCTTCCACAGCCAGGTTTCGATGTTCCTTACACTCCACAACCTCATATGGAATATCATCGTATTCACTTCCGTCGAACATTCCCAGAAGAAAACGGGTGGTAAACACACGGATACAGGCTTCGGTGATCTGTTCTTCCGTCACCATTCCGTCCTGCAGTGCAGCCATGATATATGCATAGGTGCATCCACAGTTCAGGTCACATCCCGCTTCCAGTGCCATCTGTGCGGACTCTTTCGGTCCGTTTGTAACCTTATGGAACTGGTGAAAATCCTGGATTGCCCAGCAGTCCGATACCACATGTCCCTCAAATCCCCAGTCTTCCCGAAGAATTTTTTTCAGTAACGTCTTGCTTCCGCAGCTTGGTTCTCCATTGGTCCGGTTATATCCTCCCATCACTGCTTCCACACCGCCTTCTTTAACTGCCGCCTCAAAAGCCGGAAGATAGGTCTCATACAGGTCTTTTTGTGAAACTACCGCATCAAACTCATGACGGATCGCCTCCGGACCGGAATGTACGGCAAAATGCTTCGCACATGCCGCCACTTTCATCGTCTCACCATCTCCCTGTAAGCCCTTGATAAATGACACACCGAGCCTCGCGGTCAGAAACGGATCTTCTCCATACGTTTCATGCCCGCGTCCCCACCTCGGATCACGGAAAATATTGATGTTCGGTGACCAGAAAGTCAGTCCTTTGTAAATATCTCTGTCTTCTTCTTTGGAAAATGCATTATACTTGGCTCTGCCCTCTTCTGCAATCACATCAGCGATCTTCTGCATCTCCTCTTCATCAAACATGGCCGCACAACCGATTGCCTGCGGAAATACCGTTGCAGTACCTGCACGTGCCACTCCGTGAAGTGCCTCATTCCACCAGTTATAAGTCGGAATTCCCAGCCGTTCAATCGCCGGGGCATCGTATTTGAGCTGTCCAGCCCGCTCCTCGATGGTCATTTTTGCTACCAGGGCTTCTGCTTTTTTTCTTGCCTGCGCTCTGTCCATATTTTTTCTTCTCCTCCTTGGTATGTTGCTGTTAAAAATCCCCTTCCGTGCCAAATATCATTTTCTTTTTTTGCACAGAATTCCTTACTGCAAATTTTACCATATTTTTCTGTATCTGTGTTTAATTTCAGTATTTTTACACAAAAAATCCTGTACGAAAAAAACGCTTTTCATTCTCTCCGTACAGGATGTTATCTTTTTTATTTGCTCAGTTTTTCTCCCTTGTTCTGCAGGCACGCTCTACAGTATGTCACCGATGTTACCAGCCAGATCACTGACGGCATCACGATGGCAAGGATCCCCGTATCAAAAAACATATGCAGGATCAGCGCCACAAACGTCAGGATCGGCACCCATTTCATCACGGTCTGATAGCCTTTGTAGCTTGCCTGGTAGATACATTCCTTTTCTGCCTCATCGCAGCTTTCCAGCCACTGTTTCGGGAATTTTAAAGAAGTCGGATCTCCTTTTTTGTCCGGATAGATCTTCTGTATCACGCGGACATAGCGAATCTGCCATACATTCAGATACACTTCCAGTGCAATAAATGTAAGAATTTCAAGCAGAAACCACATTATCCCAGAACCGTTCAGACTTTCAATATATTTTGTGGAATATCCGGTTGCGAGAAGCAGAATCATCGCAATACTTCCGACAAAGCTTACGATCATTCCCCTACTTCCAGCAGCTTCCAGCTCCTAATCCAGCCGTTCATACGCTTCATCTTCTGCCTGTTCCATGGCTTCGCCCGCTCTTTTCAGTCTGCCCATATACTGCTCACAAAGTACCAGCGCTATCACTCCACAGATTACCATCAGCGGAAGCATCCAGGTGCGGACACTGTTCAGGAAGAATTGCATTCCCTCCTGAATACCTGTCAGAACTCCATGCACATGTCCCATTTCCATGACACCCCCCAGAATTCCTCCCAGCGCACCGCTGATACACATGATTACCGCATATTTTACATATACATTTTTCTTTTTTGGTTTATTCATCATTCTCTTCCTCCGTATAGCTGAAAATATCTTCCACGGTTACCTGACAGATCTTTGCCAGCTTCAGCGCCAGCGTTACCGACGGTGAATAATCCCCCCGCTCGATCAGGCTGATCGTCTGCCGGGACACTCCTGCCCGTTTTCCCATATCCGCCTGATTGATGCCAAGTCTGGCGCGATGTTCCTTTAACCTGTTTTCCAGCGGCATATCTGCTTCTGCCACTCAAAATGTGTTGAAATATACTCAAACACATCGAGAAATTGAAGCCCTTGCGGATACTTCTTACTGCTTCGATGTGTATGCTTTGGCGATTGTAAACAATACGCTACTCACAAGTTCTTGTACACTCCACAGTCGTAAATTCCTGCGATAGCCCGCAGTACATACTTACGTTTGCGTTCATTATGCAACTTCGTAAGTTAAAGCATCTCTTAGATTAAGAGCAGCGTTAAAATCCCTATCCTCGACATAGCCACAATCACAACGGTATATTCTATCTGAAAGCTTCAAATCTTTCTTGATAGCACCACAGCAATGACATATTTTGGATGATGGATACCATCTGTCTACGACTCTTAATTCAATACCATTTTCATCACATTTTGCTTTAAGCTTGGTTCTAAATTCATAGAACTTCTGTGACGCAACAGCTTTTGAAAGATGTCTGTTCTTCATCATTCCTGATACATTCAAATTTTCAATAGTTATATAAGATGGTTTGGTTTTCACT
>SKED01001751.1_pt1 | contig 17398 bp, 13 predicted proteins | sample 4826651 | NCBI WGS metagenome assembly SKED01 (sample SAMN11008818, study PRJNA524170) | human gut metagenome | biome: Human fecal sample; material: Feces; isolation source: fecal sample from pouch patient p19 | host: Homo sapiens | place: Israel: Tel-Aviv | collected 2016-06-28
GTTTCGAAGACATTGAAGGCCTGACCGTAGTAGACCTTATGCGAAGAGCCGGAATCACCATCACCACAGTTTCCATAAAAAACACAAAGCAGATCACAACTGCCCACAGCATCACCATGCTTACAGACCAGACTTTCGCGGAAACGGACTTCACGGATGCAGACATGCTGGTCCTTCCGGGAGGACAGCCTGGCACCACCAACCTTGGCGCATTTGCACCCCTCACCGACCTTCTGAAAAACTTCTATAATAATGGAGGCAGGATCGCAGCCATCTGTGCAGCACCCACCGTATTTGCCCAGATCGGACTTTTACATGGAAAGAAAGCAACTGCATATCCATCCTGCATGGACGGATTAGGAGATGCAGTACGCCTGGAGGACAACGTAGTCGTGGACGGCAATATCACCACAAGCCGCGGCCTTGGAACTGCCATCGACTTCAGTCTTTCCCTGATTTCCCAGCTTCTTGGCCAGGAAAAAGCAGACCAGATCGCAGAATCTGTAGTATATAAGTAGGAATAACCGCCAAAAACCCTATTTTTTCAGGAATAACAGGGAAAACCATAAAAAAACACTGGTGTTTTTAATCTGGTTGTGCTATACTTCTACAATGACTGTAATAATAGGGGGAAACCCTGCATTATGATTGAAAAACGGACAATGTCTATCCGCTATGCACATGCGGCTGCATTGGACCTGACATTTTACCTGAATATTAAGGAGGAACACGAAAATGAGTTTACAGGTGGAGAAATTAGAGAAAAACATGGCGAAACTTACCATCGAAGTTTCCGCTGAAGAGTTAGACAAAGCAATGGAGAAAGCTTACCAGAAACAGAAAAGCAGAATCAGCCTTCCAGGATTCCGTAAAGGAAAAGCTCCTAGAAAGATGATCGAGAGCATGTACGGTAAGGGAGTATTCATGGAAGATGCTGTGAATTCTCTTGTACCGCAGGAGTACAGCAAAGCAATTGCTGATTGCGACCTTGAAATCGTTTCCCAGCCAGAGATCAACGTTACACAGATGGAGCCAGGAAAGGCACTCATCTTCACAGCTGATGTTGCTACCAAGCCAGAGGTTACTCTTGGAGACTACAAGGGAGTAGAGGTTCCGAAGACTGAGATCGCTGTAACAGACGAGGAAGTTGACGCAGAAGTTAAGAAAGAGCAGGATAAGAACTCCAGAACAGTTGTTGTTGAGGATCGTGCAGCAGCAAACGGCGATATCACAACAATCGACTTCGAGGGATTTGTTGACGGCGTTGCATTTGACGGCGGCAAAGGATCTGACTACGCTCTTACACTTGGATCCGGCACATTCATTCCTGGATTTGAGGATCAGCTTGTTGGCGCTAACACAGGCGATCATGTAGAAGTTAAGGTTACTTTCCCGGAGGAATATCAGGCAAAAGAGCTTGCTGGCAAAGAAGCAGTATTCCAGTGCGATGTTAAGAAAATCGAGACCAAAGAGGTTCCGGAGCTTGACGATGAGTTCGCTAAGGACGTATCTGAGTTTGATACTCTTGCTGAGTACAAAGAAGACGTTAAGAAGAACCTGACAGAGAAGAAAGAAAAAGAAGCAAGAACTGCAAAAGAGAATGCAGCAGTAGATAAAGCAATCGAGAATGCACAGATGGATATTCCGGATCTTATGATCCAGACCCAGTGCCGTCAGATGATGGATGACTTCGCAAGAAGAATGCAGCAGCAGGGATTATCCATGGATCAGTACTTCCAGTTCACAGGCCAGAGCATGGACAAGATGATGGAAGACATGAAGCCGCAGGCTCTTAAGAGAATCCAGACAAGACTGGTTCTTGAGAAGATCGCTGAGACAGAGAATACACAGCCGTCTGAGGAAGAGATCACAGAAGAGATCCAGAAGATGGCAGACGCTTACAAGATGGAAGCTGACAAGATCAGAGAAGCAATCGGTGAGGACGGAATTGAGCAGCTGAAGAAAGATCTGTCTGTTCAGAAAGCAGTTACACTGATCGCTGACGCAGCTGTTGAGGCTGAGAAAGCAGCAGACGCTGAGTAATCAGATTTGAATGAAGGCACTCCTGACAGGCTCGGGAGTGCTTACCTGATAAGAAAAGAGGGAATATATGAGTTTAGTGCCTTATGTCATTGAGCAGACAAGCAGAGGGGAGAGAAGCTACGACATCTATTCAAGGCTTCTGAAGGACAGAATCATTTTCCTGGGAGAAGAAGTTAATGATGTAACTGCCAGCCTGGTAGTTGCAGAGCTGCTTTTTCTGGAAGCAGAGGATCCTGGAAAGGACATCCAGCTTTATATCAACAGCCCGGGCGGTTCCGTGACAGCTGGTATGGCAATTTATGATACCATGCAGTATATTAAGTGCGATGTTTCCACTATTTGTCTGGGAATGGCTGCCAGTATGGGAGCGTTCCTTCTTGCTGGCGGTACAAAGGGCAAGAGATTTGCACTGCCGAATTCTACGATCATGATCCACCAGCCTTCTGGCGGAGCCCAGGGACAGGCTACCGAGATCCAGATCGTGGCAGACCACATTGCCAAGACAAAGAGAACATTAAATGAGATCCTGGCAGCAAACACCGGACAGCCTCTTGAGGTTGTAGAGAAAGACACAGACCGCGACAATTATATGTCCGCAGAAGAAGCATTGGCTTATGGTCTGATCGATGGTGTTGTAGCCCACAAATAATATTGAAAACAAAAGAAACCCCGACCGGAGTTTTCTTTTGCATGCTACTGTAAGAAAAGACTCCTGAACTGACAGGAGTCTTATCTTGTAAAATGGGAAAATTTTGTAAAATAGGAATATTTTATAAAAAATTTCAAATTTTAATAAATAAAGAAATCTTTTTCTGAATAAAAGGCTTCTTTATGTAGAAAGGAAAAGTTAGAGATTCATGGCTGAGAAGATAAGAGAAGGAAAGGTAAGATGTTCCTTTTGCCAGAAAACCGAGGACCAGGTCCGCAAGCTGATCGCTGGACCGGATGGAGCCTACATCTGCGATGAGTGTGTGGGAATCTGCTCGGAGATCATGGAAGAAGAATTTGGAGGATACGATCAGGAAGATATTCTTGGATCAGAGATCAATCTGATGAAGCCAGAGGAAATCCATGCGATTCTGGACGACTATGTAATCGGACAGGATGAGGCCAAGAAAGCACTTTCTGTTGCTGTATACAATCATTACAAACGTGTCACTGCATCCAAGAACCTGGATGTGGAGCTTCAGAAGAGCAACATTCTGATGCTGGGACCAACTGGTTCCGGTAAGACCCTGCTTGCACAGACACTGGCGAGACTTCTGAATGTGCCATTTGCCATTGCAGATGCCACTACACTGACAGAGGCCGGATATGTAGGCGAGGATGTTGAGAATATCCTTCTGAAAATTATCCAGGCTGCTGACTATGATATTGACCGTGCGCAGTACGGAATTATTTATATCGATGAGATCGATAAGATCACACGTAAGTCTGAGAATGTATCCATCACCCGTGATGTTTCCGGTGAAGGTGTACAGCAGGCACTTCTGAAAATTCTGGAGGGAACTGTGGCAAGCGTTCCGCCTCAGGGAGGAAGAAAGCATCCCCATCAGGAATTTATTCAGATCGATACCACCAACATTCTGTTTATCTGCGGCGGTGCTTTTGACGGTCTGGAGAAGATCATTGAGGGCAGACAGGATACCAAGGCAATCGGCTTTGGTGCTGAGGTTGCTTCCAAGGAAGAGCAGAACGTGGGCGAGCTGTTTAAGCAGGTAATGCCGGAGGATCTGATCCGTTATGGCCTGATTCCGGAGTTTGTAGGACGTGTTCCGGTTGTGGTAACACTGGACGGACTTGACGAGAATGCGCTTCTTCGCATCCTTCAGGAGCCGAAGAATGCACTGACCAAGCAGTACCACAAGCTGTTTGAGCTTGACGGCGTGGAGCTTGACTTTGAGGATGAGGCACTTCGTGTTATGGCCAGAAAGTCTATGGAGCGTAAAACAGGAGCCAGAGGACTTCGTGCAATTATGGAGAGCACCCTTATGGATCTGATGTACAAGACTCCATCCGATGACACCATTCGTAAATGCATTATTACAAAAGAAGCTGTGGAGGGAACAGGTGAACCTCAGATCGTTCACGGGGAACCTCTGGTGCAGCAGGCAGGTGCTTCCAATACAGGCAGAAGAAACCAGCGTGCACGCAAGAAAGGCACTCCTGAAACAGCGTGAAGAAGGGACCTGACGACAGATGAGTGAGCCGATCAATGTACTTCCTGCCATCGCGCTTCGCGGAACTACCATACTCCCGGGCATGATCATCCATTTCGATGTAAGCCGGGAGCGTTCCAAGAAAGCCATTGAGGCTGCAATGCTCCAGGATCAGAAGATTTTTCTGGTGACACAGAAGGATCCACAGATTGAAGATCCGGGCTTTGTGCAGCTTTTTCAGGTAGGAACCGTGGCATATATCAAACAGGTTGTCAAACTTCCGGACAATCTGCTGCGTGTCCTTGTGGAAGGAACCAGAAGAGCAGAACTTCTGGGACTGGAGCAGGAGACACCCTATCTCAGGGCGGAGATCGTCCTGACTGACGAGGAAGAAGAGGAACTGCCTCAGGCAATGCTCGAGGCTATGTACAGAAGCATCCGGGAGCTTTTCCATACCTACTGCACCAAAGGGGGCAAAATAGGCAAGGAACTGGCTGCCCAGATTCTCAACTGCCAGAAGACAAAGGAGCTGATTGACCAGATCGCAGTAAACCTGCCTCTTTCCTGGCAGAGCAAGCAGAAGTTTCTGGAGGCAGGAAAGCTGTCTGACAGATATGAGCTTCTTGGCGCGATTCTCAGCAATGAGATCAATGTGCTGGACATCAGCCATGACCTTCAGCAGAAGCTGAAGAAGCGGGTGGATAAGAACCAGCGTGAATATATTTTGAGAGAGCAGCTGAAGCTGATCCGTGAGGAGCTTGGGGAGGATAATACTGCTGATGAGGCAGAGGAATTCCGTAGGAAAGCAAGAGAACTGACTGCGTCCCAGGAAGTGAAGGACCGTATTCTCAAGGAAATCGGACGCTTCAAGATCACCAGCACCAATGCAGCGGAGAGCAGTATTCTCCGTGGATATATCGAGACCCTTCTTTCTCTTCCCTGGGACAAATGCTCTGAGGATTCTGAGGATCTGAAAGCTGCATGGAAGATCCTGGAAGAGGGGCACTATGGCCTGAAGGATGTAAAGGAACGAATTATGGAGTTCCTTTCTGTCCGTAAACTGACACACAAGGGCAAATCCCCCATTCTTTGTCTGGTGGGACCTCCTGGAACCGGTAAGACTTCTATTGCCAAGTCCGTTGCCGAAGCTACAGGCAAACGCTATGTGCGTATCTGTCTGGGCGGCGTAAGAGATGAGGCAGAGATCAGAGGTCACCGAAAGACCTATGTAGGAGCGATGCCGGGAAGAGTGACAGTTGCCCTTGAACAGGCAGGGGTAGCCAACCCTCTGATGCTTCTGGACGAGATCGATAAGACCAGCAGCGATTACAAGGGAGACACTTCCTCCGCACTTCTGGAGGTGCTGGATCCGGAGCAGAACAGTCATTTTAATGACCACTATGTAGAACTGCCGCAGAATCTTTCCGAGGTATTGTTTATTGCAACTGCCAATGACATCCAGGGGATTCCAAGACCTCTTCTGGATCGAATGGAGGTTATTGAGATCAGCGGTTATACAGAGAATGAGAAAGAGCACATTGCCAAGGAACATCTGATTCCCAAGCAGATGGAAGCCAATGGAATCCCCAAAGGCAAGCTTTCCATTCAGAGTACAGCCCTTCGCAAGATCATCAATAATTACACCAAGGAAGCTGGAGTGCGTAACCTGGAGCGCCTGATCGGACAGATCTGCCGCAAGACAGCACGTCTGATCATGGAAGAAGGCAAGGAAAAAGTAACAGTCACAGGCAAGAATCTTTCCGATTTCCTGGGACAGGAGAAATACAATTATCTGATGGCGAACAAGAAAGACGAGATCGGTATCGCAAGAGGCCTTGCATGGACACAGGTAGGCGGTGATACTCTTCAGATCGAGGTCAACATTATGCCTGGAAAAGGGGAATTTGTGCTGACCGGACAGCTTGGAGATGTGATGAAGGAATCTGCACAGGCTGGCATCAGCTATATCCGTTCTGTTGCTTCTAAGTATGGAATTGATCAGGAATTTTTCCAGGAAAATGACATTCATGTACATATTCCGGAAGGTGCTGTTCCAAAGGATGGCCCGTCCGCCGGAATTACCATGGCAACCGCCATGCTGTCTGCAATTGTTGGAAAGCCGGTACGCGCTGACCTTGCAATGACCGGAGAAATCACCCTTCGGGGACGTGTTCTTCCAATCGGCGGACTGAAGGAGAAGCTTCTTGCTGCCAAGTACGCCAAGATCAAGGAAGTACTTGTACCCAAGGAAAACAAGCCTGACATTAAAGAACTGGATGAAGAGATCACAGACGGACTGAAGATCACCTTCGTTGAAAATATGAACGAAGTGCTGGAACGAGCACTTGCCTGAAATGAGAGGTAGGAAAAATGGTAATTAAAAATGTTTCACTGGATATCGTTTGCGGTATTACCAGCAAACTGCCGGACACAGGAAGACCTGAAATCGCTTTTGCAGGGAAATCCAATGTGGGAAAATCCTCCCTCATTAACGGTCTGATGAACCGGAAGGCACTGGCAAGGACAAGCTCCCAGCCAGGAAAGACACAGACCATCAATTTTTACAATGTGAATGATTTTATGTACCTTGTGGATCTTCCGGGATATGGATATGCCAAGGTCCCGGAGACAGAGAAAGCGAAATGGGGAAAGATGATCGAGCGTTATCTTCACACTTCCCAGACTCTGAAGGCGGTTTTTCTGCTGATTGATATCCGCCATGAGCCTTCTGCAAATGACAAGCTGATGTATGACTGGATCGTAAACAACGGATACAATCCGATCATTATCGCAACCAAGCTTGACAAGCTGAAAAGAAGCCAGGTACAGAAGAATGTAAAAGCAATCAAAGACGGACTGAAGCTGCGCCCGGGAAGCAGGATCATTCCTTTTTCTGCTGAGACCAAACAGGGAAGAGATGAGATCTGGGCGTTAATGGACGAGTTGACTGGATTCGCTTCGGCAGCTACGGACGAAGCTCAGAACTAATATACGAGGAAAAATATATGGGAATTATCAAGGCGTTCAAGCTGGGATTTGACTATCTCAAGTATGATGAGGACGGCAATGTGGAGGCAACACAGCGTGCCGTCAATGATGTAAACCTGGACATTGAAGCCGGCGATTTTGTGGCCGTTCTGGGGCACAATGGTTCCGGAAAATCCACACTGGCGAAGCAGATGAATGCGCTTCTGATCCCTTCTGAGGGAACCATGTGGGTTGATGATATGGATACAGCCAAGGAACCGGAATTATGGAAAATCCGCCAGAGAGCAGGCATGGTTTTTCAGAATCCGGACAACCAGATCATTGGTACGGTTGTGGAGGAGGATGTAGGATTTGGTCCTGAGAATATGGGCGTTCCTACAGAAGAAATCTGGAAGCGTGTGGATGATAGTCTGAAAAAGACAGGAATGACCGCTTACCGTTATGCATCTCCGAACAAGCTGTCCGGAGGACAGAAGCAAAGAGTTGCCATAGCTGGCGTTGTAGCTATGCGTCCCAGCTGCATTGTGCTGGATGAGCCTACTGCAATGCTGGATCCGAACGGCAGAAGAGAAGTACTGGAAGCTGTTTCTGAGCTGAATCAAAAAGAGAATGTAACCGTTATTCTGATCACCCATTATATGGAAGAGGTCATTCATGCCAACAAGGTTTATGTAATGGACCGTGGAAATGTTGTGATGCAGGGAACTCCAAGGGAAATCTTTTCCCAGGTGGAGACCCTGAAGAAATACCGACTGGATGTACCGCAGGTAACTTTGCTTGCCCACGAGCTTCATAAGGCTGGCGTGGACATTCCGGAAGGAATACTGACAAAAGAGGAATTGGTAGGTGCATTATGTCGATAGAGCTTAAGAACGTAACTTTTACTTACAGTCAGGGCACTGCATATGAGAGCCATGCCTTGAAGGACATTAATCTTGTGATTCCGGATGGTCAGTTCATCGGTGTGATCGGACATACCGGAAGCGGGAAATCAACTCTGATCCAGCATTTTAATGCACTGATCCAGCCAACCAGCGGCCAGGTCCTTTATAATGGAGAAGATGTGTGGGCTGAAAATTATGACCGCAGGGCGCTTCGAAGCGAGGTGGGACTGGTGTTCCAGTACCCGGAGCACCAGTTGTTTGAAAATACGGTGCTGGCAGATGTGTGCTTTGGTCCTATGAACCAGGGACTTTCCAAAGAGCAGGCAGAGGAAGAGGCGAAGAAAGCCCTTGTCCACGTGGGTGTCAAAGAAGAGAATTTTACCAAATCTCCATTTGAACTTTCCGGAGGACAGAAGAAGAGAGTGGCCATTGCAGGCGTTCTGGCCATGAACCCGAAGATTCTGATACTGGATGAGCCTACTGCTGGTCTTGACCCGCAGGGCAGGGATGATATCCTGGATCAGATTGCAGCACTTCACGAAATGAGGGGAATCACCATTATTCTGGTTTCCCACAGCATGGAAGACATTGCCAAATATGTGGAGCGCCTGATCGTCATGAATCATGGGGAAATGGTATTTGACGATACCCCGAAGAATGTATTTTCCCATTATAAGGAACTGGAAGAGATGGGACTTGCGGCGCCGCAGATTACCTATATCATGCATGCTCTTTCTGAGAATGGGCTGGATGTGGATCCTACTGCAACCACAGTGGAGGAAGCAAAGGAGACCATTCTGGCAGCGCTGAAAAAGCAGAAGCCTTCACTTCTTAAGAAGGGAGGCAGCGAAGCATGATCAGAGATATTACCATTGGACAGTATTATCCAGCGGATTCCGTGATCCATAAGCTGGACCCAAGAACCAAGCTTGTGGGAACCATCGCTTTTATTGTGTCGGTATTTTTGTTTCATACGTTCTTAGGATATGCGGTGGCAGGTGTATTTCTTGCTGGAATGATCCTGATGTCAAAGGTTCCGGTAAAATTTATTTTCAAGGGACTGAAGACCATTTTTATGCTGCTTCTGATTACCATATTTTTTAATATGATACTGACGCCTGGTGAGGTTGTGTGGAAGCTGGGATTTCTTAAGGTGACAAAGGAGGGGCTTGTTCTTGCGGGAACTATGGCGATCCGACTGGTTTTTCTGGTAATCGGTTCTTCCATTATGACCCTGACTACCACACCGAATCAGCTGACGGATGGTCTGGAGAGACTGCTCCGTCCTTTGAATAAAATTCATGTGCCTGTTCATGACATTGCCATGATGATGTCCATTGCCCTTCGTTTTATTCCTATTCTTCTGGAGGAGACGGACAAGATCATGAAGGCGCAGATTGCCCGCGGTGCTGATTTCGAGAATGGAAATCTGATTCAGAAGGCGAAGAATATGGTGCCCCTTCTGGTGCCGCTGTTTATTTCCGCGTTCCGCCGGGCCAATGATCTGGCCATGGCTATGGAGGCGAGATGTTACCACGGCGGTGACAATCGTACTCAGATGAAGCCTCTTAGCTATAAGAAGAGAGACCATGCGGCCTATGGAGTTATGGTGGCTTATCTTGCGGTTGCAGTGGGCTTCCGTGTGGCAGGACTGTAAACGATATCTATAAATTTCTGAGAATATATATTCCCTCATCTGTGCGAAAGAAGCAGGTGAGGGATTTTTAACAAGGAGAAAAATATGAAGCGAATTGGACTTGTTGTTGCATACGATGGAACCAATTACTGCGGCTGGCAGACTCAGCCAAATGGAATTACCGTGCAGGGAGTTCTCAATGATACTCTTTCCGAGCTTCTTGGGGAAAAGATTGAGACCATCGGGGCCAGCCGTACGGATGCGGGAGTGCATGCTCTTGGCAATGTGGCTGTTTTTGATACTAATACCCGCATTCCCGGGGAAAAGATTTCGTATGCGCTGAACCAGCGGCTTCCGGAGGATATCCGGATTCAGATGTCTGAGGAGGTGGAACTGGATTTCCATCCGAGATACTGTGACAGTGAGAAAACTTATGAATACCGTATTTTGAACCGGAAATTCCCGGTGCCTACAGAGCGGCTGTATTCTTATTTCTATCATTATAAGCTGGATGTGGACAAAATGCGGGAGGCTACCTCTTATCTGATTGGACGTCATGACTTTGCCAGCTTTTGCAGTTCCGGTGCCCAGGTGAAAACTACCATCCGTACTGTGACTGGCATTGAGGTTTTCCGCGAGGGAGATATGGTTACCATCCGTGTTTCCGGAACTGGTTTCCTCTATAATATGGTGCGTATTATTTCCGGAACCCTGATTGAAATCGGAAACGGCCAGTATCCACCGGAGCGCATGCAGAAAATCCTGGACGCCAAAGACCGCTCCGCCGCCGGCCCCACCGCCCCCGCCCAGGGACTGACTCTTATGGGAATACAGTTTTTTGATTGATGCGGATGGATTTACTATAGGGTGGATTAGTTAATCAAGGCGGACGCTTTCCCCCAGGTGTGCCGGGACAGACAATGACGAATTTCGGGATTTGGCTCCGTCGCCTATTGACAGGCGTGGAAGCAAACTCGCCCTAAAGGGCTCAGACAGTGCATCCACGCCTGTCGCTTACTCACCAAATTCCCGAAATTCGCCAACCGTCCGTCCCGGCACACCTGGGGGAAATCTGGTTATTGATTTAACTTAAACTTGTTAGTAACCAGTGAGTTTGCAATGTATATTCGTGAGCAGGTCATTTCAGGAGCGGTCTTAACGGAGACGAGATCCACTGTCTACGGAGACTTAGCATCGAAGGCTCTCCTGAGATGCTTAGCCGCAGTTGACAGTTAGCTTGGCGGAGTGTTGCGACGACCTGCGATGAATATACATTGTGAACTCACGTCCGGGTAACGACGCTACTTCACTAATCCACCCCTTCACATCTCAAAAATGTCAATAGCACATAATTACAATCTAGTACTATCCTACAACAAAAATATCCAGTCCAGCACAAAAATGTGCACATACCAACACAAAAATTGAAAGAGCAATCCAAAATTAGTCCATTTTACACAAACTGCCTGTATGATATTATAATCCCATCAAAAAGCTATACGACATAGCAAATAAAAATGATACGGGAGGTTTTTTCATGAAGAGAAAAGTAGCAATGGCAATGGTAGCAGCAATGGCAATGAGCGCATTCACAGTTCCGGTATTTGCAGAAGATGCAGAAGCAGGCGGAAAGATTGGTATTTCAATGCCTACACAGTCTCTGGAACGTTGGAATCGTGATGGTTCCTATCTGCAGAAACAGTTCGAAGACGCTGGATACGAAGTAGAGCTTACCTACTCTGACAATGAGACAGATCGTCAGGTAAACGATATCCAGAACCTGATTTCTGATGGAGTTAACCTGTTAGTAGTAGCTGCTATTGATGGTGAGGCTCTTAACACAGTTATGGATGAAGCTGCAGAAGCAGGGATCCCGGTTATTTCCTATGACCGTCTGATCAAATCCGACGCTGTTTCCTATTATGTATCCTTTGATAACTACACAGTTGGTACCCTTCAGGGACAGTACGTTGTAGACACTCTGGATCTTGAAAATGCCGGCGATAAGACATACAATATCGAGTTTACAGCTGGTGATCCTGCTGACAACAATGCAGGCTACTTCTTCAACGGTGCATTTGATGTGTTAAAACCATACATCGATGCAGGAACCTTAAATGTAGTTTCCGGACAGACAGACTTCGATTCTGTTGCAACACCTGCATGGGATACACAGACAGCCCTTGAAAGAATGCAGAACATTCTGGCATCCTACTATGCAGACGGAACACAGCTTGACGTAGCACTTTGCTCCAACGACTCCACAGCACTTGGTGTAACACAGGCAATTGAGTCTGACTATGCTGGAAGCAATACTGTTCTTATTACAGGACAGGATGGTGACGAAGCGAACCTTGCAAACATCGTTGATGGAAAACAGTCCATGACCGTTTACAAAGCAGTTGCTAACGAAGCAGTAGTAACACTTGACCTGGCAAAAGCAATGCTGGCTGGTGATACCGTTGATGAGTCTCTGATCGAGGCTTCCGGCTGGGATTTCGATTGTACTTATGACACAGAGTCCTATGAGACATCTGAAGGCAACAAATGCCCATCCTTCCTTCTGGTTCCAACAGTTGTAACAAAAGACAACCTTCAGGAAGCACTTGTTGATCCTGGATACTACACAATGGACGACGACGGATATCTTCATCCGGCAAACTAAGTGAACTGAGAGAACGTCATACAAATAAAAGTTACTGCTCACAAAAAGAACAGTAATGTTGTAAATGTGGGCGGGGTGAAAAGCCCCGCCTGCTTTATGGGAAAGGGGGCGCCATTTTGGCTGATAATATTTTAGTAATGGAACACATTACGAAGGAATTCCCCGGTGTCAAAGCTTTGGATAACGTTAACCTTGAAGTTCAGCGTGGAGAGATTCATGCGCTGATCGGTGAGAACGGTGCGGGAAAGTCCACATTGATGAACGTATTAAGTGGTCAGTATCCATACGGCAGCTATACTGGAACGGTTACCTATGAAGGTGAAGAATGTAAGTTTAAAAAGCTTAATGACAGCGAGGCAAAAGGTATCGTTATTATTCATCAGGAACTTGCATTAATCCCACTGCTTTCCATCGGTGAAAACATGTTTCTCGGAAACGAGATCAAAAATAAAAGAGGAGCCATCGACTGGGACAGAACCTACAGTGAAGCAGAAAAACACATGGCTCAGGTAGGACTTCACGAATCTGCCCAGACCTTAATTAAAGATATTGGAACCGGCAAACAGCAGCTGGTTGAAATTGCGAAAGCATTTTCCAAAAAAGTAAAACTGCTCATCCTGGATGAGCCTACTTCATCCCTGAATGATGAAGATGCAAAAATGCTTCTGGATCTGCTTATGGAATTCAAGAAGCAGGGACTGACATCCATTATTATCACACACAAACTGAATGAGATCATTTACTGTGCAGACCGTTGTACCATTCTTCGAGACGGAAGTACGATCGAGACACTTACAAAAGGCGTGGATGACTTAAGTGAGGACCGAATCATCAAAGGAATGGTTGGCCGTCCTATGGAAGACCGTTATCCGAAACGCGAGCACAATGTAAGCAAGGACGTGATGCTTGAGGTAAAGAACTGGACTGTTCATCATCCTCTGTATCCGGAAAAAATTGTAGACGACAATATTTCCTTTAAAGTACATAAAGGTGAGGTTGTTGGTTTCTCAGGACTGCAGGGTGCAGGCCGTACAGAGCTGGCAATGTCCATTTTCGGTAAGAGCTATGGCAGTGCAATTACCGGAGAATTGTATATAAAGGGTGAAAAAGTAGATCTTAAGGATCCTCGGGCAGCCATCCAGCATGGTCTTGCATATGTAACTGAGGACCGTAAAACAAACGGACTGATCCTTGATGAGTCCATCCGTTTCAACACCACTCTGGCCCGTCTTTCCAAAGTCTGTGACAGGGGAATCATCAATACCGACCTTGAAGTACAGCTTGCAGAAAAGATGACAGAAGAAATGGGAACCAAGACACCTTCCAACGAGCAGCGTATCGGCAATCTGTCCGGTGGTAACCAGCAGAAAGCCCTTCTTGGAAAGTGGATGTTTACAGAACCGGATATTCTGATTCTGGACGAACCTACCCGAGGAATTGATGTAGGTGCGAAATATGATATTTACTGTCTGATCAATCAGATGGTAGAAGAGGGAAAATCTGTAATCATGATTTCCTCTGAAATGCCTGAAATCCTTGGTATGTGTGACCGAATTTATATTATGAATGAAGGCAAGATGGCTGGAGAACTGGATGCGAAAGAGGCAACCCAGGAAGGCATCATGGCACATATCATGCAGAATCAGAAGAAATAATCAAGGGGGAAAACGATATGAATTCCAAAATAAAGGATTTTTTTAGAAAATATACGATGGTCATTGCGCTTGTGATCGTATTTATCCTGTTCTGTGTTCTTACTGATGGAAGACTTCTTTATGCACAGAACATGTCAAACCTTATGCTCCAGAACGGATACGTACTGGTTCTTGCATGTGGTATGCTGCTTTGTATCTTAACTGGTGGTAACATCGATCTTTCCGTTGGATCTGTTATCTGTTTTGTAGGCGGTGTTGCAGCTGTTCTCATTGGCAGCAAGGGATTTAACCCATTACTTACCATTATCCTCTGTCTGGTAATCGGCCTTCTGGTTGGTGTTTGGCAGGGTTACTGGATTGGTTATAAGAGAATTCCTCCATTTATCACAACACTTGCTGGTATGTTCATTTTCCGTGGATTCGGCCGCCTGGTACTGGACAACAAAACCGTATCCATCCAGAACAAATCTTTCCTGAATGTATTTACTTCTTATATCAACATTCCAGGACTTGATGATGGAAAGAAATATTCCGCTCTGATCGTTGGTGTGATCATTGCATGCTACGTTATTTTCTCCACTATGAAATCCAGAGCAAACAAAGCGAAAAAAGGCTATCGCCAGAACACAGCAGCTTCTGATTACAGCAGAGCAGCCGTAATCGCAGTTGTTATTCTGTGGTACTGCTACAAACTGTACCAGTACAAAGGTATCTCCGTAATGCTTGTATGGGTAGTTGCAATCTGCATGATCTACAACTTCATCACATCCAAGACCGCATTTGGACGTTACTTCTACGCAATCGGCGGCAACGAGAAAGCTACACAGCTTTCCGGTATTGATACAAACAAGGTTTACTTTATTGCATACGCAAATATGGGCTTACTTGCCGGACTTGCAGGTCTTCTCTGCGCAGCACGTGTAGGTTCTGTAAATGGTAGTACAGGTACTTCCTTCGAGATGGATGCAATCGGTTCCTGCTTCATCGGCGGTGCTTCTGCATACGGCGGAAGCGGTACTGTAGGCGGTGTTGTAATCGGTGCTCTTCTCCTTGGTGTTATCAACATGGGTATGTCTATCATGGGTATCGGTGATTCCTGGCAGTACGTAGTAAAAGGTGCCGTACTTCTGATCGCAGTTGTATTTGATGTTATTTCCAACAGAAAATCCAACTAAATCAAAATAAGTGAAAAGCTGCTGTATCAGGCAGTTGTAAATGCAAAGGGCTGTTGCAGAAAATGCAATGGTCCTTTTTGCACATATTAAGTAAATATGTTAAACTTATAGTATCTTAGAAAAGGAAACTGTAAAATTATGAAAAAATCCACACTGACTGTCTTTTTTGTTCTGGCAGGATGCATGCTGTTTCTGTCCGGAATCTGGATTTATTTCCAGAAAACTCTGGATCAGGTAGACCTGGGAGAAGGGGAAGGGGCAGCAGGCTATGAAAAACATTATCTGATGATTTCCGGAGAGGAGAATACCCTGATGTGGGATTCCATCTACGAGAGCGCCAGCGAGGCAGCCAGGGATGCAGATGCATATGTAGAGCTGATCGCGCCCCAAAGAGAGTCCACTTATACAAAAGCGGATTATCTGCGGATCGGAATCGCCTCCAAGGTGGATGGGATCATTCTGGAAGCGGACGGAAGCGCAGAAGAACAGGAACTGATTCAGGAAGCAATGGACCAGAATATTCCGGTTGTAACTGTGCTGACCGATGACTCTTCCAGCGCAAGGATCAGCTTTGTAGGCCTGAACAGCTACCAGCTTGGAAATGCCTACACTGAGCAGATCCTGGGACTTTTGAAAGAGCATGAGACCACTCAGGTGCTTCTTTTGTCCAATTCCCAGTCCAAAACCCAGGAGACTAATCTGGTCTATTATCAGATCAAAAAAGAACTGGAAGAAAAAAAGCAGGGCTATCAGTCTGTGAATATTTCCGAGTACAGCATTGACAACAGCTCTGATTTTGATACAGAAGAATTTGTAAGGGACATTTTTGTAAATGGAAATACGCTTCCGGACGTGCTGGTCTGCATGGATGAGGTTGTGACAGAATGTGTTTACCAGGCACTTATCGATTATAACCAGGTAGGCAACGTGGATGTTGTTGGCTTCTACTATTCGGATGTAATTCTGGATGCCATCAGTAAAGGCATCATTTCTTCTGCAATCGCTCTTGATATGGAGGAAATCGGAAGATACAGCATCAATGCCCTTGAGGAATATTCCTCCCTTGGACACACCAGCAGCTATTACAGCGTAGGTCAGAATGTGATCACCCGGAAAAATGTGGGAACCTACAGAACGGGGGCGAATCAATGAGAGAACAAAAAGAAAGCCTTTCGATGCAGAATTCCATCCAGACCAGGTTAAGTGCTGCCATGGTTCTGGTCATGATCTTTGTAGTATGCATTAATTTTTTTATTTTTGAGCAGATCCACATGGGCGTGGACCGCATTGACGCTGTTTTTTCCAGTAATACAGCGATCAATGACCTGTCTGAGTCCCTGAATAAACTGGAGGGAACCGTTTACGAATATCTGAATACAAAGGGAAGCAAAGCCCTGGAAAATTACTATCGCTATGAGCAGGATTACAGACAGCTTCTGGACGGGCTCAATGACCGCAATGTGGACAGCGAAGTGAAAATGCTGGAGAAAAATATCCGCAAAATGTCTGAGAGCTATCTGGATCAAACAAACGAGACGGTTCAGGCCAAGCGAGGAAGAAATATTGAGAAATATAAATCTTCCTATGAAAAAGAGCTTCAGCTGTATGAATATATTAATTCTTACATTTACAAGCTAAATAATCTGCGCTTTCGAACCAACTCTGCGAATTACCAGATCCTTCTGTCCTCTATGGATGTGCTGTATCGCCTGGCACTGGTAGTTATTTTTATTGTGGCAGCAGTGGGCGTGGTTATTATTTTACTGGTTGTGCGCTCTATGATCCGGCCGCTGACCCAGCTTTCCAATACAGCTCATGAGGTTGCAATGGGAAATCTGGATGTGCCGGTTCTGCCGGTAGTGTGTGAGGATGAGGTCGGCGTTGTAACAAGAAGCTTTAACCAGATGCTGGACAGCATCCGCATTCACATTGCCCAGCAGAGGGAGAGCATGGAGAAGCAGGCCCAGATGAAGGAGCGGGAGCTTCTTATGGAAACTCATCTGAAGGAGGCTCAGCTGAAATACCTTCAGGCCCAGATCAATCCCCATTTTCTTTTTAACTGCCTGAATGCAGGAGCACAGCTTGCCATGCTGGAGGATGCAGAGAGGACTGGCATTTTTCTGGAAAAAATGGCGGATTTTTTCCGGTATAATGTGCGGAAAATGGAAGACGATGCCATGCTTTTTGAGGAAG
>SKED01001755.1_pt1 | contig 17370 bp, 16 predicted proteins | sample 4826651 | NCBI WGS metagenome assembly SKED01 (sample SAMN11008818, study PRJNA524170) | human gut metagenome | biome: Human fecal sample; material: Feces; isolation source: fecal sample from pouch patient p19 | host: Homo sapiens | place: Israel: Tel-Aviv | collected 2016-06-28
CGTGAAAAGCAAGCTATTTAAGGCGGGTTATGACGAAGCATTGTATGAAAATACATGCCAATTCGGACTCTGCGATTGAATCAGCGTTTCCTTAACCTTCAGAACCTGCTTTAACCTATGAGGATTCACATAAAGGGTAGAATGTTCTTCCTGCTTTCAAACTTCCCGCATGGTATGTTGATCTCGCAATGCCCTTTTTATTTTGATGGCTCTATATGATCAGGAATGACATAGAGGAAGGCTGTTTTAATGGGATTTGTAGAATTACTTATTTTTGATATAGAAAAAACTTATATTGCTTTTACCTTTAGCACGGTGTATTATTAAAAATAGAAATGGAGTTAAAATGCATCATGAATGCATTTTCTGCAATCATGAGCTTGTGAGTTGTTTTTTCTTCCTGAAAGGAGAATATTTTTATGAAAAAATGCATGAAAAAGATCCTGATGGCGAATATCGCAGCTGCGATCATTTGTTCCGTAGGGGGGGTAGCATCGGCGCAGGATAGTCTGTATCAATACGGTATGAAGCCGGTTTCTATTGAGAATGGCAAGCTGGTAAGCGGCAATGCCATTCATAATAATGCAGCGGCAACCGGCATTCAGACAAGCAATACGAATGGCACAGCTGGCCAATACTACGGACATTTTTTCTTCGGAAATGCAGATATTAAGAATACATCGTTTGACAATAATACTCTCAAAACGGATGGCCCCAATGGGGTTGTCTACTTCAACTCCAGCGTAAAAATAAATCCAACTAGCTATGAAGTAGAGACGCCCAATACCGTGACCGTTACGAATTCCTCTTTTAACGGGAATAAGATCGAAAGTACCGGTGGTACCGCCAGCATTTACTCGACTTCAAAAGCCGGTGCAGTGATGATTAAGGGGACAAATGTCACTTTCAATGATGTAGCATTCAATAATAATACGGCAAGCGGCGGAGACAATGCACAAGCGATGGGTGGTGCCATTTATCTGGATTCCACGTCCAATACAGCTAACCATGATGGAGAAAAGAGAGTATTGCCAGCGACTGCGACTTTCCATGTCACCCGGGATACGACGTATGCGGGAAATAAAGTATCCGGTGTCAATGACTATAGCGACACGTATGGCAGCTACGCCAAGACGGGCGGCGGCTTCATGTACATGGACCGTGGCGGTGAGGCCAATTTCGACATCGCTGACGGTGTGACGCTGAAGATCGGGAAAGATGGGGAAACGGATGTGAATACGGACTCCATTGCGAGCGCGATCCGTGGCAGCAATGCGGGATATCGCGAAAATGCCATCAATAAAGAGGGACTTGGCACGCTGACTGTCAATGGCAGTATGAGCGGATATCATGGGGATCTCAATGTCAAAGAAGGGACAATGAATATCAATCAGTCTCTTGCCGGAGATGCGAATATCTCCGTATCTGATGGGGCTACCTTGAATCTGAAAAAGGTAGAGCTTTCCAGCCAGTCTGGTACTATTTCGGCAGCGAATAAGGATGGCGTGATGACAACGGTCACATTACCTGAAAGAGACGGCAGTCTGGTAGCGCAGACCGGCTCGAAGGTAACAGCGGAGACCATTACGCTGAATGGCAAGTCCTCTATGAAAGTCGAAACGGGCGCGACTGTCACGGCGGACAGTGTGGCTGTTGCAGATGATGCTACATTAAAAGCAGAGTCCCACTCAAATCTTGATGTGAAACAGGTGAAAGTGGAGGATCCGACCAAGGAAGGACACGTCCAGCTGATGGGTGATTTCAGCGGGAAGTTGGTAAACAGTGACGGCACGGCACTGACAGCGGAACAAACGAGAAAAGTCATGGCAAAAGTAACAGGGGATAATTCTCGTATGGATATCACAGCACAGAATGGGGAAACGGCCACCTCGCTGCTGCAGTGGGATGACGGATCCTTCGCCATTCAGAACAAAGATTATGCGAATGGTGGGGCCACCAAGGTTTTGGCGTCCTATGACAAAGACGGCACCTATGATGCACATGGAAATGATATGAAGAATGTGGGCGCTATTTCCGCCAAGTCCCTGAGTGTCGGTCAGATCGGAGATGTGGAAACGGCGATCAATAAGAATGCAGACCGTATCCATGATAATGCAGGTGCTATCCAGCAGAATAAAGCTGCAATCCAGCAGAATGCAGCTGGTATTCAGCGTCTGGATGGCCGTATCGATAAGGTGGGGGCGAATGCGGCGGCTCTGGCAGCTCTGCATCCGCTTGATTACGATGCATCGGAGAAATGGAGTGTCGCTGCCGGTGTAGGCAATTACGGCAGTGAAAATGCAATGGCTGTCGGCGCTTTCTATCGCCCGAATGAAGATGTCATGCTGAACATGGCAGGCAGCTTCGGTTCTGGTGAAAATATGGTCAATGCCGGTATTTCCTTCAAAATGGGACAGCGTGGAGCGAAAGTCGTAAAGGCTGAAGGTGCGGATGTCAAAGCACTGCAGGAGAAGGTAGAAGCGCAGGATAAAGAAATCAAGGAACTGCGTGAAATGGTAGAAAAACTGGCTGCCAAAGCATAAGACAGTATTTCTGATGAGATGTGAGTAGGATGATCGAAGCCGCTCTGCGAAAGCAGAGCGGCTTTTGACATGAATACGGTGTTGCAGGGGATAAGGCAGGCGCGGAGCCAATCGTTTTCTCATCGACTTCTCGTGAAATGGAACGAGAAAAGAAAATACATGATGATTACATGAGGCGTTGCAGGCGGTGAAAGAAATGGATGATTTCGATAGATATCTCAATGAGCAGATGAAGGATCCTGATTTCAAAAAAGAATGGGATGAGAATGAAGCGCGCTATCAGCTGATGATGATGGTTCTTCGTGCACGGAATGAGGAACAGCTCACGCAGTCGGAACTGGCTGAGCGCACAGGACTTAGGCAGTCCAATATCAGCCGCATTGAGAAAGGTCAGTCAATGCCTTCCATCGCTACACTTGCGAAGATCGCGCAGGGACTTGGAAAGCGGCTGGAAATCCGTTTTGTATAGTTTTTAGGGAAACGCTGATTCTGTGATTGAATCAGCGTTTCCTTAGTTTTACGCGCATGCAAAAGCCCCGATTCGCCAAAAGGCAAATCGGGGGTTTTCATTTATTGTACCCATGAATCAGAATTTCACTCTAAGCAGTCTTACGGCATAGAGGATACAGAGGATGGTGACGCCGGTATCTGCGAAGACGGCGACCCACATATTGGCATAGCCTAAGAGGCCCATGATCATGACGGCGATCTTCACGATGAGGGCGAAGGCGACATTTTCCCAAGCGGTCTTGATGACTTTTCTGGCCACGCGGACAGCTTTGGAGATGGCGTCGACATTCGAATTCAGGAAGACGACGTCAGCGGCTTCGATGGCAGCATCTGCTCCGCTGCCCATAGCGGCGCCTACATCAGCACCGGCGAGGACAGGAGCGTCATTGATGCCGTCTCCTACGAAGAGGACGGAGCCGATCTCTTTTCTGACTTTCTGCATTTCTGAGAGCTTGTCTTCCGGAAGGAGGCCGGCGTGGATGTTCTCGATGCCGACGAGACTGCCAATGGCTTTCGCGCTCTTTTCATTATCCCCGGTCAGCATGACAGGGGTGATGGAGAGGGCCTTCAGATCTTGGATGCCTTCGATGGTGTCGGACTTGATGGCATCGGAAATGGTGATGCGGCCGAGGAGGGTCTTGCCTTTGGCGACGTAGACGTCGGTGCCGACTTCTTTGTTTTCCGGAAGGGATGGGACAGAGATGCCGGAAAGGGCGAGGAGCTTTTCATTTCCGACATAGATGTCTTCGCCGTTCAGGTTGGCTTTGACGCCGTGTCCGGCGATTTCCTGCATGGAGGTGAGCTTGGGAAGAGAGAGACCTTTCTCATTCGCGCAGGTCACGATGGACTGGGCGATGGGGTGGGTGGAGTAGATCTCAGCGGCAGCTGCGAGGGCAAGGATCTCGTCTTCGCTCTTGCCTGCGGTCTTCACGATGCTTCTGACTTTGAATTTGCCTTCGGTCAGAGTGCCGGTCTTATCGAGGACAGCGGCTTTGGTATTCGAGAGGGCTTCCATGACGGTGCCGCCCTTGAAGAGGATGCCTTCTTTCGATGCGGCGCCGATGCCGGCAAAGAAGGAGAGCGGGACGGAGATGACGAGCGCGCAGGGGCAGCTGATAACGAGGAAGGTGAGAGCGGTGTAGATGCATTTATCCCAGTCGGCGCCGAAGAGGAGCGGCGGGAGGACTGCGACGGCGATCGCGACGAAGACGACGATCGGGGTGTACACGCGGGAGAAGCGGGTGATGAAACGGTCGATCTTTGGCTTGCTGGCGACGGCATTCTCGACGGAGTCGAGGATACGGGTAACCATGGATTCTGCGAGGACTTTTTCGACCTGGATGCGGATGGTGCCGGTCATATTGACGCAGCCGGAGTCTACGGGGTCGCCGACGGCTGCGAGGACAGGCTTCGGTTCACCGGTGACGGCGGAGGTGTCGATCTGGGTCTCGCCTTCGGAAATGATGCCGTCAAGCGGGATGCGGTCGCCGGGGCGGATGAGAAGGATATCGCCGACTTCGGCTTCTTCGGCCGGGATGGTCTCGGTGCCGCTTGCGGTCACACGCTGGACGACTTCCGGGCGCAGGTCGACGGCGTCCATGATCTGGTCGCGGCTGCGGTCGGCAGCGAGGTCCTGGAAATATTCACCGATGCGGTAGAAGAGCATGACGCCGACAGCTTCCGGGTATTCGTGGATCGCGAAGGCGCCGACGGTCGCAACGGTCATGAGGAAGGTCTCGTCGAAGAATTCCCCATGGGTGATGTTTTTGAGAGCGGTGTAGACGATGGGGCCGCCTAAGATGAGGTAGGAGACGAAGAAGAAATAGTCTCCGATGGAGGCAAGTCCGGCGAAGAGGCCGGCCGGCTGGTAGTGCATCAGCATGCCGATGACGAAGAGGAGGCCGCCGATGGTGAGCTGGCTTTTTTCGCTTTTCAGGCGTTCAAGGAAGGACGCTTCTTTTTTTGCCGCTGACTTTTTTTGCGCTTTGGTCGGGCGCTGTTTCTTTCGGATCTCGGTCGGACTTTCGACCTCGTTGCATTTTCTGGTCAGCTCGGGGATGAGGCTGTCCGGGTCTTTGGCGGTGAGTTTCATCGTCTTGGTGGCGAAGGAGATCGAGGCAGAGAGGACGCCGGGCTGGCGGTTCACGAGCTTTTCGAGCTTGACGGCGCAGGCTGCACAGTCAAGGGTGGGGATCTCATAGATCTCTGTCTTGAAATCGCCCTTGTCAGAGGGCGGTACGATGCCGATATTTTCATCGACGGTGCGGCAGACGGAGAGCAGCTGCGGGATGAGATTGTCCGGATTTTCTTTGGAAATGACGCGGAGCTCTTTCTTCGTGAAGGAAATCGAGGCGAAGAAGACGGATGGCATTTCGCGGATCTTCCCTTCCATTTTCGCGGCGCATTCCATGCAGTCGAGGTGTTCCATGTGATAGAGGCCGCGCTTGTATTCTTTTCCTAAGAAATCGCACTGGCAGGAGGCCAGGTCTTTGCCGCAGTAGTCGCAGTCTTCTTCGTCGATGCAGTCATGGCAGTGACAGTCATTCTTGTGCCCATCATAATGGTGGATGCCCTTGTCATGGAAATGGCCGAAGGCGCGTCTTTCATCGATCGCGATGTCGGCATCGCTCTCCATGACATCGATCTTATTGTCCTTGTATTTTGCCATTTCAGGGTCATTCGAGTGGTCATGGCTCTCTTCCGGGATCTCTTCGCAGCAGCCACAGCCGCAGCCATTATGCTCATGGGAGTGGCCTTCGTGGTCATGGTCATGCCCGCAGGTGCATCCATGCTCATGGGAGTGGCCTTCGTGGTCGTGGTCATGTCCGCAAGCGCATTTGTGTTCGTGGGGGTGACCTTCGTGGTCGTGGTCATGCTCGCAGCCGCAGCTGTGATTTTCTTCATCTTCCTCGTGGTGTGCATGCTCTTCGGTGCGATGGACGGCTTCCTGTGCCTGATGGCAATGGCCGCATCCGCAGTGATGTACATGCTTTTCATCGTGCTTTTCCATGGTATATCTCCTTATCTGTAATGGAAGCATTGCTTCCTGAGTGGTATGATTCTATGGTGTTATTTTAGCATTCTCCAGTTCCAACGTAAACGGAACATGAGAAACACTTTAATATTTCAAGTAGGAGAGGGGGAAACGATAGGTTTAGATAGGGCTAAAAAGAATGAGTTCGAGAGGGGGTAATAAAAATAAGAAAAGAAATGAGAAACGAGAAATGCGAAATGGCGGTGCGGCGTATAAAAAGCAGAAGCGCCGCGGAGTACAAATGAGACAATTTTTGAAAGTGAGTGGGGAGCGGGTTTCCCGTTTGGGAGTTCCAAACATCGTCCGCCTGACCGCGAATGACAAAGATTTCTCGCTTACGCTCGAAATGACGATACGGGGGAGTCTTAAGGCTCCTAGTCTCCTAGTCTTCAGCTGCTCGAGATCCCTAATCCCTAATCCCTAGATACTAGTCCCTCGCTATCAGTCACTAGTCACCAGTCACCTCTAATTGACCCGTAGCTTTTTTATTGACATACCTGTATATTTATGCTACCATCTTGAATAAATAAGAAGGGTGTGAGGACTATGTCAGATAAAAAAGTCATTTATGAAGTCAAACATTTGCAGAAATCGTTCGGCAAGGTCGAAGTACTGAGAGATATCAATATGAAGATCGAGAACGGAGAAGTGTGTACCATTATCGGCCCGTCCGGGAGCGGGAAGAGTACCTTCCTGCGTTGCCTGAATCTGCTGGAAACGCCGACCGGGGGCGAGCTGTGGTTCGAAGGGAAGAAGGTCAATGAAAAGACCGATGTGAAGATGCTGCGCCGCGATGTCGGCATGGTTTTCCAGTCGTTCAACCTGTTCCCGATGTTCTCCGCGGTAGAGAATGTCATGTATGCGCCGGTACATATCAAGAAGCTGCCAAAAGCGGAAGCGAAAGAGGAAGCGATGGAGCTTCTCTCCCGTGTAGGTCTTGCCGAGCGTGCGGATTATTATCCGGGCGAGCTTTCCGGCGGGCAGCAGCAGCGTGTCGCTATCGCCAGAGCGCTTGCGATGAAGCCGAAGATGCTGCTCTTCGATGAACCGACTTCTGCGCTTGATCCCGAGCTTGTCGGCGATGTACTGACCGTCATGAAGGAAGTCGCCTTAGCCGGCATGACCATGGCCGTCGTCACGCACGAGATGCAGTTTGCCAGAAGCGTTTCCAATCACGTCATTTTCATGGATAAGGGCTATATCGTGGAGGAAGGAAATCCTGAAGATATCTTCACCCATCCACAGGAAGAACGGACGCAGACATTCCTGAAGCGTCTGCTCCATGCTGATATTTAAGGAGATGATGCGATTATGGATATGGTATTAGATACAGCTGTCAAATATAATGACATTTTCATGTCAGGTGTGAAGATCACCATCATTATTTCTCTTCTGTCCTGCTTCTTTGGTCTCCTTCTCGGGATCATTCTGGCATTCATGAAGATCTCGGGCATCAAGGTCCTCCAGTGGATCTCGACGGCCTATGTAGAAGTCATTCGCGGTACGCCGGTCTTGGTACAGATCTCTCTCGTGTTTTTCGGGTTGCCGTTCCTCGGCATCCATTTCCCCAGCTTCCAGATCATGGGCGTCGACTTTGAGAGACTTTCCGCCGGTGTCCTTGCACTGATCCTGAATTCCGGTGCGTATGAGTGTGAGATCGTCCGCTCTGGTATCCAGTCCATCCCGAAGGGACAGCTCGAAGGCGCGATGTCGCTTGGCTTCTCGAAGTGGGAGTCTATGGTGCGCATCATCATCCCGCAGGCGATCCGCAACATCCTGCCCGTCATCGGGAATGAATTCGTCACCCTCATCAAAGAGTCCTCTCAGGTCTCTGTCATCGGTATGGCCGATCTGATGTATACGGCGACCACCATCCAGGGTATCAGCTTCCAGCCATTCCCACCGCTCGTCATCGTAGCGATCTACTACTTCATCATGACCTTCTTCGTCTCCATGTGCCTGCGCGTGCTTGAACGCCGCATGAAGGTGAAGAGTGTGAGATAGCAGGAAATCGGCAAACGGTTCTTCGAAAGGAGAACCGTTTTTTGATTGGGGGGGAGTAGTCCTCTCGCAACTATACCATGGCATTTGGATGACAGAATCGCCATTTCGCTGTATAATAAAATAGAATTTTTATGTACAGATGGAAAGCGTGAGGCGCTCCGGGAGAGCGCGGGGGAATACGGTATTCTCGTATCGCAGCCGGGCTCTTGCGCATTCCTTCTATTTCTCAAACGAGGTACTCCATGTTTATCGATAGAGCAAAGATTATTGTAGTCTCCGGTGCGGGCGGGGACGGGATGGTTTCCTTCCGCCGTGAGAAGTATGTACCGCGTGGCGGCCCGTCGGGTGGTGATGGCGGCAAGGGCGGCTCGGTCTTCATCAAAGCGAATACCGACCTGAATACGCTGATCAATTTCCGCCGTCATAGAAAATTCGCAGCCAAGGCCGGTGCCAATGGCGGCGCCAAAGAAATGTTCGGCAAAAATGCAGAGGACGTCTTCGTTGAGGTGCCGCTCGGAACGATGGTCTATGACAATAAGACCGGCGAACTTCTGGCGGATATGACGCAGAATGGACAGGAAGCCCTCATCGTCAAAGGCGGGCATGGCGGCCGCGGAAATTCCCATTTCGCGACATCGGCTGTCCGTGCGCCTCTTTATGCGGAAAAAGGTGAGCCGGGTGAAGAAAAGGAGCTGCGCCTCGAGCTGAAGGTGCTGGCGGATGTCGGCCTTCTGGGATTCCCGAGCGTAGGGAAATCCTCTCTCATCCGCAAGGTATCTGGTGCGAAGCCGGAAGTGGCGGCGTACCATTTCACGACGCTGAATCCGATCCTCGGTGTGGTGAATCTGGACTATGAGAGAAGCTTCGTCATGGCAGATATCCCGGGCCTGATCGAAGGCGCAAGTCAGGGGACCGGTCTTGGGGACGAATTTCTCCGCCATGTAGAGCGTACGAAGGTCCTCATCCATGTGCTTGATGCGGCGGGCAGCGAGGGCCGCGATCCATTGAATGATTTCCATATCATTAACAATGAGCTCGAGCTGTACAGCCCGGAGCTTCGTCAGAAGAAGCAGATCGTCGCAGCGAATAAGACCGATCTCATCGATGACCCGAAGAAGCTGGAAGAGCTGAAGGAGGCCATCGAGAAGGAAGGCTATGACTTCTATCCCATCTGCACGCTTTCCGGAGAAGGCACTCGTCCGCTCATGGAAGCCGTGTGGAAGCTTCTGCAGGAGATCCCCGATGTATCCTTCGAATCTCCGGAAAAGGCCATTGTATATGAAGCGAACAAGCAGGAATTCGAGATCGAGTGCAAGAATGATGTGTACTATATCAAGGGCAAGCGCGTAGAAAAGCTGGTCGGCATGACCGACTTCGAGGACTATGTCTCCCTGCGCCGCTTCGACAGAGCTTGGAGATTCATGGGCCTTGACAAGCTCCTCCGCAAGGCAGGCTGCCAGGAAGGCGATACGGTCAATCTGTACGGCGTAGAATTCACTTGGTCAGAGAATCATAGTGAAGAGGAATAGCCGGTGACGGGGAGACTAGGAGACTTCAGCCTCTCGTATCGTCATTTCGAGCGAAGCGAGAAATCTTTGTCATTCGCGACCGAGTGGTTGATGTGTGGAAATCCCAAACGGGAAGCCTGTCAGCCGCAAGCCTTCGGGCATCGCCCCATATATACTTGCGGCGAAGCCGCCACCACAAGTTTGAAAGCAGGGATGAGTAGCTAGTGACTGGTAGCTAGGGATTAGGTTTGCGATACGAGAAAACCGCTAGTTTCAAACCTCCGCGGCGCTTCCATATTTTTATGCGCCGCACCACCATTTCGCATTTCTCATTTCTAATTTCTCATTCAATCGAGACTTTCAAACGTAATCAAGGGGCGAGCCGCCCCCAGAGGCTAACCCAGAACCATAAACCCATAAATCATTTTAACCAAGGAGTTTTTTCCATGCTTACAGGGAAACAGAAACAATACTTAAAAGCTCTTGCCGTGCAGCTGCCGGCGGTCGTGCAGATCGGTAAAGATGGCATGAGTGAGACGGTCATCCAGAGTGTGGATGACGTCTTGACGGCACGCGAACTGATCAAAGTGAAGATCAATCAGAATTCGGACGAAGATATCAAGAGCACCGCTCTCTACCTCGCAGGGCATCTCTCCTGCGAGATCGTGCAGATCATCGGCAGAAACTGTGTTCTTTTCAAGAAAAAAGAAAAGAAGTCGCACTATGAATTACCTTAAGACCGGGGATCGCGAAGCGATTCTGAAGAAAAAGCGTGTGGTCGTGAAGGTCGGTACCAGCTCGATTACCTATGAAAATGGGAAAGTGAATTTCCGCTACCTGGATCATCTGACGCGGCAGCTTGCTGACCTCAAAAACCGCAGTCTTGATGTAGTACTCGTCACTTCGGGGGCGATCGGCGTGGGACTGCCCATGCTTGGATTTCAGAAGAAGCCGGATTTCCTGCCCTACAAACAGGCAGCGGCGGCCGTGGGGCAGGGCGCGCTCATGAATACATATGAGCATCTCTTCCATGAATACGGGCAGACCGTTGGACAGCTCCTTTTCACGAAGGGCGATGCGGTGAATTCGAAGCGCTATCTCTACATGAGAGGTACCATTCAGGCACTTCTTGAACTTGGAGCGATCCCGATCGTGAATGAAAATGATGCGGTATCCGCAGATGAAATCAAGATCGGCGACAATGACACGCTGTCTGCCATCGTCGCAAGCGTGGCCGAAGCCGACCTTTTGATTATTCTTTCCGACATTCAGGGCCTGTATACGAAGGATCCGAAGAGTCATCCGGATGCAGAGCTGATCCATGAAGTCCCCGCCTTCTCCCGCGAGCTTTTTGCCATTGCCGGCGGCGCGGGTACAGCGCGCGGTACGGGCGGCATGTATACGAAGATTCAGGCAGCGGAAATCTGCGTGCATTCTGGCATTGATATGATCATTGCGAAAAGCGATGAGAAAGAAGTCCTGCTGCGTATCATGGATGGGGAGGAGATCGGGACACTCTTCCGCGGTGAAAATGTACATCCGCAGCTGAAGAAGCGGGATATCATCATCGGTACGGCGGTCAAAGGCAAGATCTTCGTCGATGAGGGATGCAGGAAGGCGCTCCTTGAGAAGGGCTCTTCACTCCTTCCTGTCGGTATCATTGATGTAAAAGGCGCTTTCAGTGATGGGGATACGGTTGCCGTGTACTTTGAGGATCAAGAACTGGCCCGCGGCATTTCCCACTACAGCAGTGAGGATGTACAGAAGATCATGGGACATCGCACCGAAGGGCTTTCCGAGGCTCTCGGCATGGCAGCGCCCTATGATACGGTCATCCATAGAGACAATCTCTTGGTGATGAGATAAAGGGGACCACCGGTCTTATGGAGTGTTTCCCTAGTGAGTTATGCGATTTCTGCTGGCAGACAAAATGAAATTTTCAGAAAAATTATACTGGATGGTGTACTACTATACCCGCCATCCGAAGGGGAGATTTGAACTGTCCCATATCCTGCAGCTTTTGGCATTCTGGGCAGTCTGTATTTTAGTGTGCGAAATGGTGCTGTATCTATGGCTGAACGGATAGGAATTTTTGGCGGCTCTTTCAATCCCATTCATGTAGGACATTTGGTGATCGCAGAAGCGGCATGGCAGGAATTTTCGCTGCGCAAAGTCCTTTTCATTCCTTCCGGTGATACACCGAATAAGGATATGCACCACATTGACAAGAATATCCGCTATGCGATGGTGGAAAAGGCCATCGAAGGGAATGGGCATTTCATGATCTCACCCATTGAGCGTGACCGCCAAGGCCCTTCCTATACGGTGGATACCATCCGCATCCTCCAGCGCGAGTTTGGCGATGAGTATGAATTCTACTTCATCTGCGGCACCGATGCCGTGGCGGATCTGCCGACGTGGAAATACAACAGGGAGCTTCTTTCTGCCTGTCATTTCATCTGCGCGAGCCGCCCGGGGAATGAAATTGAGATACAGAAGTCCATCGATTACTTTGGGGAACTGGGGAGGAAAAAGATCCATTTCCTAAAGACGCCGGAGCTGGCGATTTCCTCTACGATCCTCCGAGACTGGATCGCAGAGAAGAGATCCGTGCGCTATCTGATCCCGGATGCGGTGATCGATATGATCCGTAGCAATAAATTGTATGAATGAGGCGCGGGAAACACCACCACCTACTGAGGCTGTTATGAAACTGGAAAAAATAGAAAAAGAACTGGAAAAAACATTGTCGCCGAAGCGTTTCCGTCATTCGGCGGGAGTCGCAGAGATGGCCCGCCATTTGGCGCATCTGTATGGGGCATCGGAAGAAAAGGCATACCTTGCCGGCTGGATCCATGACTGTGCGAAGGAGATGACACTCTCCGAAATGCAGCATGTCGTGAAGAAAGCACATCTGACATTTGATGATGCAAAGCATATGCTTGGGAGTCGTGCGCTGCTGCATGGCCCGGCAGGGAGCGTCCTTGCCAAAACGGCATTTGGCATCGATGATGAAGAGATCCGGGGAGCGATCTATTATCATACGACGGGGCGCGTCGGCATGACGCTTCTCGAAAAGATCGTATTCCTCGCAGACTATATCGAGCCAAACCGCGATTTTCCCGGCGTCGAAGACCTGCGGCTCCTCGCAGAGAAAGACTTGGACGAAGCCGTACTTGCGGCGTATGATTCTACGATTTCCCATCTCATCGATCAGGAAGCGTACATTTATGGCCTCACTTTCTTAGGCCGCAATGATATGGTGGAAAAGCGGGAGAAGACCGGTCGGTAGTCGGAGACCCTTCTGCTGCGAAAGAGAAACGCCTCTTGCGGTGTGAGTGCCGTGAAAGGCCATATCCTTCTTTTTACAGCGCTGCTTTGGGCATCAAGGTTTTCTGTGAAGATGATACATGAAGGAGGTTTTACCTCGAAGGTATGATGAAAACGAAAAAAGGAAAAACAAAGATTAAGCTAAAAAAGCTTCTTCTTTTCCTGCTTATGGTGGTTTTGGCGATCGTGCTGCTCGTCTTGGGCACAGAAAAAATCGTACACTTTGCTACGGGGCGCATGCATGCCGATGAAGCAAAGCCGACCTACTACCTCTTCATCGGAGAGGATGAGACGGCAGGAAGCGAGGCGGATGCCATGCTGCTTCTGGCGGATAATGATAAGAAAAAAGAAATGACCTTCATTTCCATTCCACCGAATACCAAGGTCGTCCGTCAGGAAAAGACAAATCTTCTTCTGAAGGATACGTTCAAAGAAGGCGGCGCAGAGGAAACAAAGTCAGCGGTGGAGAATCTGCTCCACATCCGCATCGACAAGTATGCGGTCGTGAACTATGCTGATTTTCGGGAGAATGTGTCGAAAGCCGGGCTCATTTCTCTCTATGTAGAAAAGTATATGGAGCATCTTGATCGGGATGGATCCTTTGATATCGGACTGAATCAGGGCTACCAGCCGCTGGACAGCGAGCAGGCACTCGGCTATGTCCGCTACGTGGATAAGGAGGATGGAGAGATCGGCCGTATCCAGCGACAGGAACGATTCCTCAAGATCTTCCTCTCGCATCTCCAAAGCCGCATGGCACTGCGGAACTGGCTGACCGTCCGCTACGGCTTCCGTGCGGTCGAGAGCGATATCACGCCGTCTGAGGCGGCCTCTTTGGCCTATCGGCTGACCGGCTATCCGCCGGAAGGATGCAAATTCATTATTTTCCCGGGCGAAATGCAGACCATCGGGAAAGTCAGGACTTGGGTGGTGAATCCGGTGGAAGCACAGAAGGTGCTTTCTCTGACGATGGAATAGATGGGGAGGCGCCCCCAGGCGTCACCTATTAGAATAAAAAAGGAGTATATGTATGGAAAACAATCTTCAGACCATTTGTGAAGCATTATCGAATAAGAAAAGCGTACTCATTAAAGTACTGAATGTCCGTGATCTCACTTCGATCGCAGATTATTTCGTCCTCTGCTCGACCAGAAATCAGAAGCAGTCTCAGGCCGCGGCGGATGAAGTGGAAGAAAAGATGGCAGAACTCGGCGTGAAAGCGACCCGAAAAGAAGGCTACCGCGAAGGGGACTGGATCCTTCTCGACTTCGGCGATGTGATCGTTCACATTTTCACCGATGAAGAAAGACGTCATTACGATTTCGACACCCTCTGGAAAGAAGCGCCGGCAGAAGAATACCACGACGAGGGAGAAACGGAGAAATAAATGGAAGAGACCAGGATTCCTGCCAAACAGGAAAGTATATATAAGGAAAACTCCATCGCAGAGCTCCCGGTCGTCCGTGTCTCCGGCTTTGGTGCCTTTTTGGACGGAGGTACAGGAAATTCGAAGGATGATATCCTCCTTCACAAAGGGCAGCAGACCCACGAGGTGAAGGAAGGGGAGCGGGTCAAGGTTTTCCTTTACCACGACCCGCATCACCGTCTGACGGCCAGTATGCGCCTGCCGCAGATCGCCATCGGCGGCATCGGCTATGCGCCGGTACTTTTGACGACCCGTTTCGGCGCATTCGTCGACGTGGGGACGGAGCGAGGCATTTTCCTGCCCTTCTCTCAGATGATAGAGAATGTCACCGAAGGACAGCAGATCTGGGTCAAGCTTTACGAAGACAAGACCGGTCGTCTCGCTGTCACCATGCATGTTGATGAAGAAATGCGCGCCATTGCTCTGCCTTTCAAGGAGGCAAAGCTCGGGGACACGGTGACTGGCACCGTGTATAATGAAACCGGAGAGGGCCTTTTCCTTGTGACAAGAGACCGTCACCTCGCGTTCATTCACAAGACAGAGCTTGCAAGATCCGTGCGCCTTGGGGAAGAGGTGACGGGACGTATTTCTTACATCCGAAGTGATGGTCGTGTGAATCTCGCGCTCCGCCCGCAGAAGGAAAAAGCGATGGAAGGGGATATGGCTCTTCTCATCAGCTGCATGGAGCGCCATGGCGGTCTCCTTCCGCTTACCGACAAAAGCGATGCCGATCTCATCAAGAGTACCCTTGGCATCAGCAAGTCCGCTTTCAAAAGAGCGGTAGGCCATCTTTTGAAGGAACGGAAGATCACCATCACGGAAGGAAAGATCCGCTTGAAAGAGTAGCGAGACGTTTTACTCCGCGCCTTTGGTGAATGCATGAAAATGAAAATGCGCCGATGAGCATATGGCTCATCGGCGCGTTTTTCATTTTGAGTAGCTAGGGATTAGTAGTTAGGGATTAGAGTTCTCGAGTAACTCGTGACTGGTAGACATCAGACTCTCTCGTATCGTCATTTCGAGCGGAGCGAGAAATCTGTTTCGTTCGCGGTCAAACGGACGATGATAGGAAGGCCGAAACGGGAAATCTGGGATCAAGCCCCTCATATATTCGCGGCGAAGCCGCCACCCTAATCCCTAATCCCTAATCCCTGGTCACCAGTCACCACTATTCATCCTTTATTTCCGTTGGAATGGCTGCGATCGTCTTCTGATGTGTATAATTCACAAGACCTGGTGGTCCATTGGGGATCTTCTTGACGTAGCGGATGAGTGTGTAGTCCACATCCACCTTGCCGGAGTCTTTTCCCTTGCTGTTCCATGCGGCCAGGGCAGCGGCTTTTTCGATGGTTGCGAGGGGGACGGTCAAGCCTTCTGTCTCGATCACGACGTGCGAGCCGGGGATCTGGCGCGCGTGCAACCATAGATCCGTCTTGGCGGCTTTTTTGAGCGTGAGGAATTCATTCTGGGTATTATTCTTCCCCATGAGGACGCGGAAGCCGTCGATGGTGAGTGTGGTCAGGAGAGGTTCATTTTTACGCTTGCGGTTCACCGGTTTCTGTTTCCGTCCACCGATGCGCTCGATGCCGGTATCTTTCAGCTCTTCTTTCAAAGCATCCAGATCCTTTTTGGTTTTGACCTCCGTCGCAAAATACAGCACATCTTCAAGGTAGCCGATCTTTTCATGACATTCGTCCAGCTTTTCACGTCCGATGATAAGGCGCGTTTTCATTTTATTGTATTTTTTGAAATAGAGCTGGCTGTTTGCGGTGACAGAAAGAAGCGGATCGACAGGGATCGTTTCTTTCGTAGGGGGATCATTGAAAAGGTTCTCGACGGTGAGCGCTTTTCTTCCATTGATCTTTTCATAGGCGTAGATCGCAAGCAGATTGCCCCAGAGCTTGTATTGCTCCGTCTTGGAGGTCTCCTTCATTTCCCCTTCGATCTTCTGGATCTTTCGCTCTTCCCTTTTGATGAGGGTGTGGATCTTCTTCTGGTAGTCAGAGAGCTGTGCGGCCATGGTACCGCCGGAAGATTCGGCTTCCCTTTCGAGCCACGGGATGATGGGGCTGCATTCAATCTCCTCGCCGAGGAAGGGCAGGGCGATCGGACTGACCATCGGCTTCCCCTTGGCATTCTGATAGATGTGAAGGGCATCCGAGGCCATGATATCCTCTTTGAGGAGAAGTATGGCGGAGAGCAGGGAGTCCTCCTCGGCCTCTGTCAGGGAGGCGAGAGGGGATGTCATCAAGACCTTGCTCAGATGGCCCAGCTCATCGACGAGGAAACGGGAGAAGCCGTTGAAGGTATGGAAGAGCCATTCTTCGATCGTACTCTCTGTTCCCTTACCGTAGTCGAGTATATTTTTCAGTTCCTCTTTGGAGAACTGCATGAAATTCATACGCGCACTGTTTGTCGGAAGATGGTACACTTCCCCGGGGACGAGCAGGCGGTCGCCCTTTTTGCCGCGAAGACAGGCATCGATGATCGTATCCCCTTCCGTCAGGACAAGATTCGGCGAGGAGGGGAGAAGCTCGGCCCAGAGCGTTTTGGTGACGATCTCTCCGGCGGCCTCGATGCGGTCGAAGGAAAAGGCCAGGATGCGGTCCATGTCGATCTGCCGTACTTCCGAGAGACGGCTTCCTTCCAGATGCTTGCGCAGTGTCATGCAGAAGGTCTGTGACGGGGTATACTGATTTTGCACCTTGCTCTTCGAGGTGAGGTATACGACGGGCGGCGTGTGGGTATTCGCGATCATGTGGACAGGCTTTGCATTCGGGCAGAACAGCTCGATGTCCATGATGCGGTTGTCGATCTGATGGATCTGTCGCACCTGTGCAGGGATGAGGAGCTTTTGCAGCTCTTTGACGAAAAGATATAAAGAGGCACTGTCGATTTGCATGAGAGACTCCTTTTGTGGGAAAAGATTATGGGGGACAAGGTTAGGGGTTCAGGGTTAGCCCACGGGGCGTGCCGTCCCTTGATTGCGTACAAAAGAGGGGTAGTGGGTTCTAC
>SKED01001766.1_pt1 | contig 17292 bp, 15 predicted proteins | sample 4826651 | NCBI WGS metagenome assembly SKED01 (sample SAMN11008818, study PRJNA524170) | human gut metagenome | biome: Human fecal sample; material: Feces; isolation source: fecal sample from pouch patient p19 | host: Homo sapiens | place: Israel: Tel-Aviv | collected 2016-06-28
GCCGCACAGCGTGTTGTGTAAGCCTTCGACCGACTTCTCGGATAGATTCCCTCTGCCGTCCAAACGCGGGCTGTGCCGCATTTCTTCGTAAAAATCTCGGATGACTTCCTTGCGTAAATCCGTCAGCTTGTAGTTTCCCAACGCGGGCAGGATTCTGCGAATATCCTGTTCGTCGCGTCGGAATGTAGAATCTGCCAGCTTCTTCGGTCCAACATCAGCCGCCCAATGCTCAATGTACTTTGCCAGCGTAATGCTGCGGTTGATGGGTTCCGGCGTATGCTGCACCTCGCGTTCAAATAGAATTGCCTGTTCCTTTACCCATTTCTCTGCCTGTTTGGGTGTATACTCCTTGGGTGGCTTGACGGTTTTCTGCACAGATTTCAGTCTATTGCCTTCGTAGTCATACCCACGAGATACCACAATCAAATAGCTGTTACTGCCGCGTTTTCTGATAGATGCCATTGTTTTCAACGCTCCTTTGTATGTTTTATTGACCTACGGTACTACAAAGCATACCGACAACTGCGACAGAAAGCTATCACCACACCCAACAATCTTTCACCAAAAATTCTACCTATTACTGACAAAAACGGCAGCGTCATCTCTGACAGTGCCGCCTGTTATTTAGCCTGCTTTCTTGGCTTTTCTATTCTTATTTTTCATAAATGCAACATAGCACGGATTTTGGCTGTTCAGCAGATCTTGCATCAGCTTTGCAGCCTGCTGTTTCGCCATGTCCTGCGGGTGACAGTAGGTGCGCTCCAAGAATGCCGTATCCGCATGACCCAGCAGGGATGCTGGCACCTGTTTGCTTGTGCCTTCCTGCAGCAGATAGGTTGCGTAGAAATGCCGCAGGGTATGCAGGTGGTAGAAGCGCAGAATTACAGCAGCAACGAGTATGAGAGCCCGCGGAGCAACGGATGGAGACTCTGCAGAAATCTCCTGTTGCCAACAAGCTTCTTCCTTCCCTTATGGTTAAGGCATCCAACGCCTATGGGGATGTTGCAAAAAATGTAAAAATGCCGCCGGAGATAGAAAGTCAGATGGCACGCATATCTTTGCGCTCCATTCTGAAGCAGGCCGCAAAGTCCATCACCCCCGCAGATGTGCAACAGTTGAATGCGGCACTCAATAAAATCAAAAAAGATCAAATCTATTTGTCATATGCCCACGCCCTTTCTCAATTCAAATTGTTGTTTTGTGTGACCCTCTTGAATACACTTTCCGAGGAGAAAAAAGAGTCCGGAGGACCTTACCGATTTGGTAAGATCCTCCGGGCTCATTATATATTTTCTCTGTTTTATCCGGGCGTAAGGGTACGGCTTCTTGCCTTTATTGTAGCATTTGCGGCGTTACTCTTCCCACAACAAGGTCAGTGTAACACCACGCTTTGCCAACTCACGGTGAATGTACGGATAGTCCGGTTCAACGTACAGGCACTCTTGTACTTGTCCGGGAAGCGCATCCGATTCGGATCGGCATTGGTAATGTCGTCATCAACAGGCCACTGTATGGCATGCTTGTCTATTTCAGCTAAAACCTCGCGGACGGTGTGCCGCGAACAATGAGCGGTTGTCTCAATCGTCCGTTGGCTGTAACCGAGATTGTTAAACCTCAAAATCTCCAAATAGTCTATCATTTTGGAGTCCTCCATAAAGAATTCAGTCACAGAATCAACTATGTCACATTCATTACAGTGGATGTTGGGGCTTTAGTGCGTGAAAGTGGGGCTATTTTCCCGACACGGTGGGGCTAAAACTTTGTGCACATGGGGCCTTCGGTTGGGATAGGTTTCGTTTGCATGGTCAAATTGGGAGGGGTTCGCTTCAAAAGACTTTACCATTACAACACTGCGACCGAAATGCTTATTGGTTTGACAAATAAATATGAATGATTACACCTTTTTCCCAAGCAGAAATCGTACCTAACAGAACTGATGTTTCCAGCCATGACAAGGTCGTGCTATTTGTTCTGATTTTTGGGTGGGTTTTTTCGATATAGCCCTTGTCATTTGCAATACCCACATTCTCGATAAATACTAGGCATGATTTTCCAGAACCATCTGTTCCCTCTAGCATATACCGTGCGGAAAGCTCGAGTTTTCCGTCATCCTGCATTTGTTGCGTATCGACGCCCCCAGGGAGAATCTTGCCATAAAATCCAGAACCCTCTCCTTCGCCGTCAAATAGAATCATTCGTGCCAGACCACGTTGCCCATGTACCTCGTATGTCTCTTTGATTCTAACGCGTACGGTCAATACTTCTCGCATGGCTATCAGCCTTTCATCATAATATAACCGTTTTCTTTTACTTCATAACTCATAGTGGTAAAATCCACAGACAGTTCGGCGGTAGTATTACCCTGCCAGATAAAATGCATATTATTCTTATTGGAAATTACAGAAATTTTCGCATTGCTCGTAAAGGCTCGGCTGGATTTTCTGAACCGGAGAAGTTCTATCTGTTTCTTGACCACATCTTGGGTGAGGGCACTGTGAATTTGTTCAATGGTCAAGTTGGTTCGGTTAATCTCTTTATGGCCCCCCTCACCTGCTTTTGCAACCGCCTCGTGATCATTTTTCCCCGCGAACAAATCGAGATACCACACCTGCGGTTTACCGGGCATGAATAGTTGAATTGCTCGTGCGACAAGCATCTTTCGGTCATCTTCGCCAAGAGCACTGTAATAAGTGGCATTCACCTGATAGTATACATTTTTTTGGCCGTGCAAATTCTTCACAAATCCGCCACGTGCTACGATTAAGTCGATTAACCCCGCAATGCGTTCTTCAGGGAGAAGTCCACGCAAATCAAGCAGCGGAATGCCGTCGTGACAACCAAGCATATTGACAGTGACAATGTGTTTTTCAATCAGTTCATTGGCCCAGCCTGCAAGTGCAGTACCGTCTTTTTGCTCAATTGCATCAATCAATAACCCAGGAAGGAAGAAATCATAGGTTAGATAACCATAGTTTGCAACCTTTTCGTAGGTTTTTTCTTCATAGCTTGCATGGATTTCCGGCAGAAGTGTCAGTCCATATGGCGCTGCTAACTCTCTGACATGTTCCAAAGTATTCCAGGTTTCTGGCTCGTTCATAAAATTGTGGCTGCCGGGTGCCTTAGGAGCATATGCGAAAGCATCTAAGCGAATGATAGCAGCGCCGTATCCTGCGAGTTTTTGAAGTGTTTTTTTATAGAAATCCCAAACAAGGGGCGATTTTAGGTTCAAGTCCATCTGACCGAGATACTTACAGCGAGAATCCAAATAATCGCAAATCTCATTGTGCATAGTAGCCCAGCGGCCGAGATTCATGTCCGCCGGATTTACATTTTCCTTTAACTGCTTGTTGACCAAATCAGCAAGTTCCTCTGCTGATGCGTATTGCATACCAAACTGCTTGAGTAAATCTTGAGCATCAATTGGATCATAAAAGACCTTCTGATAGAAAGTGTTCCAGTAGGGGATTTTGCTCCCATCAGGCATACGAACCATCAGAATGGGGAGTCCGGGTTTTCGGAAGAACATCTTGTCCAGGTATTTCTTCTCTGGCTGAATGTATCCATCTGTGGTCATTTTGCCACAACCGGTCCAGAATTCATTCCAATTGATAAAGAAGTCTTTGTACTTTGATTTTTGCCCATTCTCCAGCAAATCCTGGAATTGCGGAGAAAGAACCGAAGCATGGTTTAAAATAAAGTCGAGTTTCAAATCTAATCCGAGGGCTTTGATTTTTTCCAAATCCTCTTCTGATGCGAAGAGTTCATTGATATTGTAATCAATTACTGAGAAGCCCCTGTCAAGATCCGTGTTGTAGATACTGGGCAAGATATATATGCTGCCAAAAGAATCTTTCAAATCGTCTGATGCCAGAAATTGAGTGACATCTTTCAATGTCCCGCCCATACTATCCGGATAGAGATTCAGCATGGGAGTGAGTGAATTTTCTTTATTCATCACCTATCACCTATCATTTCTTTATATTCTGCCGCATTGAGAATTTGGCCATTCATCATTTGAATTATGTCTGCGTTTTTTGCATTTTCATTGAGCATGATCTGTTCAAGCTCAAGAACCAGTGCAATCAAGGGCGTGTCTGTATTTGCATTCCGTGCCCGTTTCTTACGACGTTCAAGAGTTTCCTCCGGTGTACTATAAAGGAACACGCTGATGTCAACACCTTTAAGGTTAGGGTTTCCTGCATGTGTCCACTCAATCAGTAGAACACGCTTGTCGGAAAAATCTCCCGCTTCGTAATGGAAATCGGCTTCTTCATCTCCAAGCTTTCGAAGCAAGATTTCGTTTTTCCCTTCACGGAATGCATTGATAAGTTCCTGCATTGCGGGATAATCCTGTTCGGCTTGTGAACCAAGATATTCGGAGAGTGCCTTGCGGCCATAACCCAGATATGCTTTATGCCAAGGGTATGTTGCATCATACTTTGGATCGGCATCTACCATCTTGGTCTGCAATACATGCAGTTCACGCCATGCCTTATCGGAATAAACGCCCTCACGCAGCATCCCTTGTATTCCCGCTTGGCGCAGAATTCTTAAACGCTCTGCGTCATTCAAAACAGGGATACGGAATGGATACTCATCTCCGCCAATTAATGCACAGCCTATTCCCTGCGCTTCCAGATATTCATGAATCAATCTTGCAGTGGTAGATTTTCCGACACCGGAGCCGCCACTCACTGTTACTACAACTCTAGGTAATGAACATAATCGCAGTTTATTCAAAAGCTCTGCGAAAAGAACCTCCGCTTTACATTCTATTGCGTCATGTGAAGCGTGATTCTGAAGCCATGCTTTACCCGTTACACAATTTTCCCATTTAGATGGATGGATGGTCATATTTCTCAATCCTCTTTCGTTTCGACATTGAGATTTTTTCGGTATTCGTTGGGTGTTGTTCCAGTATATTTCTTGAATAGAGTCGAAAAATAGGCAAAGCTATCAAATCCAACTTCCATCGCAATCTCACCAATTCGGATATTCGGATGCGAGAGGAGTTCCTTAGCTTTCTGAATTCGATACTCCGAAACGGCATCCTTCAGATTTTTCCCGGTTTCCCTTTTATAAATTTTTCCAAGGTATTCGGGATTTACATAAAACTCTTCAGCAATGCTGTTTCTGTCAATGTTTTCGGCATAGTGTTCTTTGATGTACTGATGTACCTTTTGAGAAATAGTTTCCTGCCTTGCAGTCAGTTCTAACTTGGAAAAGGCCGTTGACAACAAGTAGTTTGCCCAGCGAATAAAATCCATCATTGATTGTACGGACTTTTCTGATAACTCTTGTGCGACTGCATTGTTAAATAAGTCCGGCGCCTTACAATCCGCCTTTGCTAATTCAACATAAACGATTTGCAGCAGTGTTTGCCTTGCAGATTGCAGTGCTTCAATACTAAGCTGCTTAGTTTTCATGCCTTCTTCGAGGTGATCCCTAACATATTGAAGGATCGCGCGTTTATCTCTTTTGAATACGCTTTCTTCCAGTTTTTTTGCATCCAAAGTAAAACTGCCGTTGATTGTTTCTGCCTGCGCATCGCTGAGGTGAAAGCATGTCCCGTAATCTGCCACATTATGTACTAGCGCTTGGATTGCTTCTTGATGTATGCTATAAAGATTTTCGACACGGCAAGGATTGCAAATACATACGGTCAGAATGCTGTTCATGATACTTTCTGTCTGTTTCATCAGGAGAATGCACCGTTCTTGCAGCTTCTCCTGCCCTTCGGAACAGATTGCTGTTACCAATATTTCTGTGTGTCGGTCATTACACAAAATGCTGTCATTTTCAGGACGCCCGCACAACAACTCAGAAAAGACATTTTTGACTGCAAACAACAATAGATCCCGACCGAAACGAGTCTCATCTTTAGCGAGATTCGTCAATCGCCCAACGATTAACGTGTAATCTGCTTGTGGATCAAGTGCCAACTGTCTTTTTGCAATTTCCTGTGCTGCCTGTTGCGGCTTCTCTTCAAATCTTCCTTCCAGTACACTATTCCAAAAAGATAGTTGCACTTCATCATAGTTGTCCTTTACCCAAACACCGAGCTCACTGCTTTTCTTCAGCGCCTGTTGTTCTTTTATTCGTATAATGATCCTACGCAATGCCACTTCCATAACATCAACATCAAAGGGCTTTAAGAGATATTCTGCTGCTCGGTTATGTAGCGCTTCAGAGGCATAGCTGAAATCTTCATGACAGGTAAGAAGCAGGAATTCACCGTCCATTTTTTGTTCACGAAACCAGCGCAACAGATCCAGACCGCTTCCCATCGGCATTTCTACATCACTTATGACAAGATTGATCGGCTCATTCAGTAGGATTTTCTTCGCCTGCTCAATGTTGTAGGCCTTGCTAACATTTTCTACGCCGAGTTGTTTCCAGTGGACGGCATTGCGTACAACCTCTACTGTTGCCATGTCATCGTCGACAATTAGAGCATTTATCATACGCCGTCTCCTTCGCTGGTTTTCTTTCCTGTTTCGTTGATTGCTTCTTTGGGAAGATAAAAGATGGTTCTGGTTCCATGAGGTTCAGCATTCTTTAGTTCCATAAGATCATTTCTATCATACATGATTCGAAGCATTTCCCAAAGGCTCCACAATCCAAGATGTGTCCCATCCTCGGACGGTTTTGGCTTTTCACCAGCTTGAAACTGCTTCAGAATTTCCTCGGGGTACCCCTCGCCATCGTCTTCAATAGAAATACAGAGCATTTCTTGTCCCTTATACTCAGTCTTATTCACTTGTACGAGGATTGTTATCAAATTATCAACAGAGACTGCATGTTTGTAAATATTTTCAACGACTGTGTGAATAAGCATCTGGGGGATGGGCCAGTTTTCATCCTCCTTGTTATATTCGCCGTAATAAAAAACACTGCCGGGATACCGGAGTTCCTGCATTTCGTAATAGTATTGAACGTTTTGCATTTCCTCTGACAAAGGAACTGTATGCATGCCGGATTTGAACATATATCGAATATTTTTGGACAGTACTTCTACATACCTTTTGATGCTGTCATTCTGACCCTGCATACTCAAACTCGAAATCGTTGTCATCGCGTTGAGGAAAAAATGCGGACGAAGCTGTAGCCGAATGCATCGCAATTCTGAATCCTGCATTTCCATATGGTGTTTGTAAGCAGATAGTCTAAGGTCTACATTTTCTCGCATCATACGGTTAAAGGTGTCTCTAAGCACTAGAAATTCCTGACTACCGTAGCTCGTTTGAATCTGAAATCCTTCCGTTACACCATTCATGTCGTGCAGCTTTTCGGTCATGTCCTTCATCGGTTTAATAATCTGTCTCCGAGTATAAAAGATAATAGCCGCACTGCATCCTAAGGCAACGATTGCAATCAGTATAACTGATAAAACGCTGGTTTGAGTCGTGTATGTGATTCTGTATTCATTTAAATAACTTGTTACATACAGAGAACTGTCTCCAATTTCAAGTTGGTTTACTTTCCAGTTGCTTCCAAGCGCCTGCATAGTTTGACCCAATGGAATGTTTTTCAATTCACTGCCAATGGTTTTCCAAACATAGCCATTACTGTCTGTTAATGCCAGGCATAAATTCGATATGGCAGGATCCGTATTACTCGAGAAGAAATTCTGAACGGAAATGTATGCTGCTACTATATGCCCATTACGCATATAGGCACGGTATAAAAATGGTTCTCCAGCGATTTCTTGAATTGTCCAACTGTTTTTTCGTGTGCCGCTTCCTAACAACTCCAAAGTGAAAGTTTCTACTGCTTTTCTCGTCTCATACGGCAATGCCCATTTTGATGAATCACCATTTGTACTCTCCATATATCCGCCGTAACTGTTTTCTGCAACGATCAGTAAATCAACTGCGCTATCCTGAAGAAGAGCGGCGTGCATGGCTGTATATATAGACTTCTTGGCGTAGTACCGATCACTTTCCTTGTCACTACGTATCATTTCCAGTGCGGTTTCCTCACTTAGAGTAAGGTTCTTAAGGATATTGTTTGCTCGTTCGATACGATTTTCCAGATTGACTCTATAAATTGCAAGAACATTGTCCGCAGCAGTTTCCATTTCGGTTACAGCGCTATTTCGCATATGGACTATAAGTGCCACAAAAAGTGCCGTGAGAAGCACAAACTGCATAAAAAGCATGATGGAAAGGTTTCGGATAAATGACCTCTTTTTCATTGGCGTCAGCCTCCGTTCGTTCTGTCTCTATCCTACTTGCTTTCCATCATGAAATCAAGAGTGATTCTTTGTATTACGGTTTTTTTCGAGCGTGTTTATGAACGCGACAAGCTCCTTTGCCATTTTTTGCTGCGTCAGTTCACTCGGATGTCCACTGGCTCCGATAGGATCCATGGGACTCATACGGCAGTATTTAAAGGTGTATACATTGTTATCCCCGGTCTCAGCACGGTATGTATCTACTGCACGATTCATTGCATCATAAAAGTAGTAATCCATACTGCCCAGAGCACAGATGATTTTCGTTTTGTCGCCATTGCATTTGCGGACAGTCTTCAAAAAGTGAACATAATCCTTCTCATACTGCTCCTCAATTTTCTTGGGCGCGGTTGAAAAAGAAGCTGCCGTTGCATCGTTAGTGCCTAGGTTGATGACCACATAATCAACAGGGTGTTCCTTGAAATTCCAGTGATCGGCATCCAGTTCTAGGGCTTGCTGTGCCGGCCGGTCTGTGTACTCGTACAGCATATTCATGGCGACAGGCATAGGAATCTCTTTGCGAGGAGCGAGGCAGATGCCGGAGATACATATCATTTGCCAATCCATTCCAAGGTAGCGTGCTGCTGTAGGACCATGTGCCACCCAAACATTTTCTTCCTGAGGGTAATAAAACCGGTCTTTCTCAGATGTGCCGAGACCGAATCCGCAGGTGATTGAGTCTCCGACAAATTCAATACGCTTTTTGATGGGCTCAACTACGGGCATCAGAATTTCTCCGTCCACATCAAAACCGTGTAGTGACAAACCTGTTTTGATATTTTCCGTCAGTTTTACGACACGGACAGTATGCTCTTGCTCGTCTGTACCGGAATAGATAAGATACTTTGTTGATTTGTTCGTGAGTTCGAAAGTACGGCAAGGTTGATCATTGTCATCCACGAAAACAGAAATCCACGGCCAGACAGTTCGATGCGGTGTATTTGGGTCGCCAGGAATCCCATCATATTCTTCACTGCTTTGAGCAGAAAACTCAGCAAGCAATGCACTGCCTCTAAAGCGAACCGTAAAGCCGGAGCTGCTCCAGTTGAAATACAAATTATCTTCGTGTTCCCAAGTGCGTCCCTGCACGGTCACTATATCACGCAAATCGTTCCATGCAAAATGCTTCATAAATGCTTCCTCTCAATATACCGGTAAATGTCTTTTGTAGGAAGATAGTGAACAGGAACCTTATGGTCAACTAAATCACCGATCCAGTCTTGTGCATACCTCATTCCCAATTCTTCCATGTTGAAGTGCCCAATGTTGAATACAGCTTTTTTTCTGCCTAACGCCAAAGCATCTCGCACATAAGAGAGAACTGTCCATTCAATGACCTCTCCGGGAATAATTGCATCCAAACCTTGCTCCATTGCGTTAATCAAATCTGTTCCGTATTCTCTGGTTTCGCTCTGCGTGCCAAAACCCGGGAAAAGATGCCCGACAATGGCAACTTTGCGGATTTTATCCTCCGGATTTCCAACGATGCGTAAGCCATTCATAGCAAGCTTATCTTCAAGATATTGTCCAAGTTCTTTAACGGTTGTCTCCGGAAGTTCAAAAAGGTATCCCATAGGGACTTTTATGGAACTTTTTTCTGAAGGAATATAATAGTTTTCCCAACCAAGGTACTTGATAACACCTGTAAATATTGAATCCGGATTATGGGCATGCATATGGTCATGGTCACGCCAAACTGTAATGCCATACTTATCCAAAAGCGCCTTTTTCTCTTCGTAGACGCTGTTCTTGCCGCCAGCTCTCCAGTCAGGGTAGTCTTCTGTTGAATAGAAGATCGGCTCATGGACGACCAGCAAATTGCAACCAAGCTCACCCGTTCGACGAATCACATCTACGGTAGGGACGAGAGCTGTGGCGATGCCGTTACATTCGGCATTAGGATCGCCAAATTTATAACCATCACAGCCGGCATAGTTGTCCGGAAATTGAGGATGGTATTTCAATATCTTATTGATTACATCACTGTTTTTCATGTTCTCCTCCCAGGTTATGCAGATCAAGCCAACCAGTACAAAGTTTGCCCCACTCTGCAATATGGGGAACATTGGCATTCAAATCGTTTTCACCATCGGCTAGTCCTAATCCATGAACGCCGCCTTCAAAAATGTGAAGTTCATATGGAACGCCCGCGTCTTGCAGTGCTTTTGCAAGGCAGAGACCGTGCCGCCCATCATCGCTCAATGTCTGCCAGATGAAGAATGGCGGAGAATCCGGACGGACATTTTTCTCTGTCGCCAGATAGAATTTATCCTTTGGTGTATCGCCAAAAAGACTGTGCTCCGGCTTCTCCATCATAAACGGTTGAGGAAAAGAAACCTCCGACATCGCACCATAACCAATCACGCATGCATCAGGACGTGAAGACATTTGTTGTACCAAGTCCGGAGCTATCTGGCTGCCGTTATCAAAATGAGTGGCGCAGTTTCCGCAAATCATCCCTCCGGCAGAGAACCCCATTACAACGATTTTTTCACCGATGCCAAATTCTTCTTTTCTGGCACGCAGTAAACGGATGGCGCGCTGCATATCTGCCATGGAAGCGTAACGGTCATAAGGGAGAAGCCGATAAGACAGGATCGCAGTGTTGTAGCCTGCTTGATGGAAATACCACGCTACATTTGGCCCTTCACATCCTGTACGCCATGAAAAACCGCCGCCATGGGCAATCAGAATTGTTGGAGAATCTGGGTTACCTGGTACAAATACCAGGTACGGCTCACCTTGTAAGTGAGTATCTTCTCGCCAATCAGGGGTTTTCTCCCAGAGAGGAGTTTTGACAAAGCCCTGCATTCCGTCGTTCCAGAGTTTAAGATTCCCTTCTACATCCAGTGTTCCATCGGGCAGACGATGTTTGGAAATGTTCCGAATGAAGGCGTGCGTTTCGACCCTGTTCTTGAGAAGCGGAATGTTGTCATCATACTTTTTCATTTGATACCCTCTCCCAGAAGCCACCGTACAGCAGGTTCAATGTTTGCATTCCAGAACACAAAATCATGGACACCCGTGCTTTCGTGGTATTCGAAGTCAATCTTTTCTTCTTCAAGGAAGTGCCGGAATATCTGATTCTCCTTATACAGGAAATCTTCTGTCCCGATTGCCATATACAATCCGGGAATGCGATGATTTTCTTCTTTGAGCTTTTTTATCTGCGTTTCAGGATTGTTGTCACTTTCGAGAACGAATGCCGGATCACCGAACACTGATTTATAATAATCATAATTGGCCACTATATCCTTGAATCCCGGGGCCATCTTCTCGACATTATGAACAATCAATGCTCCGGAGAGCGAAAAAGCTTTTTCAAAGGTGTCCGGAAATTGTAGAGCTGTATGGATTGCACCGAAACCGCCCATAGATAAACCGCCGACAAATGTATCTTCTTTGCGTGAAGAGAGATGGAATGTATTACGCACATAGTCGATCAATTCCTGACCGACGAAGGTTGCATACTTGTGGCCAGTAGCTTCAGAGTCCAAATAGAAGCTATTCTCTCCTGAGGGCAGAATGACTGCCAAATTGTATTTGGAAGAAATCTCAGAAGCGTTTGAATACAGTGCCCAATCCAAATTGCCGCCATTATAACCGTGCAATAAGACAAGAATCTTTGTCGGTCGTTCATAGTACGTATTGCCCATTTTCATCTCGGGGGGAACATCATTGGGAACAAAGAGTTTGAAATTTACAGGTCGGAACAATGACTTGGAGTAAAAGTCAACAGAAAAGAGAGCCATTATTATGCCTCCAATACCTAATGGACCCTATTTAGGGTATACACAATCATAGCATCATCAACACAGCGAATCATACCAGGCAGTGATGGAATATAATCATACCGTTCCCATTTGTCAGGGGCTTTTAAGATTTCCTCTGTACAATGCTGCATTGCTGAAACGTACTTATTACTTAACATGAGTCGTCCATGGCTGGGGCAAAGCCATTTCACTTTATTGAGTTGTTTCATGTGTTGTACGAGTGCCGTGTGGAATGCCTCAACAGTTAACAGTTCCGCGTGATCCACCGCAGGAAAGCCGTCTATCACAAGCGTAGGCGTTGACAGGATCGCGTCTCCGGAAAACAGAATTTCGGTTTTACTATCAATAACCATACAGTTACCAGCACTATGGCCGGGCATATGCACTATGGTTTCAATTCTGCCACCGAGATTAAAGGTCATCTCGTCGTGTACAGCTCTGACAAACTTGTCGCTGAGAGGAATAACGGCATCTTGGCTGAACGCTAATGTTGTCGGGAGCATTCGACCGGCTTCGCAGCTTAAGGATTCCTTCCAATAGGGAATATCGAATTCGTGCATATAGACATTCTCAAATTGGCTGTTTCCGCCCGTGTGATCGCCATGCCAATGCGTATTAAATACAGATACCGGCTTGTCTGTAAGCTGCTCTATTACGCTCTTTAGATTGCCAATCCCGTATCCAGTATCTAACAGCAATGCACCGCATTCGCCGCAAATCAAATGCATCCAGACTGACCCTCCCGAATTGCCATCATCAAAGTACAGATGGATAATGTTCGGGTCCAATCGGTTGCAAAATGCCTTGATGAAGGGATTTGATGAAAATTTGATTGCATCTTGTTTGCGGATTTCAGCGGCAAAATCATCTTGTTGTTGCATTAACTCTTTCCAACGCATACTGATCAGCCCTTAACTGCGCCGACAACTACGCCACGAACCAGATATTTCTGGATGAAAGGATAAACCAGTAGGATGGGAAGAATGCCGATGACAGCCATTGCCATACGGATTGCCGTACCAGGAAGATCAACACTACCCGTTCCCAGCAGCGCCGCAGTAGAATTGCTGCGCAGCGCCTGAATGTTGTTCATGATCTTCATCAGCAGCATCTGAATGCTATAAAGCTTTTCATTGCTGACATAGTACAAACCGTTTGTCCAGTCATTCCAATAGCAAAGGCCGGTGAAAAGGCTGATGGTTGCAACGGTAGGAACAGCCAAAGGAAGCATGATTTTTCGGAAGATGGTCATTTCAGTTGCTCCATCAATTTCTGCTGCCTCAATCAAAGAATCGGGAATGTTATTGGCGTAGTAGTTCTTTACCAGAATTACATTAAATGCTGTAACGAGGTAGTTGGGAATCAACAAGGCAAAGATAGTATCTTTGATATGGAAAATTTTAGTCCACATAATGTAAGACGGAACTATGCCACCATTGAACAACATGGTAAAGAAAACGAAAAACGAGAGAGCATTGTGATATTTGAAGCTTTTACGAGACATTGGATATGCAAGCATCGTGGTAAGGATAACACTTGCTGCAGTACCTACCACAGTTACAAAAACAGATATGCCATAGGAGCGAAGAATAGCAGCTCCCTGCTTGATCATATAGTAATATGCGTCAAGGCTCCACTCTTGAGGCCAGAAAGAATAGCCATTACGAATCAAAGCGGACTCTTTAGTAAATGACGAAATGACGATCAGCGCCAGTGGAAGCAACGTAATAATCACTAACACAGTGAGAATGATTGTTGCCGCTGTATTAAAGCGTTTACTCTTTAACATTTTCTCTGACCTCCTTAGAACAATGCATTATCAGCATCAAGTTTGCGGACAATCTGGTTTGCAATCAAAACGAGTACAAAACCAACAATGGACTGATACAGTCCTGCAGCAGCAGACATACCAACATTATTAAGTTCCATAAGGCCACGATATACATAGGTATCAATTGTCTGTGTTGTTGCGAAGATAGCACCGGAATTCTGCGGTACCTGATAGAACAGACCAAAGTCGGAATAGAAAATACGTCCTACAGACATAAGAGTCAGTGTAATAATCGTGGGCTTCAACAAAGGCAATGTGATGCTGCGGATCTGACGGAGTTTACTAGCTCCATCAATTGCAGCCGCCTCAAACAAGGACTTGTCAATACCGGAAATTGCCGCCATGAAAATGATTGACTGGTAACCAACATTTTTCCAAAGGTTGACTATTACCAGAATGATAGGCCAAGCACCAGGCGTTGAGTACCACGCAACCGGATCAAGCCCAAGCCAACGAAGGAACGTGTTATTGATAAAGCCGGTATCTGCATTCAAAAATGCATATGCGATGAAACCAATGACAACCCAGGAAAGCAGGTTGGGTAAAAGCATAACCGCCTGATAGAACTTGACACGCTTCTTTTCTCCTAGTTCACACATCAGGATGGCAACGAGAATTGCTGCAACGGTGCCAATGATAATGAACGCCGTGTTGTATAGCAATGTGTTGCGAGTCATAATCCATGCGTCTTTGGTTTTGAAAAGAAATTCGAAATTGTCAAAACCACACCAGTCACTCTTAAAGGGGCCCTTCATCAGGCTATAGTTTTTGAATGCCAGGAAAATTCCAAGCATAGGGGCATAGTTATTGATCAGAAGATATATGATGCCGGGCAATGCGATCAGGAAAAGTGATAGGTTCGTTGCTGCCGTTCTGCTCTTTTTTTTCATGAATAACGTACTCCTTTTCGCCGGTAGTTAAAAAAGAACCGGAAAGCCAATTTGCATTTTCGCTGCTCGGCTTTCCGGTTAATTTAACCGAAATCAGTGATAATTATTGTGCAGCTTTCCAAGCGTCAAGCTGTTCCTGTTTTGCGTTCAGAATATCCTGATAACCTGCATCCTGCAGAGCTTGATCAAACTTTGCCAGTTCGGTATTGGGGTCAACGCTACCGCACAGCAGACCAGGCAGATACTGACTGATTGCATTTTTAACAGCGGTGTACTGCGTGTTCAATTTACTGGAATCAAAGGTGAAGCCCATGGCAGGAGAAGTCTTGGCCTCTTCGTTCTGCTTCTGCTCCCACTCCAAGGAAGCAGGATCCGTACCGGCAGTGGGATACATAATAAAGAAGTTGCCAAGCGTACCGCAGCTCAACTGTGCAGTGTAAGGAACCGTGGTTGAATCCTCACCTTCAGGGTAACTGACAGTACCATCATCATTCATGATATAGTCGCGGCCTTCAATGCCGTAAATCAGAAGATTGACGATATCCTTGTCCGTATAGGTCAGGTTTAGGAATTTCAGGGCAGCTTCAGGCACATCCGTGGTAGAGGCAATCATCCAAGAAACTGCATTGATGTCGCCGGTGCCGAGATAAGCATCACCAATCATCTTTGCGCCCAACTCAAAACCACCGCACTGTGCTTGCAGAGATGCTGCAGTGTCAGCTTCAGGATAGCTATAAGCGGCAATGTAGCCAAAGTAGTTGCCAGAAGACATGCACTCGGCAGCAGTGCTGGTCGTAGTGGCTGCATCCTTCATGATCAGGCCCTCATTATACCAAGTGCGGGCGAGATCACAACGGCTTTTGAAAGTGTCCGTTGTGTAAAGATCCTGAACTGTCATATTGCCATCCATCAGGACACCAACAGGCTTATAGTAGTCATCGGACAGCCAATCAATATCCCCCATAGTCATCTCGAGGCCACTTACACCATTTTGAACAGGCGCAAGCGGAATCATGTCAGATTTAGCTTCCTTGACTTGTTTCAGGATAGGCGTTACATCCTCCACGGAATTTACGGTAGACATATCAATGCCAAGTTCATCTGCAATATCTTTGCGATAGATGAACATTGGAGTAAGAGCAAACGGTTTATATGTGGGAATGCCATACAGTTTTCCGTTTACCTTGCAGGCATCCAAGAACTTGTCCCCAAGAAGAGCTTTGGTCTCAGGTGCGCAGCTGTCAATCAGATCGCTGATGTCATAGCACATATCGGTAGAGACGCAGTTGCCAAAGTTGCCAAGAGACTGATAAACATCAATCTTTTCACCGCCCTGCAAGGAAAGGCTAACTTTATTTACATAGTCTGCAATAGAGATGGGCTTCAGTGTAATCTCCGCACCAATCTTCTCGCGAGTAATCTTGTTGATTTCTTCCTCAACTACATCCAGATCCTCTTCAGTAGGAATGTTATTGAATGTCGCGTAAGCATAGGTGACCTGATCATAGCTGCCATTCCCGGTTGCAGAAGCTGAATCTCCTGATGCCGCGCCACTTGCAGTGGAGGAAGCAGATCCGCCACAAGCTGCCATGCTTACTGCCATAGCAGAAGCCATTGCGAAAGCTATTGCCTTTGATGCTTTTTTCATTTTCTTTCTCCTTCTCCGTTTCCGGATTTGTTGATTTTAGTATAGCAGGCGGTTTTGAATCTTGCTTTCAATTTCGAGACTGATTTTTTAAATTTCAAGTAAAGTTGGAAAAACATTATAAAAAACGAAGGCGTTTCATCCTCGCAAGCCCAAACTATCTGATATGTGTTTCTGGATTTAATCGTAGGGATGAACAAGAGACCTTAAATTGTCAGAATGTATAGTTTGCATGCTTACGAACAAGTTCTTCGCGGGTGGACAAATCAGATGTGGCACCGCTGATAACAGTCAATGTAGCTGCAGCAGCATAGTTGCCAGTGATAGTATCACAAAATGATTATGTAAATTATCCGTATTCATGTGGGTAGCGACCAGCACTTGAAATCGCTTGCCCCAAACCTTGCGGGCCAGTGCCACGCCGATCTCGTGGCACTGCTCTGGGGTTACCTCACCCTCGCGGAAACTTTGGTAGGCATGGAGCGCCACCACGCCGTCTGTTTTACCAAAACGTTCCTGTACGGTCCACATATCCTCCCACGCATGGTCTGCCCTGCAATGGATACCGGTGACAAGCTGGGCACTCTCGTTCAGCTTGGTCTTGGCATCGTTCTCCGCATAGTGCAGCGTTTGGGCAAGAGCATCGTATTCGGTTTTGTCCGGGTTGGCCGCATAGTCAAGGACGCGCTGCAGGCTGTCCTTGATTGCCCAAATCTTAGTTACCGCCAATGAGCAGCTCCCTCATGCGGTCGGTCTGGGCGTTAATGGCTGCCCCTTCCCGTGCAGAACAGTTCTCTGCAATTTCATCCAGTTTGTCCAATACATTAAATACCTCCTTGGGCGGATGCCCGCCCGGTTCATATCCCAGCGCCCGCTGGCGTAAATACTCTGAAAGTGACAAACCACACTTCCGAGCC
>SKED01001776.1_pt1 | contig 17230 bp, 5 predicted proteins | sample 4826651 | NCBI WGS metagenome assembly SKED01 (sample SAMN11008818, study PRJNA524170) | human gut metagenome | biome: Human fecal sample; material: Feces; isolation source: fecal sample from pouch patient p19 | host: Homo sapiens | place: Israel: Tel-Aviv | collected 2016-06-28
GTTATAAACTAGAGAAATGTAAAGTTAATAACTGTAAGTTGTATGTTTTAAGGTATGATTATAAGAACGATGACTTGCAAGAGATAATAAACACAATTCAATCTTTAAATTAACATAATTATGAAAATTCAAAGTAAAGTAGCTAGATTTATGCAACAAGGTGGTGCAGCTCCTGTACCACAAGACCCCGCAGCAGGAGGCGCACCTGCTGAAGGAGCACCAATGGAAGGCGGAGCACCGGAAGGAGCACAAGCAGGTAATCCTATGGAACAGATTCTTCAAGTGGCAGCCAGGCAGTGCAAACAGGTAACTGCGAAGCAGCTCTAGCTGTATGTCAGACTCTTATGTCGGCAGCACAGGGAGGTATGGGACCTGGAGAAGCTCCTCAAGAGGAACCAACCTTTGCAAGAAATGGTTCTAAACTTAGAAGAGTTAGATAATCATTTAACAAGTTAGAAAGGGGCATATATCAAACAGTATATGTCCCTTTCTTAGTTTATAATACGATATGTCACAAGCAATAAGAAAGTATCAAACTGGTGGCAAGTCCTCACAAGAACCAGAGCTGTTTGAGTGGAAAGATGTTAACAAATATAACAAATCAGATTTAGTATCTGGCTTATATAGAAACATTGACACCTATATACAGAATAACGGACTAAAAGGGGACAAAGCTGACCAATTCAGAAAGGCTGCTGGTCAATTCATAGAGGGTCTTAAGTCCGGGACTGTGACTATGAATGGAGACGGAACCTTTACAGATGCTTCTGGGCAAATGAGTAGTACTGGTAAATATGACAAGAAATTTCTAGGATTAGGTACTAAGAATACAGAGAATAATGCATTCAACAGAGTTGGTGATTATGCATTAAGCTATATTAAAGGTATGAGTCCTTATAAGGCACAGGTTGAAGAGAAACCTCAAACTAAGGCAGCTCCAATTTCATTTAAACAAAGACTAGCTAATATAGCTATGGGAGGAAACTGGGATGATAGTCTATGGAGGAAGTTTAATTCACAAGACCGCTTAGGATTCCTAAGACAAGCAATACAATCTAGTCATAATGATTTCATTAATAATCCAGAAGCAGAATATAACAAAGATGTATTCGGAACTAGAGAGAATTGGATAGAGAGAAGCTCTAATCTATTAAAAGCTCTAGAAGACAATAAATATGACCCTGAAGACCTAAAATTCTCTGCCGCTATGGGCTATGGAGATTTAGGTACTTATTTAAATGACGAAGTCTCTAAAGGAGGTAATGATGTAAACTTGATAGATGCTTACAGGAAGTCCTTAATAGCAGATGCCAAAAGCAAAGGAATATTAGGAGATGAAGCAATTAACGCCTATGTAGAGAAAGGTCTAAGAGACCAAGCTAATAAGGAGAAAGAAATAATAAATACTAACAAGGCTGAACTGAAGACTGAAGCTACTAAGAAATACTTTGAGGATTATAGAAAGAATAATCCGTTTAAATCTTCCATGTCAGGACATTTCGGCAATGTTAATCCTAATTACAATATTGACAACTTACTGGATTACTTGAAAGGTCAACCAGACATGGCAAATTACTTTACCAATGTATTAGGAAGAACTTCATTTAGACCAGACAACGGACAGCATATAGTTAATAATATGGATGCTGCCTTAAGTGTCATGAGGTCACAGTTCCCAGACATAGGCGATGGCTTTGTAGCAGTGCCCACTACATACGATTTCAATAATTATACTAGTATAGCATATAATCCTGAAACTAAACAGTACAAGGAAGTATCTATGCTAGATATACCTGCGTTGCAACAGATAGCCTATGCTCATTATGAGAATCCTACTGATAGTTCAAAACCTAGAGTTGCTCCTAGAGTACCAAAGCGGGGAGGTTCATACTTCCAACAGGGAGGAAGCATAGGGTTTAATAGGGAAGCTGCTAATGCTGAAATACTTAAAGCTATTAGGGAGAGAGATGCTAAACGTCAAGCTGACAAGGAAGCTAAAGTAGAACAATCTGTAGCATCTGGTAAATCTCCACAACAAGCCGTTAATGATAGCAGAAAGCCAGCAGATACTGGATTCACTGCTTCTGATTATGCAAGGCTTGGGGCTATAGGTGCTGATTTAATATCTATGATACCTGGAGCTGGGGTAGTAGGTTATGCTGGAACACTGGCCAATTTTGGAGCTGATTGGGGCCAAGATGGTTTTGACTGGGGAGATGCAGGACGTCTAGCTATGAATTTAGGTTTAGATACAGTTGGATTAATTCCCGGACTGGGTGCGGCAGCTAAAGGTAGTAAGGTAGTCAAGAATCTTATAAAATGGACTCCAAGACTATTATCGGCAGCAGCTGCAATAAACTATACAGGCCCTGGTATAGAATCAGCTAGAAAGTTGGCTACTAACCCAAAAGACCTTTCCGTAGATGATTATAGAAACTTGGCTGAACTAATAAAAGTTGTAGTTGGGGGTGGTAAAGGGGTTAAACGCCAAATACAATCTAAACAGCTTAGAAATGCTGCTGCTACTGGAAATCATGTAATAACTAGCGCTACTGGTAAAGAATACACTGTCACTGGAGCGCAGTTGGACGAGATAGCTAGTCATGGTAAACTCAAAGACCAACAGGCAGCTTTCCAGAAGATTACTAAGAGTGATGATAGATTAGGTCGTCAAGTTAATTTCTCATGGCACAATCCGTTTATAACTAGTTTGCCCAATTCTGTAGTAAGACCAGAATACAACTTCAACAAAACTAAAATAGTCAGCACTACTAAAGGTGATATCGAAGTGCCTCTAGTCTATTCAGATTCAGAGAAGGGAATAGTTAAAAGAATGCAAACTGGAGTTATATCTATTCCTGGTCTTGATAAGCCAGCTCAATGGTACAACTCTTTCAAATACAGAAATCTTAATAAAGGTCAAGCTAAGCCTTCAGAGCTGTTAGCATTACCTGCCCCTAATCAAGTAACTCCGTCTAACAGGGTATTTCACATGGGAGATGGTAAGTCAAGACAAGTTGTAGACATTACTGACCCAAACAAGCTGGCACAAACTAGAGCCACAGGAGATAGAAACAGACGTAATGAAGCTATTAGGAATGAAAGGCTTAATAAGCAGGCTGAAGCTAGAGAAGCTCAAAAAGCTAGAAATGAAGCTTTGACTGCATGGGCTACTAATCAACCTTCACCTAAACAACCATTAGCTGGAGCAGCCAGAGCTAATAAGGAAAGGACTTACAGAGAAGTATTCCAACCAGTAGCTGAACGTGAGTACAATAAAGTATGGGATGAAGCAGTTAAGAATAAAAAGGATTTTGGATATGAGGATGTAACTCCTAGAAGGAATGTGTATACTCCACCAACTCCAACTGAAATTACTGTTACTCCTACTAATAAGATTACCGATAAGAATGCCAGATACTTATGGGAATTAGTTAATCCGCCCAAACGTAGTACTGCTCATGTTAAAAGAGAACTTCCTAAGAAGCAATCTAAACCTAAGACTAAGAAGAAGTCTAAGGATGACAGAGTTACTAAGAAAGCTAACGGAGGAGTGTTAATTCCTAAATATCAAGGAGGTAAAGCTATACGTAATGTACAATCTGCTAATGATTTGAATTGGAACACAGACGTCTTAGGAAGTGCTGGTTACAACGACACATTAGGCATGATTAACCCAGCAAATGCTAGTACATACAATAATATGCAAAGAGATTACAGTAATCTTGGATTTACTGCTACTAAGCCTGGGGCTTCTAGATTATCTTATAATCAGAACGTAGCTAACTATCAGACTAACTTTAATACTAATACTAAAGTGAATACTGGAACTATGGCTAGTCTGGTTAAATCTGGTAGAATAACAGGTAGAGGTGGAAGTTCTGACAAGGGTACTCAATGGACTGCTGACGGATATGCAGGAGACCAAACTTGGTTAAGACATCTAGGAACTAACAATATCAGTGCTGATAATCTAGCTAAAGTTAGAGCTGGAGTTAATGATAATATTGATGTTGTTAAGAATTTAGACACCGGGATGTTGAATTTTATGCCTAAAGCTAAGGCAGCAGGTATTACTAGTGGAAATCCACAACCAGCTATGCCAACTAAACTAGAATCTCCAGTTCCAGCTATGGGTAGTAATCCTACTAAGAAGCAAATTAGAGATGCTAAAAGGTCACAGAAAGCTGCCGGAGACGGTACTGTACGCGGAGCAGCTGGAGGTGAAAAGAAAGGTTTAGGAAGTTTTAGTGTATTGCCAGAGGATGTGATAGCATTAGGCAGAATGGTTGGAGGATTGGCAACTAATAACAAGGCAGCTGAACAGTACAAAGCTGGACTAAAACCATTGCTAATAGATACATATGAGAACACTGTACCCATTACTGGTAACTACTTTGCTAAAGCATCTGCTGATAGGCAAGCTTCTAATTTGACATCTCTTGCCGCTAGACCTAGAACTTCTGATGCATCGCTTCAGCTTGCTGGAGAATTAGAAGCACAGAACAAAGCTGGTGATATAAGATTCCAAGGAGATATGGCTGATGCTGATATGTTCTATAAGACAAGAATGATGGCTCAACAAGAATCAGATGCTGCTAAGGCTAGAAGAACTGATGTTGCCAATAGAAATAGAGCTTCAATGCTACAAATTGATGCTGCTAAGGCGCAAATTGATTCTGCTAAGACTACAGCTAATTATCAGCAAGTTATTAATCCTTACCTATCTGGCATTGAAAATCAATTCAGACAGAATAGAGCAGCTCGTAAACAATACGATGCTGAATCTTATAGGCAGGGGTTACTATCTACAATGCAGCCACAATATGATGCAGCAGTTCAAGCTGGGGATACAGCTAAACAGCAACAATTATTAAGACAGTACAATACAGATATGCTTAATTATTCTAGAAATAATGTTGGAATGCCTTGGATGTTCCAAAGAACTACTCCTTCTCCTAATACCCCATATACTTATGCTAAGGGTGGAAGGTTGACAGCCCAGGAAAGGATTATAATTCAAAGAGCTAGGGATTTCAACAGAAGAATGCTAGCAGATAATAAGCAATTCCATAAAGACATAATGGCAGCGAAGAAGCAACATGCTGATATGATTAAACATATGTCTTCATTAACTTCTGAACTAATTAAGAAAGGAATGTCATGGAAATAATAAATAAAATACAGAAGCTACAGGGCGGGGGTATTCCCGCCTTTGTTAGCTATACTAACGTTCCTCAACCGCAACCTACGGCTCCCTATGTTGAAGGAGCAATGAGCAGCAATGCAGAAGCAGATAAGAATACAATAGGAGGTATAGATAAATCATTGATTACTGCTCTGTATAAAGAGGGTCTTATTAGCGACACTGATGCAGTGGCTGAAGAAATAGGTAATCTATTCAGTAGTCAGAACAACCCATTCAATCCAAATCAAACTGCCACAGCTTATAGAAGAACTCTTCAACTAATGGCAAGACTTAGAGAGGGCAAAACTCAACTAAAAGATGCTATAGCAGAGTCACAGAAGAATGGCTCCTTTGGTGAAATGGCGATTACTACTGACGGCAGATATTATGTAATGGGAGAGGACGGAATTACTACTAAAGCAACTCTAGAGCAAGGTGATAGAGTTCTTACTAATGCTGACCTGGCTGACCTACGAGCTAATAAATTACCATATGCTAATAATATATCAACTGTAATTGCTAATGGAGTCAGCATGGATAGTATTAATAAGACAGTATGGGACCTCATTGGTAAAATAGGTAAGGATAGCACTTCTAAAGAGTTCTTTAAAACTAAGAAAGGTAAAGATATAAAGGAGGGAATAGACGAATTACTAGCTGCTGGACAGGACGGAGTGTATAAAATTACAGAAAGTAATACTGACCAATCAAAGAAGGCTAGAGTAGCTCTTACTTACTTGCTGTCTACCATGCCTAATAATGCCAAGGCTTTACTAAGAGGTAAGGCTGCATTGTCTGGATTGGACCCTACTAAAGGTGCATATGAATTACTGGCTGGTATGATTTCATCTGGAATTGATTCTGACTATTCTATTAAAGTAGATTATGATAAGAATGCCACAGAGGGAGCATCTGAATCTGGCTCTAAATCTAATAAGACTATGCAGATTAAACCTATTATGTCTTATTACATGGGGGAGAATGGAGATGCTGGTAAATACATACTTAATCCCGGACAAGGTTACCAAATGGAAGCGGATGCTGTATTTTATGGTACACCACAAGGACAAGACGGTAACTTAGTTGCTAAAGGCTCATTAGAGTCATTACTAATGTCTGGAATTGGAGGTATTGTTGACAGCAATAGCATTCATTTAGGCAATCAGAAAGTTGATTCTTCTAAATTTGGGCAGGTGCTGTATGACGGAACTCAACTTGCAAGGGCAGTTCTACCATACACATATGACCAAAACGGCAGTATAGCTCCAGACTTTGAACTTATGCCTAGATTCATCGAAGCTCAAAAAGAAATAGAATCCAGAGGAGCTAATATAAGTGCTGATGAAGTGCAGAGCATACTTATGAAGCATGACTTAGAAGGATATATGGTGCAAGATGCTAACGGAAGACTAGTTTGGGACAAATCTAAATTCCGTCCTTTCTTAATGACTAACGTATATGCTAGCGGGGAAGACCCATGGTTTGGCAGCAAGAAAGGTGCAATTGATGTAGATAGGGCAGGGGAAGGTTATATGACTAATATCAGAAGTATGCCTAATGTTGACCCTGATGATATAGAGAACTTATTTAAAGGAACACTTGGAATGAAACCTTATGATGACATATATAAAACAGTTGCTTATATGCCACTAAGAGAGAGTGCTGGATTAGCTCTTAACGTCGCTGGCGAGAATCCTACTGTACCTGCTGACTGGGGAGATATGACAATCCTAAAGGGAAGGGCAGCTAGAGCAGCTAAATTAGACTCATTTATGACTCCAAGTACATCTAAAATATTAAATAATTGATATGAATGATATAAAGAAACCTAATGATTGGTTTGTAGCTCAATTAGAGAATCCTTCATTTACTATGGACAATTTTAGAGATGTGGGATTAACAGCTGATAATACTGGATTACTAGATAAGAATACTTACAGGAATAGTAAGTTTGTCCAAGAAATGTTTAAGGATGGGAATGGTAAGTTTAATGAAGTAGCATTTAACCAAAAGTATGATAGTGCTGCATTTACTTATCAAAAGTTTGCCAATGACCAATTCGAGGATACAATCATGGAGGACGTTGATTGGGACCCATACTCTCAATTAAAACCTAATGACGCAGAGGATAGACCTATTAATTTTAATGTTAGAAGGGTACTTAATCCTGATAGATTGAAGACTGGTGTGTCACAAATAGGACGCACAGATAATAGAGAATGGACAGCATCAGAACTAGCACAAACACAGAAGGTATTTAACTACGAAACTGGTAAGTACGAAGACTATACTCCTAATGATAATGTTCTATTTGGCAGCCCATTAGGTTTCTTGAAATCACTTTCAGAACCTTTAGTACTTGCCCAATGGGATTCAGACGGAGAGCATAAAGACCCATACTCTGGCAGAATAGTTAAGCATAGTAAAGGTGACCTTAAATACAATGACGAAGGAACCTACTACTATGAGACACTAGCCGGAAGAGAAGCTTATGGTCGTAAGTTTAAATCTATGTTTGACAGTTTCACAGTAGACGGTTCTGCTGCTAATAAATATGACTTCTTTGATTCTGACGGACTTGATAAGTCTGTTACTGGTACTGTTATGAAGACAGTGACTTCACTAGCACCTTTATTTGTACCTTATGTGAATTTGGTATATGGAGGAGCTATGATTGGTGCTCAGTTAATGGATATACTACCCACTATTTATAAATCTACTCTAGGACTGAACGAAGATACGCCTACAGCTAATCTAATACAAGGTATAGGTAGAACATTTAAAGGCTCTAAATCAGAATACTCTCAAGGTAAATTGATGTCAGCAGAGAATTTCTTTGATTTAGTAACCGATGTGGCATTACAGTGGGGACAGCAAAGAACTATCTTCAAAGGCATGAATGCATTACTAGGTACAGATAAGAAGTACAAAGCTGCAATGCAAGCTGCTGATTTGGAATCAACTAGATTACTGGCTTCTAATCCTGATAAATATAAAGGAGCCATAGGCAGCTTGTATGAGATGAATAGGCTTAAAGGTACAAAAGCGTTTGAGACTATTCTTAAAAGAAATAACAGAATGGCAGCTAATACAGCTCTAGGTTATATGGCTATGATGCAAGGTCTTGAGACTTTTGAAGATGCTATAGAGCAAGGAGCTGATAGAGCAGAAGCAGCAGCTATAGCATGGGGAGCAGTAGCTGGCATGTATGCAGTTGATAGAACTGGACTTGGTGAATTATTCTTCCCAGAGCTTAAAGGAGACGCTCTCACTTACAGAAAGGCTATCTCACAAGTAACTGGAGAAATTAATAAGGGGCTGGGCCAACTTGCTACTAGTAACATGCCTAAGCCTAACAAGCTGGCTAAAATGTTTAATACTGCTAAACAATATTCTTCTAATTATTGGTCTGACATCAGAAATCATACTACAGGATTCATAGGTAAGGCCATAGGTGAAGGTCTGGAAGAAATGTCTGAAGAATTAGTAGTTGACCTATCGAAAGCTACATTTAACTGGGCTCAAGAAATGGGTTACACTAAGAGTAAACAGAAACTTGATGCTTGGGAGAATGCAGCCGAAAGATATGGTATGAACTTCTTCGGAGGAGCTCTTGGTGGTGCTATCTTCTATGGTGTAGATATTGCACAGAATAGGAAGGCCACTAATGAACAAACTAACCAAGAACTTATCTACCTTATTAGAAATGGCAGAACTAGCGAGTTAATGGAAGAATTAAATGACATGCGGAAAAAGGGCAAGCTTGGTAATAAGAATCTATCTGCTACTAAGACAGAAGACACAGACCAAGGCACAATATGGACCTCTCCTACTACTCCTAGTGACAATCAAAACGAAGCAGTCTATACCATGACTAAGAATTACCTACAGCATCTTGACGCTGTTATTAATCAAGAGGGATTAAACTTCTCTGATGAACAGCTCCTTGACAAAATGGTAATGGGAGACATTAGGATGAAAGCTCTAGCTAGCTTTGAAGTATCAGACGGGCAGAAGTTCGGTAGAGCTATAGAGAATGGATATAATGGCAAAATGCTTCAGGATTTTAATAGTTTAGTTTCCGACATTGTAGAAGTTCGTAGAAAGATAGCCGCATTAGAGTCTAATACACAAGACACTGGAACAGAAAGTAAGAAGAGTACTACTTATGCTGACGACTTACAAAGGCTAAGACAAGAGAAGGCTGACCTTGATTTGAAGAAACAGAAATTCCTAGACGGAACATTCTCTGAATACTACACTGGACAAATGCTGTTCGCTATTGATAATAGTGTAAATGCATTCTTCTATGCACCAACATTTAGGGGTTTTGTTGAGTTTAAATCAGGACAAAGATTCCAAGATATGGCTCCTGAACAAGTTAAAGGTTACGAGTCTGATTATGCATCTTATAAACAGCAAGACAAGATGCAAGCTCTTGATACAGCATATGGTATATTTAAGAAGCTTAATAAAGATTTCTCTACTAAACTTGAAGAAGGCACAGTAACTTACGATGATTATTATAAGTTCAAAGCATGGGCATATAATAATCTAATCGATTTAAGAGCCACTGTTGACAAGTTAGATGTGCCAGAAGGTGCTGATGCTGAACAGGTACTTATTTCTAAATTAGGAAGAGACAAGAATATTAGACCAGTACTAAACAAGAAGTTCGTAAGAGAAAGATTCTCTCCTATTGAAGGCGAATCTGAAGTTGATGCAGACTTAAGGAGACAAGCTATTGAAGTTCAGAATCTAGAAGTAATCGGAAGAGTGCAAGCTGTAATACAACAAGCTATGCAGTTTGGATTTATGGATGCTGATACCAAGGAGATTCTATTAAGTGTACTTGGAGACAAAATCTCTAATGAAGCAGCATTTGATGTAGTGTTAAAAGCTATTGCAAATGATGTACCAGTTTTAGATATAGACGGGAACAGAATACCACATCCTATATATGATGCCTTATTAGAAACATTAAAAGACATAGACGGTAATAATTTGGATACTGTTATAGACAATATTCATAATATTCTTCATTCTGATGTACATAGAAAGAGACTTGTTTATGACACTTTAGACTTCATGGACAACAATGGGGACGTGTACCCTTCGGAAGACGCTCCTGTAGTAATGGAGAAAGTCGAAGAGAGAATAAATAATTTCGAGAAGACATTTGTACAAGCAGCTAAGGATATGGAAAGTCTTGTAATGTCTAATCCTACTAATGCTACTATAGCTCAATTAAGGAAGGATGTTTTACAAATCAAAACTAGTCCAGTATATGATTTCCTTGACCAACTTACTAATACTGTATATGGAAGCAAACTCACTATCTTTGACTTACTAAGAGATGAGAATAGAAGACTAGAGAACGCCCCTTCTGTATCTGACTACGTATTGGACGGTAATAAGGAGAAGGAAATAGACCAAGCATTCAAAATCATAGACATGCTTAGTGCTGTTATTGATGCCAGTTCTACTACTGATTTAGACATCAATAATCCATTTGGACACAATGCTACTATGAATTACTTCTTAGAAACCTACTTCCCAAAGGAAGAGAAATATGGGATTATTAGAGGTGATATAGCTGCAATCATGAAAGAGGAGTTGGCATTAATAACTAGGCAACTTACATTCTTGAAAGAGTTGTCCAGAATGAATGCTGTTAATCAGTTCAGCAAACATGGTAGAACAGGTCAACAAATATCTAAATTGACAGCTAATATATTAAAGGGTAAGGATAGATACCAGTTCCTAAAAGAACTTAAGTATAAAGGCATGCAGCTATTTAAAGATATAGATACTATGCCAACCCCTACTCTTGATGATATTGACAATGTTAGCTATGACAATCCGCTTATCTCTAAGGAACTTAGTTCATTGCAGAACAAACTGTATGACAACTTCCAGGAGATAGTGCAAACTACTGGAGATTCTCCACAAGTTATATTGAAGGACCTATTCTCTGATGTAAGAAATCAATTCAACATTAATAATTTGGTAGAGCAAAGAAACACCAAATTTAGCCCGGAGACTAAATCTTTAGAGGATTATGATGTTTATATGCTATTACATGCAATGATAGCTTTTAAGAAGTCAGATTTTGATTATTACTTAAGAGAATCCCTTGTTGAGACAGACGCTAATTATGCTCCTTTATATTCACAAGAGTATGCTGCATATCTGGCTACAGCTATGGCAGTTAATCCTGATATAATGAATGCTGCTGTTAATAACATAGACACTCCTAAAGGAACTTATGGTAGCGAGTTAATACGATACTGGAATACTGTAATGGTAGACGGTATTGGTGGTGCTGGTAAAACAGCTGTTATTGCTAAGTTAATTCAGAACATTGTTAAGAAGTACTATCCTGATGCAGAGATATGGAAAGTAGGTCCAACTAAACAACAAGTAGATAATCTAGTGTCTTCTTTAGGAAGTGAAGGTAAAGCGTTTACTATAGAGGATTTAATGAGTCATGTATTGGGAGAATCTAATTATGCAGAGCTGTCTAATGATATATTACATAATAATAAGGAGTCTAAGCAGTTCACAATAGAAGAACTTGGCCCCATTACATCGCCTGGTGGAACAGTAATGGAATCTTATAGAGCTGCCATTATCAATGAAGATATAGAGTATAACGATGTTCAAACTCCGAGGCTTGTATTTATTGATGAGGCTACCTGGGTAAATAGCCTTTATATGCAACATTTGTCTAATTGGGCACATAAGAACAATGTAACTATTGTTCCACTAGGAGACTTAAATCAGAATGGATATGAGAATCCTACCATCAGTGTCTATAATGTTAAGTCATCTGAATCTTTAATGGTCAGAACTCCTAAGCTGGATATTAGCTTACGTATTACTAATACTCAACAGAATGATAATAATACTACGGTAAATGCGGCTTTGAGTGTGTTGACATTTACTCCAGAACAAATGGCTGATTCAGAGAGTCAAGCTAATGCTGTTAATAATGTCAAAGATACAATAAGTAACATGATGGAGCTACATTATTATCAGGACGAAGACAATATCCTTAATGGAAGTAAATTTGTCACTGCTATTACCGAAGACGACGTTAGACAAATACTAGAAAGGGACGGAGAAGTTGGATATGTGTATGATGATGAGAATACTCCTACTTACAAAATGCTAACCAATATGGCAGATAGTAGGATTATTATGCGTACTCCTAAATCAGTTCAAGGTTCTGAGTTTAAACATGCTATAATTGATGTAAACTTCAGTAAGTATAATACAAATACAGTCTCTGGACTTATTGATTATATGAAGTCATTTTATACTATGATGTCTCGTTCTAAGGACGGAGCTTATTTTATTAATAGCAACATGGGAACTATTATCAAAGAAGCTAATTTACGTCAAGATGAATATACATCTACTACTTCTGACCCTTCTGCTGTGATAGATAGATTCAAGGTAATTAGAATGGCTGCATTTAATGCCGAATTAGAGGGATATACTCCTTCTAGGAAAGCACAGGAGCCACCTATACCTGAACCTGCTCCAGTTAATCCAGAAGAAGCTCCGGAGCCAGTAAAATCTACTGATATACCAGAGCCTACTCCTACAACTAAAGAGAAATCTAAGGAAGTGCAAGCTCCTACATTTATACCACCTAGTAGAACTATGACTGGCACTAATGAGCTTGAAAATGAGTTCTTAGCAGATATAGAGGGTAAAGGAGAAGAATCTGTTATAGATGAATTATTACTAAGTGAACCTCTTTCTGGAATTAGAGCATACGGCTGGTATATGAGATATGGTATGGCAGAAACTTCCGATGGTAAATTTACTAGAGTGGTAAGGAATGATGTAGTTGATGATTTGAATGTCTTCACTAGAAGTAATGTAGAGTATGATACTAATACATTACAACCTGCCAAGGATATGTTAGTAGACGTTAGAAACTACTTGACATTTGGCGAGAAGTTTGATGCTGACTTCATTCAGAAACTAAGCGACAATGGTTATAAATACTTAGCTGGATTGGGTGCAGAAGTTTGGAATAATGGTACGTTCAATCTAGAAATCAGGAAAGATGATACTAACGAAGAAGGCACTGATAAAGCTAGAGACAAACAGGGTTATGACTCTACTAAAGTAGAACCTGTTGCGTTCAATATAGTATATAGAATACCTATGGAGAAAGGTAATGATTTACAATTCACTATAGGTAAATTAACCAATCCTGACACTTGGCAGAAATGGAACAATAGTAACGGCAAAGATGCTGATATTGCTGCTAGAATTAATAAGTACAAGAAGTGGTATAAGAATATGCAGAAGGAAATCTTAGATAATCCTAGTACTGTTAAATATCTTGGAATTGATGAAAGTGATATATCATTCTCTGCTGCGACTAGACTTAAGAAAGTTCCAGACCAAACTTGGAACTTGGATAAGGTTAGAGAAGCATTTCCTAATGCCATTATTAGTCCGATGTATCTTTATGCAGGACATGGTGGAGTAGCTATGGTAGATAAGTCTGTAAGAGGTAAAGGTGTAGTATTTGCCACTTCTAACAAACATCTTAAAATTGACGGAGAGAAAGTAACCGAATCTAATCTTGCAGAGATGTATCTAAGAATGCAGAAGAAGCGTAAAGCCGCGCTAGATGAAGCTAAATCTAGAGGTCTTAGTGATAAGGATGCTCAAGCTGAAGTAGCTAAGACGGTACCACCACTTATAAGAATGATAGTAGCTAATTCCAATGGAACCTTTATTGATAATTACTTTAGACTGTCTTTTAATGATTTAGTTCATACTGCTGATGACGGTAAAACTAAATTAGACAAGAATCAAGTAAAGGAATATTTAGGAACATTTGGAAGTAATACTACTGCTGCTAGAATGCTAGTAAGTATGTGGAATTACAGGTCTGGATTAAAGAACTTCATTAAGGCTTATGACACTTACAGACAGGCTAATAACCTTGATGATGTTAGAGGTACTTCTGAAGTTAATGAGTTTAATAGACTAATCGACCAATCTACTGTGGATGGACAGAAGAGAGTTCCTTGGGATTCTTCCATTTATAATGGATTTATGTTTAGACTTACATACGCAGATGCTATCAAGACTAATGCTCCTGGTATGGTAGTAAGACCTATAAATTTAAGTAGAAATGAATGGCAAACATTTGACTCTAACGGTAAAGTTCCTAGAACTCTTACATACGGTGTTTACATAGACCCTAAAGTAGCTCAAGCTCAACTATCTATATTGGATAATCTATTTAGTATATTAGAAGAGTATATTTCATTACCAGGTAATCCGAACTTCACCATAGCTACTAACGGCAGAGATATGGACAATATCTTAGCACAGTTAATAGCTGACGACGGAGCCATAGAATTGACTGACGGTAAGAATACTTATAAACATGCAGCATCTAATATAGGTGGAATGGGTGGCTCATTCAAAATGGTTGGATTGTTATCATCAGTTTACAAACTATTCTCCGCTGGTAAGAAATCAGATGAAAGTTATATATTCCGAGCTAAGGCTAGAGACGGTAAAATGAAGGAAACTAGGTTAGAGGAGTTATCATTTAATATAGTTAAGGCAGTTAGAGATGCAGGTAGAGATAACTACTTCTCTGTACTAAACAATATGTTTAATGTGATATTCCATGGCACTCCAACTATTAAAGAAGGAGCTGCAACTACTACATATGCTCCATTTATAAATGGAATATATTATACTCCTAGAACTCCGACTTCACATGATAGTAGACCTTCTGATTTCTATCCAACTAGAAATAATGACAATCAATTCTATATTGATACTGCTATAGAAAGTCCTAACTTTGAAATAACCATTGACCCTACTGTATTATCAGAGAGACAATTTAATAAAGGAGTTCCACATAACAGACAGTCAGAGTTTGATAATAACATTACGTTAATTGCTAATGGAGTATCCAGTGCTTTCACTGGCTATACCTCAATAGACCAAATCCTTAATGATGCACGCAATGAATATCTAGAGAAAGGTGATATTGCATTAGATGAAATATTAAAAGGAGTAGCAACTAAGGTAAATACTAGTCTTACTAATGACATAAATAACAGACAGCTATTAATTAATAACGACCCTGTAATTCATCTAGATATGACTGTTGATGTTAACAACATGCCAGTCATTAATAAGGTACATACTCTATTACAGGAAATAAATGTTAAGAGTCCGTCTGTACTACCCAAAACTAAAGACGGAGAGATTGATACTACGGGTATTCAAAATGTTGATTATAGTAGTGGTAATTTACAAGATTTTACAGTATATTTGCAAGGTGGACAAACAATTAAAGGAAGCATTATTGGAAGTGAAGTTAATATAGTTGATACAGTGATGTATGAAGTTCCATTTGACCCTAATAGAGAACAGAAACTCAAGATATTCGAAGATACCATTGGAGACCATGAGAATCTTAGGGAGACCGAAATCATGACTGTTATCCAAGAATTGAGAGCTACTACCTCTCTTACTCCGGAAGCTGCTGATGCACTTCTTGATAAGATAAGATTAGTGGACAATCACTTCGAAGGTTACTTGACTGATGAGCAACTTGACGACCCTGACATATTAGATGTTATGGAATATATTAACAGTCTTGCTAATAATAAGCAAATAATTGATAGTCAGAACTGTAAATTAAATATATAAGAATAATGGCATGTACTAACTTTGACATAGGACTACATAGGATTGATGCCGAAAGTGTCCTTAGAGGAACAGTACTTAAGTTTAGAAAGGCTGAACCATTGTCTACTACAGACTTTGTTCAGCATTTCTTTACTAACTTGAAAGGTACTAACCTATTCAACCTAGAAAGCGAGGCAGAGTATGTCTCGCTTTCTAAGGTTTTTGAAGATTATATTAAAACATCAAGAATACTTAAAGATACACAGAAAGAACAGCTGTTAGCTGAATATGCACAACCTCTAGGTCAGAATTTTGGACTTTCTCCTGAAGCAACTACAATTGAAGTAGCTGATAAAGACCTTATCATTCCGGATGCTCCAGAGAATATCAATAATGAGGTTTCCAACTCGGAGAAGAGAATACTTACTCCGTCTCTGAATGATACGTATGGCTCTGCTACAGTAGTAAAAGAGTACATGCTAAATCAATTCAGATATAATATAATTGAATCGTCTTTAGTTAATTTTACTGATGGTAAATTAATCAAGACTACTGATGATTTGAACATATATATTGCTAAATATAAGAATACTATGTTCAAGAACTTAGTCGATTATATTAAAATGACTAATGAAGAAGATGGAATTACTACAGATTTCAATATGCCTAACGCTATCTACATAGATGGAACTCCAGATGTGGAAGGTATGCAGAAAGTTCTTAGACTAGCTGATGAATTGTTTAAGGACATGCCTAGGTCTAAACTAGACAATGCATATGTCTCAAGAAAGCAGAAGTTCGGAGACCTGTATAAGAATCAAATGCTGATTGATGCGTTTAATGCTTGGGCTGTACTGTCAAATGGTAATTTTGATACTATTCTTAAGAATCTATTCGGAAAGAATATGGAGATTAAGAACAAAGGATATATTGGAATAGAGATTCCCGTATCAGTTAATAAATATCAATTTAGAGCTGGTTCTAACATGGTTAAAACCTGGAGAACTAATGAGAACGTGGATGCAATATCTGAAATAGGTAATGTGTCTAGGTTACTTATTGAGCAAACTCCTGTGCTTAACTTTACTACTGGAGAGCAAATAAGGGACAATTACCTTACACTTAAACAGTTCTTGCATTCAATGAATAAGCTTAAAGACGAAGCGAACTTTCTATATTTTGGAGACAGACTGCAAGAATTAGTTATTAACTTCCATTCAGCTCCTAATTATTACTTGAAGAGGATTCTTGAAGAAATTATTAACAATGGGGGAGGTTCTAGAATATTTCAAATAAATGATTTGAATGTATTTAAATCTATTTATGAGAAGTTCTATAATGATAGCAGAG
>SKED01001783.1_pt1 | contig 17186 bp, 17 predicted proteins | sample 4826651 | NCBI WGS metagenome assembly SKED01 (sample SAMN11008818, study PRJNA524170) | human gut metagenome | biome: Human fecal sample; material: Feces; isolation source: fecal sample from pouch patient p19 | host: Homo sapiens | place: Israel: Tel-Aviv | collected 2016-06-28
CTTTTATAGGAGGTGGGAGTGAGCGCGATGAAACCGCAGTGAAATGAAGGCAGCGAATGTCTAGCTTCCTGACAGGATTCTTCGTTTTCTTATTATATAAATTTTCAGTCAAAAACGCGACAAACAGGAATTTATTGAAACGTACCTTTATATTTATTATAAAGCTCCTTAATTTGCTCCAGTTCAGAAGCAGTCAGTGTGTCCTTTGCATACTGCTTTAGACCTGCGGTATCGCCGCTTGTAATATAGGAAGATGCCTCTTTCATGGTTTCTACTGACATGTGATTCGTGATGATATCATTGACGGTTTCTTTATCCTGTTCATCCATTGCATCCAGAATTTCACGTGCATCTACGCCGGTTGCGGACTGTGCATCGGATGCAATCTGCGATTCCATTAATTTTTCGGCAACAACATCTGCTGCTTTGCTTTTTATCTTTGGTAATGCTACAAAATAAGCAATGAGAATGATCACAATGGCAGCAATCAAAAAAACGATAAATTTCTGAAGACGGTGCTTTCTGTGTGGATATGCCATAGGGTTTGATACCTCCTTATTGTAGAACGTACAATGATGTTCTTGGTTAAACAATTTATGAATCCATAGAATTCTGTTGTCTGTTTTTCACGTGTTGGTATATATTATAACATAAAAGGTATGTTCCAATTGTGAAATCTCAGATTATTAAGGAATTATTAAGGAAATCTTCACTAATTGGAATGTGTATGGAAAAATACTTGAAAACATTAATAAAAATGAAAATAATTTAAAAAATGAATAAAAGTTAATAATACACAGGAGAATTTGCAATATGCAGAATTATTATACCGCAATCATATTTTTGAATATATTTGCAATGCTGATCATTCAATTATGTATCAGCAACAGTAATACACTGACGGAGGGAAGAAAAAAACAATTTTATAAACTGTTCAATGCTATTATTATCGCATCTTTCTGCGAATGGATTGGCAATTATCTGCAGGGAAGTGGGAGCGCAACCAGAACGATACATATCGTCGTAAAAGCACTGGAATTGTCGATTGCACCATCCATTGGTTTTTTTACGGCATGTCTGATTGAAAAGCAGAAGAAAAAATATGTATACATTTAACCGGGCAACAGTGCGTGAACTGGATAAGTTGCGGGAAAAAGACTCAAAACTTCCGACGATTTCCATTGGTTATGCCTATTATGATCATAATTATGAGAATGCACTGGATTCCATTGCAGAAGCAGACCGGATGATGTATCTGCATAAAAAGACAAAAAAAGAAAACGACTGAAATGACAGGACATGGCAGACAGAGGAATGCTTTCTTCTATTTACTATGTCCTGTCTGTTTGCATTCATGCGAAAAAACAGGTATAATCAGAAAACAGGAAAATTTTAACAAATTATAGCAAGAATTCTCCTTCCTCTACAGGTGGGAGATGAATTGCAAAAATAAATATAAACGGAAAAATAGAACATTTGTTCTATAGCGGAAAATGTGGTATAATACAATCAGTTGAAAAGCCAGAAGGGACTGATTGTATGGATAAAATGGATCATAATGCACATTCAGTATATCTGATGTATTATCATTTGATCATGGTTGTAGTAGCAGAAAAGTAATAGATGATCCGATTTCAGAACGGGCAAAAGAAATATGGGAACATATTGCACCTGATTACGGGATCACACTGGAAGAATGGAATCATGATTTAGATCATGTACATGTTATGTTTCGCGCACAGCCAAAATCAGAACTCAGTAAATTTATCAATGCGTATAAAAGTGCAAGCAGCCGTCTGTTGAAAAAAGAATATCCACAGATCAGGGAAAAACTCTGGAAGGGGGCATTCTGGAGTCAGAGTTTCTGTCTGCTGACTGCGGGCGGTGCACCGATTGAGGTTATTCGCAGCTATATTGAAACACAGGGGGAGAAAAAGCGATGAACATGGCATATCGTTTTCGGATATATCCAGCCAGAGAGCAGGAAAACCTGCTTGCAAAGATCTTTGGCTGCTGCCGTTTTCTGTATAACCAGATGCTGAGCGATAAGATACGGGAATATGAAGCCTCGAAAAAGATGCTGCGGAATACACCGGCGATGTATAAAAAAGAATATCCGTTTTTGAAAGAAGTGGATGCTCTGGCACTTGCAAATGTGCAGCTGCACTTGGAAAAAGCATATAAGAATTTTTTCAGGGATCCGAAAAGTGGTTTCCAAAAATTCAAGTCAAAACACAGAAGCAGAAAAAGTTATACGACGAACCGGGTAAATGGAAATATTCAGGTAGAAGATCACCGGATAAAACTGCCGAAACTTACGTGGATCCGTATGAAAAAGCACCGGGATATACCGGAAAAATACCGTTTGAAATCCGTAACGGTCAGCATGGAACCTTCCGGAAAGTATTATGCAAGTCTTTTATATGAAATATCTGACTGTGAGAACCAAACAGGAGGAGTGGATTATGAAGATGCAAAAATACTGGGAATCGACTATGCGATGCGTGGAATGGCTGTGTTTTCAGAAAATATAAAAAAAGAAGATGCTGGTTATTTCAGAAAAAGCGAGGAGCGGCTTGCAAGGGAACAGCGGAGGTTATCCCATTGTGAGAAAGGAAGCCGGAATTATTTCCGGCAGAAAAAACGGGTTGCATTATGCCATGAAAAGATTCGGAACCAGAGGCGGGATTTTCTGCATAAACTGAGCCGCAGAATTGCAGACGAATATGATGTCGTTGCAGTAGAAGACATAGACATGAAAGCAATGAGCCAGTGTATGCGTTTTGGAAAAAGTGTCATGGATAATGGGTATGGAATGTTCCGGGAGTTTCTGGAATATAAGCTGAAATGGGAAGGGAAGGAAATTATACGGGTGGACCGCTTTTTTCCATCCAGTAAAAAGTGCTGTAAATGTGGCAGGGTGAAAAAAGAACTGAAACTTTCGGACAGAGTATACATCTGTGCGTGTGGAAATCAGATGGACCGTGATCTGAATGCAGCAATCAATATCCGTGAAGAAGCACGTCGTATGCTGTTGGCAGGATAGACAGAAACTGTCTGTAACCAGACCGGAAGATATCCCCTGATTGGGTAAAAAATAAATCGCGGGGCACGCGAGGATAGCTTGTAGATACTTGGCTCAGTAGAGCCATTGAGCAAGAAGCCCCCACTTCAAAATCTATGATTTAAGTGGTGGGAGCATGTCACAACACGGAGGAAAAAGTATGTTATTTGTAGAATATCCAAAATGCTCAACCTGTCAGAAAGCCAAAAAATGGTTAGACGAACATGGAATCGCATATGAAGACAGACACATTGTGGAGAATAATCCAACTTATGAAGAATTAAAAGACTGGTATGGCAGAAGTGGTCTGCCATTAAAGAAATTTTTCAATACCAGTGGAATGCTGTACAAAGAGATGAAACTCAAGGATAAACTTCCGACTATGAGTGAAGATGAGCAGTTGCAGCTTCTGGCTACCAATGGAATGCTGGTAAAACGTCCGGTGATCGTGGATGGCGATACGGTATTTACCGGATTTAAAGCAGCAGAATGGGAAGAAAAGCTGTTGTAAAAGAAGTAAATTTGTACATTTTATAAGTGAAGATAGAAAACAGAAAGTAAGAGGTGTCGAATGAACGGCATCTCTTATTTTGTTTAACCGAATCAAGTAAGTCCCCTGCTTCAATTGCGAAAAGCAATAAGCAGGGGGTGGGGACTTGCTTGTATCAGGAGGAGTGCAAGCTCCTTCTGATAAACTGCGGAGCAGTTATTCGGTTATGAGCAAGTAGCGAAGCGGATTGCGAATATCCGCTTGACCAATTATGTTCAGATACGAAATAAAAAACCGGGTTCCTTACGAATCCGGTTTTTTGGGGGGAGAGTGAGTTATGAAAAATTTATCTATATAAAGGAAATAGTTTTTTGTCGCCCCTGAATGTGCCAATGCTGGTTAACTGACTACCCTCAGAAGCTTTTTATATCTGACAGTGATTCTAAAAGTATATCAACTCATATTAATTAAAATCACTGAACCAAGTCTCATATTCGTTCGACTTGATCTTTTTACCTCAGGTTAAGGCTTTCATCAAATTTCAAATGTTTGTTATGCGTTTCACTTGATTTATTTGATACTGTTATATTACCGGGAAATTGTGTTCTTTTTGTGGCTGAAATATGAAGAAAAAAGAAAGTATCTCTTAACAAATTATAATAAGGCAAATCTGTAGTATTTTACGGAAATGATACCTTAGGCGTGAAATGATTTACATTATTATAGATGTTACACGCAAAATACATGGAGAACAGTTACAGTTCACACGCGCCATTCGCAAAATGCCCTTTCGGGCTTCTCCGTAGCTTCGCTACTACTTTTGCTCATAAAAAGGCGCTCCCTTCATCACTATGTATCCAGCTAATTCCTCATGCAAGCATGGTCATTACCTGAATACATGTGATGAGTGAACTGTAACGTAATATATGAGCTGTTATCTTTCACTTGTTTATCCGGAAATACCTCAACACTTACAGAGGTATCAGTCATCTCTATTTTTGATATCCAAGAAAAGCTCTTACACAGCTTAACTGTTCAAATTCTTTTGTGCCGAAACCATATCCGATTTCTTCAATTTCCATATTCATCTGTCTTGTGAATGTTTCAACAAAGTATTTTAAAATAGCGGCACCTGTCGGTGTCAGTAATTCCCCGTCAAAGCTGCTGCAATATACCGGCATGCCTTTGATGATCTCTGCGGTTGCCGGAGCCGGAACAGGAAGTACACCGTGTGCACAGCGAACAGTGCCATTTCCCACGCAGACCGGAGAAGCCTGAATCTCATCCACGCCAAGCATCTCGATGGCAAGACTGCTGCCAACCACATCAATTAACGCATCCACAGAACCAACTTCATGGAAGTGGATCTGCTCCATATCGGTACGATGAACGGTACTCTCTGCGGCTGCGATAGCGCGGTAAATGCCTTCTGCATGTTTCTTTACGATATCGCTCAGATCCAGTGAACTGATTTTTTCCAAAATGGACGCAACACTTGTATGTGCATGATGTCCGTGACGATGTGCATGCATATGTCCATCTTCATGGTGAGGGTCGTGGGTATGTGCGTCTTCATGTGCATGATCGTGTCCATGACCATCCTCGTGAGTATGTACGTGTGCATCTTCGTGAGCATGATCGTGTCCATGACCATCCTCATCAGTATGTACATGGACTTCCTCATGGGTATGTTCTGCACAATGACTGTGTTCATGGGTATGCTCATGCATCTCTCCATGATCATGATGATGCTCATGAGTATGCTCAACGCCTTCTTCTTCCCCGTTGATCTCAACTTTCATATGAATGCCACCGATTCCCTGTTTGCATGTTTCCTGCGGAATTACGTGCACTTCTTCGCTGATTGCATTTATTTTTTTCAAAAATATGGTTTTCTGTTCCTCTGTGAGCAGGCTGTATAATGCCCCCATCAGCATATCCCCGGCTGCTCCCGTCTTACATTCCAGATATAATACTTTCTTCATTTTAAATTCCCTCACTCAAAAAAATCTACTTCACGAACTTCTGGATCGCATCTCCAAACTCTTTGATCTTGTCGTAATCCTCGTCCTCAACTGCTTCTATGATACAATGATTCAGATGATCCATCAAAATTACTTTTCCGGCATTATTAATCGCAGAACGAACCGCTGCCAGCTGCGTCAGAATTTCCGAACAGTCATCTTCCCGGTCTACCATCCGTTTTACTGCCTCCAGATGACCAATGGCTCTTGCCAACCGGTTAGAAACTGCCTTGGAATTTGGATGATGATGTCCATGACCATGCTCATGAGATGTGCCTTCCTCATGCAAATGGTCATGATCCAGTCCAAGTTCATGTGCCAGTCTGTGCGCCTGTTCTGCCGCATCGGATCTCTGCTGTTTTTCCACCTTTGACTCTTTTACCTTTGCCATGTTCCTACCTCTTCATGATTTTGTTTGCCAGACATGCTGCTCCATATCCGTTATCAATATTTACTACACCGATTCCATTCGCGCAGCTGTTCAGCATGGAAAGTAATGCTGCCAGTCCTCCAAAACTTGCGCCATAACCTACGCTGGTTGGTACTGCGATCACCGGCACTTCCACCAGACCACCGACGACACTTGCCAGCGCGCCTTCCATACCTGCGATCACGATGATCACATCTGCACTCTGGATCCGATCGATCTTGCCAAACAGACGATGAATACCTGCCACACCTACGTCGTATACACGGTCTACTTTGTCACCGAAAAATTCAGCGGTCAGTGCTGCTTCCTCTGCCACCGGAATATCGGAAGTACCCGCAGTCACTACTGCAATGGTTCCTTTTTCTGCTTTCGGCTCCGGCATCGCGCCAACCATGATGATTTTGGAAAGTTTTTCATATACCGCTTCCGGGGCAACCGCTTTTACTGCCTCATAAGCTTCTGCAGATGCCCGTGTCACCAGAATCCTTGCATTGTCATGCATCATATGGCTCACGATACCTGCAATCTGCTCCGGTGTCTTGCCCTGTCCAAAAATCACCTCTGCCTCTCCGGTGCGAAGATTTCTGTGCTGATCAATATTGGCATAGCCGATATCCTCATACGGCAAATGTTTCAAAGACTCCAGTGCCGTATCCACATCCATGCTCTTTTCCGAAACTTTCTTTAATATATCTGATAAATATGTTACATCCATGATTTGCCCTCCAGTTACAATTCGTATAGCATCTTTTGACCCCAACATCTTACTTTAATTATAATATACAGCAATTTTTGTGCCAGTTTTGTTTTTTCCATTTTTCCCATATTCTAGCAGAAAATCGGGCATTTTACAGCAATTACTGTTCCATTTCTTCAAAAGAATATCATTTTTGTTGCAATTTTTAAACACCCTTCTTTTTTCCTTTGTTGCATTTTTCGAACAGACCTGCAACGACTGTTTACAAAATTGTTAAAAATTGCTATAATAACAGAACAGTTAAAACCCCAGGGGAGGGATTGTATACATATGAATCAATATTTAGCCATTTACCAGGTTCGGCAAATGCTGCAAAAGCTGATTTCGGAAACAGCTGATGCAGATCTTGCTGACAAACTGAAAAACATTGATCACCAGTTAAATTATTTTTTAGATAAGGGAATCGATTTTAAACAAGTGGTAGACGGGATTGACGACAGTATCTTTATCACAGACAACAAAGGAAATGTGTTATATGTAAATCCTGCCTACACACGCAACACAGGGATTGAATCGGAACGGGTAATTAACCATAACATTTATGATCTGATTGAAAAGGACAAGCTGTACAGCGGCGGCGCGATTCCGGATGTTTTAAGCACCGGAAAACCGGCATTCCGTCTCTCTACGACTTATGCCAACGGCACACCGCTGACCGGATACGCTTCCGGAACACCAATCTTTGACTCTGACGGATCGCTTAAGCAGGTCATTGCCAGCAGCCGACCGATTGTGTCCCTGCAGTCCTTGAAAGAAGATTTCAACACCTTTATCAAAGAGATTCAGGAGATGAATCCGCAAAATTCCTGTGCAGAATCAGAAAAATCCTTAAATGACGAAATGATCGGCAAAGACGGAACCCTTGCCAATATCTGGACGCTGATCAGTCATGTAGCACCATCTGATGCCACCGTTCTGATTACCGGTGAATCCGGTGCAGGTAAAGAAGTCATCGCGGATGAAATCTACCGAAACAGTAACCGAAACGATAAGCCGTTTGTAAAGATCAACTGTGCAGCCATCCCGGCACACCTTCTGGAATCCGAATTGTTTGGTTATGAGAAAGGTGCTTTTTCCGGCGCAAATGCAAAAGGAAAACAAGGACTTTTTGAGCTGGCAAACCACGGAACACTGATGCTGGATGAAATCGGTGATATGCCGATGGATCTGCAGGTTAAATTGCTGCGTGCGATCCAGCAGCAGGAGATCACCCGAATCGGTGGCTCCCGTCCAATCAAATTGGATATCCGTTTCCTTGCACTGACAAATTCCAACTTAAAAGAGAAGATAGCAAACGGAACCTTCCGACAGGATCTCTATTACCGTTTAAACGTAATTCCGATCTATGTTCCGCCTCTGCGGGAACGTGTTGCAGATATCGAAGCATTGTGCAACCGCTTTATTGAAGTCTTTTCTGCAAAATACAACCGTCCGTTCTCTCTGACCGAACAGCAGTTAACCTACCTAAAACAATATTCCTGGCCGGGCAATATCCGTGAGCTGGAGAATATTATTGAGTATCTGGTGCTTTGCAGTTCCGGTATCGGACAGGTAGACGATTCCATCATTGCAGGACTGTTAAATATTTCTCAGGAACAGGAGCCGACAATCACCGCAGACATGGATTTCAGCAGCGCGGTTGCCCAGTTTGAGAAAAATCTTCTGGAGACCACATTAAAGACCTCCGGAAACCTTCGGGAAGCAGGCAAGAAACTGAATATCAATGCTTCCACCATTTCACGAAAAATTAAACAATACAATATTAACTATCCAAACAAAAAGGAATAATGCGTCAGAATCATGATGAATCAGCAAATTATTATATCCAATGTGTGTGAACAGCTTGCCGACATCTCAGCGTCTACTCAGAACGAATCTGCACAGCGCAAAATTCAGGATATTTTACAGGCTCTTCATACGTTTCAGTTACGAAATATTGATTACAAATCTGCCATCGATCATCTGACCGATGGCATTTTAATCAGCGATGCAACCGGAATGGTATTGTATATAAACAATGCCTTTGCCCAGAGCACACACATTCTCCCGGAAGAAATCCTGAACCACAAAATACAAGACTTGCAGGGCCAGGACAGGCTCTACACCGGCGGCGTCATTCAGGAAATTATAACAACACATAAAAGTGCGTTTCGACTATGCACGACTTATAAAACAGATCCGCCATTGCGTGGATATCTGGCAGGAACACCTATATTCAACGAAAACGGCGAACTTCATTTAATCGTAGTCTGTCACCGTTCTCTCATCACACTTCGCGACCTTCAATCAGATTTCCAGACATTTCTGCAGGAACTCCGACAAGTAGCTCCTAACAGTTCAAGTAACCCCGACACAAATGACAATTCCATAGTCTCATCGGAAAATATTATGATCGGAAAAAACGGATCTCTGGCCAATATCTGGAATCTGATCCGACATATTGCACCGACAGATGCTACCGTACTGATCACCGGCGAATCCGGTGCCGGAAAAGAAGTAGTTGCCGATGAAATATTTCAAAACAGTGCACGAAAAAACGAACCCTGCATCAAAATCAACTGCGCCTCCATTCCGGCAGACCTGCTGGAATCCGAATTGTTCGGTTATGAAAAAGGTGCCTTTTCCGGTGCGAATCCAAACGGCAAAAAGGGATTATTTGAACAGGCAAATCACGGTACGTTAATGCTGGATGAGATTGGTGATATGCCAATGGAACTACAGGTCAAACTGCTCCGTGCCATCCAACAGCAGGAGATTACCCGGGTCGGCGGTTCCCATCCCATCAAACTGGATATCCGTTTTATCGCATTAACCAACTCCAATCTGAAAGAAAAGATTGTAAACGGCACCTTCCGACAGGATCTGTACTACCGGTTAAACGTTATTCCGATCTATGTACCGCCTCTGCGAGAGCGCCTGCAGGATCTGGAAGCACTGTGCAACACCTTTATCCGGAAATATACGGAAAAATATCATTGCGCTTTTGCTTTCACAAATCAGCAGCTTAATCTGTTAAAAACCTATCACTGGCCGGGAAATATCCGTGAACTGGAAAATATTATTGAGTACGTGATATTATGCAGTGCCGGAGAAGGCACGATCGAAGATTCCGTTCTGTCCAGTCTGTTGAACTTAAGTCTTCCACCGGTGCACACCATTCTGGATACAGATTTCTACGGTGCGGTGGAACAATTTGAAAAACAGCTGATTGAAGAAGCGCTTACTTCCTGCGGAAGTCTGAGAAAAGCGGCAAAGAAATTAAATCTGAATCCATCCACGGTTTCACGGAAAATAAAATTGTATAACATTTTACCCCCCCCCGATGAAATCGTGATGATAACGCATCGTTCACAGCATTCACAGCAATAATAATGCCCCGCCAGCCGGCGGGGCATTTTATATAGAGAAAGTAATACACCTTTCGGTAATATTTATGAATTACGCGGTTGCTGCAGCACCGAATCTTTGTTCTGCCGCTACCTGTACCATTTCTTCCCAGGATGAAAATCTGGTACTTTCTTTTACGAAGTTATCCATCAGAAGCTGAGCGTAAACCATTTTATCGGCTTTCCAGTTCGTGATAACTGCGCTGGAATACTGAAATCCTTCAAAATTAGAAAAATTAGTATTTTCCTCCATGAATTCATCGGTAAAAATGGTATTCAGCAAATTGCGGAGCTTCTGATCCATGTCTACATACACGTATCCTTCCATTATCTCTCGTCCGGATGCTCCTCGTAATATTTGTCAGCAGCTTTGAATACAAAGTCACGCCATACTGCTGCGTCTCTTGCCATACATGGACGGATGATTTCTTCCTCCTGGTCACCCATACCATTGATGACTTCTTTTCTCTGAACGGTCAGATACAGTGCCGGCTCATTTGGCGGGCAGCCAAGGATCCAGTATGCATTCGGATGATCTTTCAGATATTTCTTTGTACAGTTTCCGTGAAGTACGATCTTCTCATCCGGAATATCCTTCGGAATCTCGTTCTTTCCACCGATAACAACTGTCATACCTGCGTTCTTGTCATACTCGTTAACAGCTTTCAGTTCTTCCATGTTGATTGCAAGAAGTGCCTGGCAGCTTGAGCATGCGCCTTCACATTTTACATCATATTCCGGCCAACGTGTGCTCATGTCGCCGATATATGGAATCCACATTTTTTTGTAGCTCTCTTCGATGGTATTACCAACAACCTCGATATCCTCAAGGTCATAGTTTCCAAGACCTGTCTCTTTTGCTACTTTGAAGTAATCTACACAGGAAGTATCGATACCTGTTACTTCACAGGCCACACGGTCGATAGCAACCGGATCTTTGGAACCAAGAATCATGTTTGTCTCGATCGGAACCGGCATATGCGGGCTGTATCCACTTGCTGCACGCATAGCATCCATGATGTTGATATCGGCACGACATGCACTCCATACATCCATCATAGCCATAGTCAGGTTCTGCTGATGCATCTGCATATGTACTTTATCCTGTACGACACCTTTGATGTTCTTTAATGCTCCTGAGAATACCATGCTGGCATGTGCTTTCAGGATCGGAAGGTTGATCAGGTGATCTGCTTCCATCAGGAATTTTGGAAGTAATACATGATCGATATTGGAACGGTAACCACGAACGGCAACATTTACCAGATCTTTGTCACGTTTGATATCTTTTAATTCAACGCCCTCTTCCTCTGCTACAGCAGCGATTCCACTTACGCGGAAACACTCCTCTGTATCACATCCGATTGCAGCTGCTTCTGCAACGATGATACGTTTCGGGTTCGCTTTTTTCACCTCACGGATAACGGCACGAACTACTTCCGGGTTCGTACATACAGATGTCTCAGGTGGCTCTGCATGTCCTGCGTTCGGTTTCAATACAACTGTGGAACCTTTTCTGATTACGTTTTCTACTCCACCCATAAGGTCGAATACTTTGGTGACATTTTCCTGAATGTCTGTTCCTTTTACAAGGGCAACCAGAGATTTTTTCGCCATATTATAATCCTCCTTTTTATGATACCTTGTTACTTACTTTATATATTGCAAATTCTGTGCCAGTTTTAAATGGCGCATTTGTGCGGTTTTTCTGACTTTTTTGTTGCGTCAACGCATTTTTCAATTATTTTTGTTGCAGATTTGTCACACATTTGTGCAACAACCTCTTTTCATTATTTCACTATTTTGTTGTTTTCCAATCCAAGTTGAACTGATGGTCTTTTGTCAGACCAACGAAAATGATGTTGAGCAGCGCGATCACTGCAAGAATGAGATAACTCCATCTCAGGCTTCCGGTTGCATTTAAGCTGATACCGTTGATCATAAATGCACTTGCGGTCAAAATAGACTGAATTGGGAAGATGACACTGTTTACAGTCTCAAAACCATGGCGTCCGAATACAGATGACGGGAAGGATGTCATAAAGTTTGCGGAACCACCGATGGAAATACCAATCATAATAACTGCGATATACATACCTGCTGTGGTATTGGTAACATTGGAAAGAATTGCTGCTGCATACCAGATACAAAACAGGATCATAACTTTCTTTGTACCGAATTTGTCATCCAGAATTCCGATGAACCAGGAACCAAAGATACCAACGACAGCAATAACGGTCATCATGGAAATTGCCTGAGTTGCAGACATTCCAAGCTCCTGGTTTCGTACCACCAGCTGACTCATAACACCGGTAGAACAGCACTGTAAGAGACCTGTTGCGATACCTACTGTCCATACTGCCGGAGTTTTTAACAGTTTTCCAACCGTCCAGCGTTTGTCATCTTCTGCACTGTCTGTATCGTACTCTGCTTTAAACACTTCGTCAGATACCATATCCGGATTTAAACCACGTTCCTGCGGAGTATCGCGCATAAATACCAGACCGATTACTGCAAGAACTGCTACTAAAACGCCCGGAACGATAACACCTTTTTCAAATCCCATTTTTGCAATGATGAGTGTCATCATCGGAACCCAGGTTGCGGATGCGATATTTAATCCCATGGTTGTATATCCCATAACCACACCTTTACGTTTCGGGAACCACTGTGCTACCAGCGCACCACCTGCCACATAACCTGCGGACATAATAGAACCGATCAGACAGGTATAAGCGATGGTATACACTGCAAGATTCGGGCAGTTACCCATAACAATATATGCAACACCGGAGATGATCAGTGTGATCGCTGCCACTTTTCTGGCGCCAATCTTTTTGGTCAGCTGGGAAAATGCAATGTAGAAGATAACACCAAGAATTCCACCGTAAGAATTCATCTGCAGAACTGTTCCGGACTGAATACCAAGATGTTCCGCTACTGCCGGTGCTGTAATGTTGTTACCATCTGTACAAAATCCTACGAAGAACCAGAACATTGCCATACAGAAAATGATCGTACCCCATCCGGCTTTACCAAAACTTACCAATGAGTTGCCATTTTTTTTGTTTTTTTCCATAATAAAACTCCCTTCAACAACAAAAAAGTCAAAAAAAATAGAACCTAACCCTTTTCCATCAGATTCCGTTATTATTATCAAGAAAGTGTGCTATTGCGCACTTCCGTAATAATCATCTTTGAATAGCACATCTTTCTTGTCCGCGCTGAGCACAATTGCAACGCAATAATTTTCTCTTGTGCGAATGTGCATTATCTGCACGAAGTGCTTTGTTCATAGGAATTTCTGTAATTTCCTATGAATTTAAAACGCACTGACAATGTTACACACGCAATCATTGCCAGTGCATAAATTCATCTCTTATAGTATGACGCTATTTTTCAATAACATTCATTAGTGAGCCGCAGATTCTGCAACACTCTCCTTGTCTGCCAGAGCTGCCATCTTCAGATCCTTATTTACTGCCACTTTGCTGCAGTATACAGTTGTGATCAGGATTGCAACAAGAATAATTCCCTCGATTGCCTCTGAAAGGGCACTGGATACACCAAGGATGATCATTCCGTTCTCAATAACTACGATTGTGAAGGAACCAATGATCAGTTTGTAAATTTTTGCGGAAAAACCACCGGTTGTCAGAATACCGCCAAGGAAGATCGCCATCTGAACCTTCATCTCCAGCATATTACACAGTGTACTTGTAGAACCACCGACACGGCAGATCTGTACCAGACCGATGATACCTGCCATCAGACCGGAGATCATGAAGCAGATGATACGGATTTTCTTTACGTTGATACCTACGGAGTGAACGGTTCTCTCGTTCTCACCGATACATTTGCAGTAGAAACCGAATTTGGTATACTCAAATACAAACCATACGATCACGATCAGAGCAATCAGCAGAATAATTGTAAATGCAAAAGATGTTACAAAGCTGATTCCTTTTGGTGCTGCGATGGAGCTCTGCTGAAGCATAAAGTTCAGCAGTCCACGTCCTGCGATCAGGATTGCCAGTGTACACATGAAGGATCCTACATGGAATTTTGTAACAATAAAACCGATCAGTGCACCTAAAGCGGTAGAAAGGATAATTGTGACCGGAATTGCCACCCATCCTGCTGTCTGTCCAGAGATAACTGCTGCGATGCTGGAACAGAGAGCCGCACTTGCACCGATGGAAATATCTGTACCACCAAGTGCGATAACGAAAATACATCCCAAACTTCCGATGATGACCGGAACCACGTTTGTACAGAGCAGTTTTAAGTTGTAGGATGATAATGTTGCACCGTTTGATGCGACAGTAAAGATAATAAAGATACCTGCCAGAATAAAGATTGGCACAATATCCAGTAATTGAATTTTACCCTGCTTTTTCATTATACCATCACCTCAATAATTTCTTCCTCGTTGAAGCCGGAACTACGTCCGATCGTTTTCTTAACTTCGCCGTTTTTCATAACTACAATGTTGTCTGCCATACCGATTGCCTCTACCAGCTCATCGGTGATCATGATCGTACCGATACCTTTTTTCTTGGCTTCTCTCAGACAATCATAGATATATGCTTTGACACCTACGTCAACGCCTCGTGTCGGGCAGTCAACGATCAGGATGCTCAGATCTTTTGCAAGCCATCTTCCTAAGTTTACTTTCTGTTTGTTACCACCGGACAGACCGTTTACGTTCTGGTTGGTGCCGGTACATTTCAGATGGAAAGATCTTCTGTTTTCCTCTGCCATTTTCTTTAACTGTGCGTAATTCAGGAAACCTGCTTTTCCTGCAACATCCTCGATGGACGGAAGTACAAAGTTTCTCATGATGGTTGTCTTCATCATCATAGCCTCGCCGTCACGATCCTTCGGAACGTAAGCCATCTTGTGCTCCAGTGCCTGAATAGACTGTGTGATCTTGACATTGTCTTTGTTCAGGAATACTTCGCCTTCCTTCGGTGTGGTCAGACCGTATGCAATCGGACCTACTTCGTGGATACCGGAATCACTCAGTCCACAGAACGCAAGAATCTCGCCTTTATGTAAATCTACATTTAAATTCTTTACGCCCTCTGTTGTAACGTTTTTGATGGAAAATACAACTTCATCGTCATAATCACTTTCCCAGTCAGTACGATAGTAATCGCCGCCAAGTTCACGACCTACCATCTTACGTTTCAGAATGTCTTCGTTCAGACCTTCACTGGAAATTGTCTCAAGCAGCTCACCGTCTCGTAAGATGGAGATGGAGTCTGTCAGCTGGATTGCCTCGTCCAGATCGTGGGAGATCAGGATGATGGAACGTCCTTCGCCTTTGAATTTTTCGATCAGATTATATAAAACTTTACGGTTATCGTGGGAAAGTGACTGTGTCACCTCATCCAGAATCAGAATGTCCGGATCAGCTGCCAGTGCACGGATCAGCTCGACCATTTTTCTGTTCTCAATATTCATGCTGCCTGCCATACGTTTCAGGTTTACTCTCGGAAGTCCCCAACGATCGGAAACTGCGTTTGCCTGATCCTGCAGGTCGTTCATTTTGATAAATTTCTTTGTTTTTCCAAGATAGATATTGATGCTTGCCGGAAGAGAACCGATCATTCCCAACTCCTGTACGACCATTGCTACTTTATGGTTGTTGGCATCTACCGGGTTTTTCGGAGAATACTCTTCTCCACGGATGTACATTTTTCCGGAATCACTTCCGTACAGACCTGCGATCTGGGACAGAAGTGTGGATTTACCGGAACCATTCTCACCGGCAAGTCCGCGAACTTCTCCGGCTTTTAACTCAAAGTTGATATTTACATTTGCATGTGTAATTCCAAAACTTTTGTTAAGGTTTTCAATTTTCAACAATACTTCGCTCATTACTTGACAACCCCCTTAACTTTACGCTGTGCTAAGATAGCAAACAGGATTACGATAACACCAAGGATGAAATCCTGGAATGTACCAGACGGAACACCAAATAATGTCAACACGTTAAAGATCAGTGTGATCAGGAATGTTGAAATCGGTACCGCAATGATAACGTTGATGGAGCTTGCCAGAGCAAGTGCCAGTAACGCTGCTGCCATCGGCTGGAATGTGGTACTTAAACTGGTCAGACCTGACTGTGCATTTACGAATGCTGCGTAGCTCTCTTTGATAACACCTGCATATCCAAAGAATGCACCTGCTACGATACCGCCAAGGATCATCGCTTTATCTACGTTGATACCCATTACCTTTGCTACATCTTCGTTGTCACCGGTTGCACGGTAGTTGATACCAAGTGATGTGTGATTAAAGATGATGTATGCAACAACGATACCGATGATCCAGCAAATGTAGATACCCGGCTGCTGTCCTAAGAAACGGATGTCATTGTTCATAACAACAACTTTCTGTCCTTTTGCAGCTACGCTGTTTGCATAGTTTACGGCGATCGCCTCATATACCATCAAAAGGCCAAGTCCTGCAATCCATGGCGGGATCTTTGTAATACGGTAAACTAAGAAGTTTAACAGCATACATCCAACACCAACTGCGATACCGCCGATTACCATTACCGGAACGCCGTATGCGTTTCCAAGAAGACCGGTTGCTGTACAGGCTAAGATTACGATTCCACCAGGGGAAAGGTCTGTTACGTTACCGGTAAATACGATCAAAAAGCCAAAAGCTACTAATGTCGGAACTACGGAACCTGCAAGAACGTTTTTCAGGTTCTTCGGGTTGAGCAGTTTGCCTTCTGTCAGTACGTTTAAGATAATGATTGCTACAATGACCGCTACTGCGATGACTGCGAAAGTAATCATTTTCTTTTTCGACTGCTTACTTAAACCTTGTGCACTCATATATTGCCTCCAAAATTATTTTCTAACTTCGTTTCTTATGTTTTAATTATTCTGGCAGATTGTAGATGGTATCTGCATATGTTTTCAGGAACTCATCATATGTATCTACTGTTACATCCGGGTTGTATTTGTATAACAGAGACTGGAACTGCTCGTCTGAGATGAAGCAGCTTTCATC
>SKED01001790.1_pt1 | contig 17148 bp, 9 predicted proteins | sample 4826651 | NCBI WGS metagenome assembly SKED01 (sample SAMN11008818, study PRJNA524170) | human gut metagenome | biome: Human fecal sample; material: Feces; isolation source: fecal sample from pouch patient p19 | host: Homo sapiens | place: Israel: Tel-Aviv | collected 2016-06-28
CTCCTATGAGAGCTGCAAGTCCCCCGCGGCAGATGGAACGCGAAAATGAGATGATCGTTATTTCACATCGCCTTGTTTTATTTCTTCTTTCCATCTTCCTTCTTGCGCTTCTGTCTCATGTTCCGCCCCTTGTGTCCGAGCGCTTTATGCTCTTTCTTCTTGGTCGGCTTGTACATGCCGGGCGTCACGACCTTCTTCTTCGGCTTGCCTGCCTTCACGCGGCGGACATTCCCCTTCTCATCATAGCGGGTGATGGTCTCTTCAATGGATTTTTCCAGCTTCCGGAGAAGGAATCCATCCTCCGGCGTCGCATAGGTGATGGCGATCCCCTTCGTACCGGCGCGGCCGGTGCGGCCGATGCGATGGATATAGTATTCGAGATTTCTTGGGATCCCGTAATTGAAAACATGCGTAATGCCTTCGACGTCAAGCCCGCGTGCCGCGATATCGGAAGCAACGAGCACCTGAATGCGTGCTTTCTCAAATTCGCGAATGACCTGATTTCTCTGGCTCTGGCTCATATCCCCATGGATCTCATCCACAATGAAGTCCGTCTCCTCCTGCAGCTTGCCGGCGAGCTCATGCGCTTCCTCACGGGTATTCGTGAAAACGACGGCCATGTACGGATTCATCTCCGTCAGATGACGGACGAGGAGCTTGAACTTGCGCGGGAGAGTCGTCTCATAGATGCGCTGCTCGACCGTCGAGGCAGTCGCTTTTTCTGCGACATCAAGGAAGGCCGGGTGGTGCATATACTTTCTGGCGAGGCGCTTCGCATCGTCAGGCATCGTCGCAGAGAAGAGCAGGAGCTGGCGCTTCTTCGGCGTCTCATCGATCAGGGCTTCGATATCTTCGCGGAACCCATTCGCCAGCATCTGGTCGGCTTCATCCAGGATGACCGTCTTCACATTCGAAAGGTCGAGACTCTTTCTGCGGATATGATCCAAGAGACGCCCGGGTGTCCCGATGATGACATGCGGATCACGCTTCAGCTTCTGCAACTGGTTCTCGATCGTGCGTCCGCCGATGATATCTGCCCCATCCACACCGCACTCGATGGCAAAGGGACGCATCACGTCAAAGACCTGCTTAGCAAGTTCACGGGTCGGTGTCATGATAAGCACCTGCGTCATGGCTTTGTCTGTTTCTACGCGCTGAATGACCGGCAGCAGATAGGCCAGCGTCTTCCCTGTCCCGGTCTGCGAACGGCCGATCAGATCACGTCCCTTGAAAGCGTTTGGGATCGCGGACATCTGGATGGGCGTCGGGGTCTTGATCCCCTGTGTTTTCAAAAGTTTCGTCAGCGTCTCATTCACGCCGAGCGCAGCAAATACGTTCATAGGTCCTCCTGTAATTGGGTTGGTTGTATGGAAATACGTAATTTAAGGTTTATGGTTCAAGGTTCAGGTGGCGGCTTCGCCGCAATGATATATGAGGCGATGCCCGGAAGTAGTATTCAAATCACTAGGCCCTCGAGCTTCCTAATTCCTAGCTGTTAATTTCTAGTCACCAGTCACTGGCAGCCCCTTTTCTTATTGATTCTTCCCCAGCACCACGCCAAGGTTTTTATATCCCGCTGCCCCATTGAGCTCTTCCTTCGCGGCCGCATTCACCAGATCATCGATGGCATATAGGAGCGGCGCTTTGCCTTCGTCGGGGGTGAAAAGCATCAGGACATCGAGTCCTTCACTTCCGGGGAAGAAATAGGAGCGGCAGTACAAGGGGAGCTTCATCCCCTCCGCATTGTAGGTGATCAGCCCGCCTGCGGTATAAACATAGGCCTCATCGACATCCAGGCGGCGGAAAGGCTCCAGCCGAGAAAGCTCTACCTTGATCGAAGAATCCGCAGCGGGGCCGATGGCATTGCGAGCCAGACTCAGTACCGTCTCTTCGATTCCCTTCCGAAGAGGGGATGCCGGATTTAAGAGTGCGCGGTTCATCTGCGTCAGCCGGCGCCAGACATGTTCATCACGATTCATCTTGAAATACGGCTTCAGCGCTTCCGCCATCTCTACAGGGAGCAGCGCGCGAATGATATAGCCGGATGAGAAGCTCTGCTGTTTTTCCAATGTATACTGCAGCTGTCCCATCTGATAAGGAATGTCCTTCTCCATAAAATGGAGTGTCTCCGTCCCCGCTGCCTCCCGGTAGGTGAAGCCTTTGGGAAGCGAAGCAGCTGCGACGGCATTCATATCATACGCTTCTCCCCCCGCAGAGATCCCGCAGGCCAGCGCGAGCGTGAGAAGCAAACATTTCCATTTCATGGAAAATCCCCTTTCAAAAGTAAATGCAGCAGTGAAAAAGGCTTACGTTGTCCTGCCTAGATGGAGCGCACATCATAAAGCGGAAGCAACGCGCATTTTGAAATCATCGCTGCTATCTCATCTCTTCATCCGATAGAATCCATACAGCAGGAGATCCGACAGCTGTTCGGCCGCCGCGTGGCTGCCATTCACCTCGATCAGATAGTACTTATCCCCCGCTTTCAAAAGATTGGCAGAGATCCAGAGGGGAAACGACAAGCCCTTTTCATTCGTCAGGATGACCTTCGCCTCCTGTCCCCAGCGGTAGGTACCGTCTTCATTTTTGAAAGCACGCCAGGGGACGAATTTCAAGATCTTCACCTGTATAGATGGACCTTTTTTCTCAGAGAGTACCTGATCCACCAATGCCTGGAACTCCGATGTCTGAATCTTCGGCATTCCGAAGAGCGAGGTCGGACGCTTGGCATCCTCAAGGAAAGCCGTAGACCAGAAGCGTGCCGCCTTCGGATGCCCCTCATGGAAGAAATCCTTCTCCGTCCCCGAGATGACATAGATGCCCGCGCTGTATGTCCCGCGCACATCCGTCTTGCGTATCTGGTACATGTGCATCGAGTCATAGGGATACGGTGCTTTCTCCGGATACAGCTGCATACCTGGCGGTACCGTCAGGATCGACCACATCGCAGCACGCGCCGATCTCCCATAATTTTTCCGGTGTGTCCCTTCGATCATGAACCGAGAAAGCTCTGACCCGCCGCCATCCGTGACTGTCACGTCCTTGGGAAATGGCAGGCGGCCGAGCCCATCGATCACAAGATCCTCCGCGGAAGACAGTAGGAAGCCACCAAAGACAAGCGCCGCGGAAAGCGCGAGTGGAAACAGTTTTTTTATCATGGCGTCTCCTTGAAAAAAGTACAGGGTGAGCCCCGGGGGGCATGCCGCCCCTTGACTACGATTGAAAGCTCTGCTCGAATGAGAAATGAAGTTGGCGGTTTCGCCGCAGTATAAAGGCGGGCGATACTCGAAGGTGAATAGGTAGCAGGTTTTCCGTTTGGTAGTTCCAAACAACGATCGCCTGCCCACGAATGACAAAGATTTCTCGCTGCTCTGAAAATGACGATAAGAGTCTGACGTCTCCTAGTCGCCAGTCACTATCATATCTATTCTATTGTAGAGAATCTCGAAGAAATTCGCAAGAGGAAAGCACGTAAGCTGCGGCGAGTAGCTGCTGCCCAGTAAATACGCCGGATCGTGCAGAATACCCTCCATGCAAAAAGCAGTCCTCATGATGTGAGGACTGCTTTGGCTACACCTGATGCATCAATTATTCCGCATCGGATCCGGTTTCGAAGGATTCACCCTTATGGATGACATTCAGCTTGCGATAGCGGGACATGCCTGTACCAGCCGGAATAAGTTTGCCGATGATGACATTTTCCTTGAGGCCGAGGAGCGGATCTTCCTTGCCTTTGATCGCTGCTTCGGTGAGGACACGGGTGGTTTCCTGGAAGGAAGCCGCGGAGAGGAAGGAGTCGGTCGCAAGAGCTGCCTTGGTGGTACCAAGGAGCAGGTTTTCGCCGACGGCTCTGTCTTTGCCTTCGTCATCGAGACGCTGGTTCATCGCACGGAATGCGACGATATCGACAGTCTCGCCCGGGAGCCAGCCGGAGCCGCCCGGTTCAGTGATCTTGATCTTACGCAGCATCTGATGGACGATGATCTCGATGTGTTTATCGTTGATTTCTACGCCCTGGCTGCGGTAAACCTTCTGGACTTCCTTGACGATATAGTTCTGGGTCGCCTGTACGCCAAGAACATCAAGGATATCGTGCGGGTTGACGTTACCTTCAAAGAGGCGGGTGCCGGCTTTGATGAATTCGCCGTTTGTGACGGAGATCTTCTTCGCTACCGGGATCTTTTCGCTTTCCGGGGCGATTTCCGGATCATTGCTGGTAATGGTAATGATCTTGACATTCGGGTTATCTTCCGCACTGGTGATGGAAACTGTACCATCGATACGGGAAATGATCGCATTGCCCTTTGGCTTGCGGGCTTCGAACAATTCTTCGACTCGTGGAAGACCCTGTGTGATATCTTCTGCAGAAGCAACGCCGCCGGTATGGAAGGTACGCATGGTCAGCTGGGTACCCGGTTCGCCGATGGACTGTGCAGCGATGATGCCGACTGCTTCGCCGATTTCTACGTGACGGCCGGTTGCCAGATTTCTGCCATAGCACTTCGCGCAGACGCCGTGAGCGGAGTGGCAGGTAAGGATGGAACGAACCTTCAGCTTGTCGTAGTATTTCTGGATCTCTTCTGCCTGGGCATCAGAAATTTCTTCATTCTTCTTCGCGATGACTTCACCGGTGGTCGGGTTCACGACATCTTCCAGCGGGCAACGGCCTGCGATACGGTCAGCCAGAGACTCGATCGGCTGGCCTTTTTCTTCGATGAGGGAGACTTCGACGCCTTCCGCTTCATCCATGCGGACTTTGAGCACCGGGATATCGGAAACAAGGATCTTCTCTGCGACATCGCTGTCGATGACGGTGCCTGCCGGGAAGAGGACATTGCCTTGGCGGTCATAGGCATCTTCTTCGAGTTTCTTGCCTGCGAAGTGGACAGTCAGATGATGGCGCATAGCGCGGTTGTATTCAGCGACAGCATCCTGTGTGCCGAGGTCAAAGGTCTTCGGCTCTGCGGCTTCGATGCCGTCAGCGGTCGGGATGATGACGGAAATATGTTCTACGAGGTGACGGTTCAGCAGGGTCACATCGTCCGCATCGAGAGTCTTGCCCTTGACGAGGAGGATATCTCCATTTCTGCGGTCGAGGACATCTTCATCCAAAACTGCGCCGAGGAGTGTCTGCTTGAGACCCATGATGGTCTTCTTGACTTCCGGCTGAGAGGCGATGAGGCTCTGTTCTCTGTCGAAATTCAGGACCTGTACGTCGCAGTCTTCTTCGCGAACGATGACGTCCTGGGAAACGTCGACCAGACGACGGGTAAGGTAGCCGGAGTCTGCGGTACGGAGTGCGGTATCGGCAAGACCCTTACGAGCGCCGTGGGAAGAGGTAAAGTAATCGAGGACGGTCAGACCTTCACGGAAGTTTGCCTTTACAGGGAGTTCGACCGTCTTACCGGAGGTATCGGCGATGAGGCCGCGCATGCCGGCCAGCTGACGGATCTGGTTATCGTTACCACGGGCGCCGGACTGGGCCATCATGGTCAGCGGGTTGAACTTCACCATGGAGCTCTTCATCGCTGCACCGACTTCGTCGGTCTTCTTGCTCCATACTTCGACGACTCTTCTGTATCTTTCGTCATCGGTCATGAGGCCGCGGCGGAAGAAGCGTTTGATCTGTTCGACTTTTTCATCGCCGTCTTCCAGGATCTTATCCTTTTCCGGTGGTACAGCGACATCGTAAATGCCGATGGAAATACCAGAGATCAAAGCGTAGTGGAAGCCGAGGGCTTTCACGGAGTCGAGCAGGTCGCCGGTCGCCTTGAATCCGAGTTTTTTGAAGCAGTCATTGACGAGCTTGCCCATCTGCTTCTTGCCGATGGTGACGCCGAGACCATTGTTTTCGACGGTATAGGTATTGCCGTTTTCATCAAGGCGCTTTTCATGACGCTTGTAGAAGAAACGCAGTTCTCTCGGGATCGCATAGTTGAAGATCAGGCGGCCCGGAGTGGTGATGACAAGATCATCATCAGATTCATTGAATCCATCCGGACGATCTTCCTTCGGGATGAAGACCTTAATGAAATCATGGATCTTGATCTGATGCAGGTTGTAAGCCAGCATGACTTCGTCATAGCCGGTGTAAGCGCGAAGCTTGGAGGTGTCCATCTCATCTTCGGCTTTCTTCCACTGCTTCATGACATCGAATTTCGCCTTCGGATTTTCTTTCTTTTCTTCGTCGGTGAAATCGACCTTCGTATCGTTGGCGGTCTGTACGATGGTGAGGTAGTAGGAGCCGAGGATCATATCCTGCGAAGGAATAGCGACTGGCTTGCCGTCCTTTGTGGACAGGATGTTATTGATGGAGAGCATCAGGGTGCGTGCTTCAGCCTGCGCTTCGACGGACAGCGGCAGATGGCAGGCCATCTGGTCACCATCGAAGTCAGCGTTGTAGCCTGGGCATACGAGCGGATGCAGCTTGATCGCGCGGCCTTCCCAAAGGATTGGTTCGAAAGCCTGGATACCGAGTCTGTGCAATGTCGGTGCGCGGTTCAGGAGGACCGGGTGTTCTTTGATGACATCGCCAAGGACTTCCCAGACTTCCGGAGCGAGCTTGTCGACCTTCTTGCGTGCTGCCTTGAGGTTGCTTGCGACGCCTCTCTTGATGAGTTCATGCATGATGAACGGCTTGAAGAGTTCGATCGCCATTTCCTTTGGCAGGCCGCACTGGTACATTTTGAGTTCCGGGCCGACGACGATAACGGAACGGCCAGAGTAGTCGACACGTTTACCGAGGAGGTTCTGACGGAAACGTCCCTGCTTGCCCTTCAGCATGTCGGAGAGGGATTTCAGCGGACGGTTGCCCGGGCCGGAGACGGCGCGTCCGCGACGGCCGTTATCGATCAGGGCATCGACAGCTTCCTGAAGCATACGTTTTTCGTTTCTGATGATGATCTCCGGAGCACCGAGTTCCAGAAGTCTCTTCAGACGGTTATTTCTATTGATGACGCGGCGATAGAGGTCATTCAGGTCGGAGGTGGCGAAACGGCCGCCATCCAGCTGGACCATCGGGCGCAGATCCGGAGGGATGACCGGCAGAACAGAGAGGATCATCCATTCCGGCTTGTTGCCGGAATGCAGGAAGGCTTCGACTTCTTCGAGGCGACGGATGCATCTGACCTTGCGCTGGCCGCTGCCTTCTTCGATCTCTTTTTGCAGTGCTTTTTCCAGCTTCGGCAGATCGAGCTCTTTCAGCAGGTACTGGATGGCTTCGGCCCCCATCTGGGCTTTGAATGCTTTCTTGCCATAGGTAGCTACGGCATCCTGATATTCCTGTTCATTCAGGACCTGGCACTTGGACAGGTTCGTATCGCCCGGATCGAGGACGATATAAGCAGCAAAGTAGAGGACTCTTTCGAGCTGGCGAGGAGAGATTTCAAGGATGAGGCCGATACGGGACGGCGTACCCTTGAAGTACCAGATATGGGAAACCGGGCAGGCCAGAGAAATATGGCCCATGCGTTCACGGCGGACTTTGGAAGAGGTGACTTCGACGCCGCACTTGTCGCAGACGGTGCCTCTGTAACGCATCTTCTTGTACTTGCCGCATTTGCATTCCCAGTCTTTGGTCGGTCCGAAAATCTTTTCACAGAAGAGGCCGTCGGTTTCTGCCTTCAGGGTTCTGTAATTGATGGTTTCCGGCTTCGTCACTTCCCCGTGAGACCATTCAAGGATCTTTTCCGGAGAAGCGATACCGATTTTCATGGAATCAAATTCATTTACATCTAACAATTGATTAGCGCTCCTTTCCGGAATCAGTCATCCTGGCTGTCATTCGTAAAGCCAAGTTCTGTATCAAGATCAGTTTCACCAAAGCCGGCTTCTACGGGAGCCTGTGCATTGGCTTCTGCTTCGAGTGTATCATTGAAGGATGCGACATCATCGCCGGCGTTTTCGATAGCGCCATTCATGTGGCTTTCCATGTCGTTTCTGGAATCGGAAACGGCATCATCACCTTCCATGGCTTCTTTCAGTTCATCCTTATGCCATGGCTGTCCGCCGCCGTAGCCCTGTTCCAGATCGCTTTCATCAAGCTCTTTCAGGACGACTTCGTCGCCATTTTCATTCAGGATACGGACATCGAGGCCGATGGACTGGAGTTCCTTCATGAGGACCTTGAAGGATTCCGGTACGCCCGGGCTCGGGATGTTTTCGCCCTTGACGATCTTTTCATAGGCTTTGACACGGCCGATGACATCATCGGACTTCACAGTCAGGATTTCCTGCAGCGTGTAAGCCGCGCCATAGGCTTCGAGAGCCCAGACTTCCATTTCGCCGAAACGCTGGCCGCCGAACTGTGCCTTGCCGCCCAGTGGCTGCTGGGTAACGAGGGAGTATGGGCCGGTGGAGCGGGCATGGATCTTATCATCGACGAGATGATGGAGCTTCAGCATGTATTTCCAGCCGATGGTGACCTGATTATCCAGTTTTTCACCGGTACGGCCATCATAGAGGTCCGTCTTCGCACCGGCCGGGAGGCCTGCTGCCTTCAGTGTAGCTGCGAGGTCTTCATCTCGGCAGCCGTCGAAGACCGGGGTCGCGATATGGATACCGGACTCGGTCGGTTCAGGCATACCGTATTTTTCGAAATCATAGCCGCAGTCGATGAGGCGCTGCTTCATTTCTTCGTACTTCGGAGAGCCGACACCGGCAGCCATCGCCGCATGGATCTCTTCGCCGAGCATGTGGCAGGCCCAGGAAAGATGGATTTCCAGGATCTGGCCGATGTTCATTCGGGACGGTACGCCCAGTGGGTTCAGTACCAGATCGACCGGACGGCCATCCGGGGTGAACGGCATATCTTCGACAGGCATGATGCGGGAGCATACGCACTTGTTGCCGTGACGACCTGCCATTTTATCGCCTTCACGGATCTTACGTTTCTGCGCGATGTAGACGCGGACGAGCTTGTTCACGCCCGGTGCCAGCTCATCACCGTTTTCACGGGTGAAGACCTTGACATCGACGACCTTGCCGAATTCGCCGTGCGGCACACGCAGGGAGGTATCACGGACTTCTCTTTCTTTGTCACCAAAGATCGCACGCAGCAGTCGTTCTTCCGGCGTCAGCTCCGTCTCTCCCTTCGGGGTGACCTTGCCGACCAGGATATCGCCTGGGCGGACGTCAGCGCCGACCATGATGATGCCGTTTTCATCGAGGTATTTGACAGCGTCTTCCGAAACAGAAGACAGCTGACGGGTGATCTCTTCCTCGCCCAGCTTGGTATCGCGGGCATCGCATTCATATTCTTCGATGTGAATGGAGGTGTACAGGTCATCCTTGCAGAGACGTTCGGAGATCAGAACGGCGTCTTCGTGGTTGTACCCTTCCCAGGATACGAAAGCTACGAGTACATTGTGGCCAAGAGCCAACTCGCCGCCATCGGTCGCCATGCCGTCTGCCAGCGTGTCTCCCGCTTCTACGCGATCGCCCTTGGATACGATCGGGTGCTGGTTGATGCAGGTGGACTGGTTGGAACGCATGAATTTGATGATGTCGTAGGTGTCAAGCTCGCCGTTCTCTGCGCGAACGATGATCTGGCGGCCGGTAACTCTTTCTACAGTACCAGCACGTTTAGCGAGAATGCAGACGCCGGAGTCCTGACCAGCGACCCATTCCATGCCGGTGCCGACGAGCGGCGCTTCCGGACGCAGGAGCGGTACAGCCTGACGCTGCATGTTCGCACCCATCAGGGCTCGGTTCGTATCATCGTGTTCGAGGAATGGAATGAGGGAGGTACCGATGGAGACGACCTGCTTCGGAGATACGTCCATCAGCACGACTTCTTCCGGTTCCGCTTCGAGTACGTCCGGGCCGCGGCGGCTCGCTACATTCTTATGAACGAAATGACCTTCTGCATCGAGCGGTTCGCTCGCCTGTGCGATGATCTTATCTTCTTCGATATCAGCGGTGACATATTCGCACTTGTCAGTGACAGTGTGGGTCTTTTCATCGATCAGACGGTACGGTGTCTCGATGAGACCGTACTTGTTGATGACGCCGTAGTTGGACAGAGAGGAGATCAAGCCGATGTTCGGACCTTCAGGGGTTTCTACCGGGCACATACGTCCATAGTGGGAGTAATGTACGTCGCGGACTTCGAAGCCTGCACGTTCACGGGAAAGACCGCCAGGTCCCAGAGCAGAAAGTCGACGCTTATGCGTGAGTTCGGCAAGCGGGTTCGTCTGGTCCATGAACTGAGACAGCTGGGAGCTTCCGAAGAATTCCTTGATAGCAGCTACGACCGGGCGGATATTGACGAGCGCCTGTACGCTCATCTTATCCTGGTCCTGGGTGGTCATTCTCTCGCGAACCACTCTTTCCATACGGGTGAGACCGATACGGAACTGGTTCTGCAGGAGCTCACCGACGCAGCGGACGCGACGATTGCCCAGATGGTCGATGTCATCACTCTTACCATAGCCCTGCATCATATTCAGGAGATAGTCAATGCAGGCGATGATATCGCAGATCTCCAGCGTGCGGTAATTGTCTTCGCGGTTGCCGGAAGAGCAGATCACCTTGACCGGGGTGCCATCATCCTTCTGTGTCATGACTTCGACCTGATCATAGGAAGAGAATACACCGCTTTCTTCGATCCTTGCGATGGCTTCTTCATCGATGGTGCTGTTGCCTTCGATGACCACTTCACCCGTTTCCATATTGACGATCGGGCCTTCGGTCTTGTGACCGAGAAGACGGTTCTTCCAAGCCAGCTTCTTATTCAGTTTGTAACGGCCGACCTTCGCGAGATCATAACGGCGCGGATCAAAGAAGAAATTATGGAGCAGCGTCGTACCACTATCTTCGGTAGCCGGTTCACCCGGGCGGAGCTTGTGATAGATCTCGATCAGAGCGGACTTTTTGTCCGTGGTGCTGTCTTTTTCCAGCGTCTTTTCGATATGGATATCATGATCGAAAAGCTCCAGGATCTCTTCGTTGGAAGAGTAGCCCAGCGCACGGATGAGGACAGTGACCGGCATCTTACGATTACGGTCGATACGGACAGAAACGGAGCCAGCCGGATCCGATTCCAGCTCGATCCACGCGCCGCGGTTCGGGATCAGCTGCGCGGTATAGATTTCCTTGTCGAAAGCATCTCTTTCGCGCTTGTAGTATACGCCGGGGGAACGAACCAGCTGGGATACGATGACACGCTCGGCACCATTGATGATGAATGTGCCCGTGTCCGTCATGACCGGGAAATCCCCCATGAACAGATCGTGCTCTTTCAGCTCGCCGGTTTCCTTGTTTTCCAGACGCGTCTTCACGTACAGCGGAGCGGAGTAGTTCACATCCTTCGCCTTGCACTGTTCGATATTGTACTTGCCCTTGCCGAAATAGAAATCGCCAAAGTGCAGCGCCCATTTCTTAGCGCTGTCCTCGATAGGAGAAATATCTGCGAAAACATCCTTCAGCCCTTCCTTGCAGAACCATTCATACGACTTCGTCTGCAGATCGAGCAAATGGGGCATCTTCAGTACTTCCTGCGATCTGGCATAGGTGTATCTCTTCTTCTTCCCTACCACGACAGGTCTGAACATCTTGCTGTTCGGCATTCCTTGCCTCACCCTTTCATAAAAACAACATGGCTTTCTTCCTCCCGGAAAAAAGAAGCAGGAAATCGAACCAATCATCGAGTCCCTGCCTGCCTCCGGAAGCATTGCACAACCTTATTATATATACTCTGCACTTTAAAAGAACCGTTGCGAATAAAAATTATATCATACAAAGTCAATATTCGCAACATTTTCCACGAAAACCCGCATAAAGATTTCTTCTATAATGCATATTGTTTATTTTCTTTTATAGAAATTATCATACGCCATATAAAAATTTTTATGCGTCAATTTTTCTATTGACTTTTTCCGGATCTTCGTTCCGGCTTATTCTAGCATTGTGCTTTGAAAAATGCAAGGGGATCAGCGGCCAGTGAACGATGACGATTCGCCAAGAAAAGGTGCTGATCTTCACGGAGGACTGTTTCTGGAAAAAGCCCATCTCATCTAATTTGCTCACCGATACCCCGAGTAAACATTCGCATTTCATATTGGTAAATCAAAAACGGAAAGCGCATAATGAATGAAACGATTCCCCCGTCACTTCACAGCAAGGAGGTCCCATGGAAAAAGAAAAGAGAACGATCAAGAAAAGAAAAGGCTTCATGCTTTTAGAGCTCATCATCGTCGTCGCGATCATCGGCATCCTCGCCGCTGTCGCCATTCCGAACCTCGTCGGCATGACCGACGAAGCGAAAGTCGCCAAGATCCAGTCTGACCTTTCCACCATCGGCACCGCCATGGAAGTCTACCACGTCAAAAAAGGCGGCACCTACCCCGCCGACATCTCCACTCTCGCAGGCGATAACGGCTATCTGAAAAAAGTTCCCGAACCGCCCACGGGTGCCGGTGCTTATACCGTAGGAAGCAAAGGCGAAGTCACCTGCACATTTAATGGCGTCACCTACTCCTCCTTCGGCACATCGACGGGAAGCACGAACAGTGATACAGGGAAATAATCTACAGGAAACGCCGATGCAATCATGATCAGATAATCAACAATCCCGCAGCACACAAAAAGCGCACCTCTTCCAAGAGGCGCGCTTTTTGTGTGCTTGCCGAAAGATTCCCCTACGCGCCACGAGCTGCTCTCCCGTATCGTCAATCCTGAACGGAGAAAAAAGAGGCGGCAAAGCCGCCTCCATACAAGCCTTCCCCGCATGGGGAAGGGAGACCGCATCAGCGATAGATAGGGTGCTTTCGTTAGCAGCACAAATGCACCTCTCTTTCCCTGTATTACCATCTGTCTTTCATGCCATGTCTGCCCTATCCACCCCTGCGGGGCACCTTCCCTTAGAGAGGAAGGCTGCGATACGAAAATACCATCTTCTAAAAAGGCAGCACACCACCCTTGTGAACCTATCCACTCCCCAAGCACCGTCATCCCGAGCGCAGCCGAGGGATCTTTATTGCACGGCCGCCATATGCACACATGCGCCCTCACTCAAACGGCACCTTGGTGCTTCCTTTTTAGCCTTTCCCTCGCTCACGATTTACCGCTCTGCAAGAAGGATCCCTCTACTTCGGCCCTCATGACACGCAAGAAAGACGGATCGTCTCATATCGTTTTTCATACCGCTGCGTAGAGTTGTGCCTCTTCGAGGCACTCTATCCTGCGCCTTTGGAGCGGAGCTTCTCTATTCTTATGCGCCGCACCGCCACCGCCCTACCCACTGCTCCCATAACCCCCATAGAACCCGCTTCCCCTCTTTCATCCAATCAAGGGGGCGGCACGCCCGCGGGGCTAACCTTGAACCAATTCACACAAAGCAAAAACACCAGCCATAAAGACTGGTGCTTTTGCTTGCCATAGTAAGATTTCAAAAACAATTAGAAACGATAGCCGGCCTGGATGTACCACTGGTTCGACTGGGTATCACTGCCCTTCTGATAGCGATAGCCGCCGCCCAAAGTCCATGTGCTGTTTTCTGCTTCTACGCCGAGGCGAGCGAGGAAGGCACTTTCACCGATATCGAAGGAGAAGGTATCCGCTGCATTGCCGAGGCTGACGGTTTCCTTCGTGTCCTTATCTCCCATCGCGAAATTGTACCCGATTTCTGCGACCGGGGTAAGGCTCCAGCTGCCATTCTTGACCTCATGACGGAATTCCACGCCGACCGGCAGATTCCAGAGGTTGGCATTTTCCGTTTCATGCTTCATGCCAAGGCTGTCTGTGAAGTCTCCGGTATGGATGCGGTAGTAGCGAAGTCCTGCATACGGAGTCAGGGAAGACGCGCCAAGCGCAATTTCCTTCTCAGCACGAATGCCGGCGAAGAAGGCATTGCCATCCACAGAACCCTTGATGGTCGTTCCCAGCTGGGTCTGCTCCAGATCATTATCGCTCTTGATGAAACCGATATCCGCTTTATACTGGATACCGCCAGCGTTGAAGTGATGGTACACATCACCGCCATAGTACTTGGTATCATTCTTCCCGGTTACGCCATCCTTCTCTGTATGGCTGCCATCCGCATACGCAAAAGCGATGCCCGTGCGGGAGTTTTCATCGGAAATCAGATCACTGCCGATGAGGAAGCCATTGTACTTCACATCATACTTCGCCTTTCGTCCAGCGACCTGGAACCCGTCCACCTTCTTATCCTGACGGAGGTAGTTTGCCCAGATGCCGCTTCCTTCTCCCTTGCGGTTAGCGATCATGCCGGAGAAATCCTGTGCAAATCCATATGTGCCGTGGGTCACGCCAGCCATTTCCGCAATCGCCGCTGCATGTTCAAGCGCATTATTCGCCTGTGCATCCGTCGTGCCTTCGCCAAATGCCTTGTCCAGGAAGTCCGTCAGTTTTCCTTCATTCTCATCCGCTTCTTTCAAGATGTTAGAAATCGGGGAATCCTTCGAAATCTCATCGATATTTGACTTGAAGGTGTAGTTTCCGTTTGCATCCTTTTCGACGGCTTTCGTGCGGCGGCTGTCACCATAAATCTTAGCGAAATCATTTCCTTTGTTTTCCGTCCCGCTCTTGATAGCGGCAGAAACATCATAGACCGTGCCATCCTTCTTCGCCTTCGCGATATACAGGCTGCCCTTCGTCACGTCGACCGTGCTGCCCGCATCCGCCGTGATGATGGTCTTCACCTTGTTGTTGGCATCTGCTTCCGCCTTGATGCCAGCGCCCTCTGCCAGCGTAACGCTGCCGCCATTGGTGGCTGCAATCTTCGCGTCGCCGCTTACGGTATTATCGTTGCCTTTGATCGTGTAAGAAGAATTTGCCCCGTCGATTGTGACCGTGCTGCCATTGGCGAGCTTCATCTGATTCGTGATGAGCTTCGAGCCATCATTGACCTGAAGCGTGCCGCCTTTCATAGCGAGCGTATCCTTGACCTCGACAGTCACCCCATTCTGCGTAACATCCAGCGGCTGGATGAGGGCCCGCGTATCCACATTATTCTTAAAGCCGCTCAAGGATAACGTGGTATTATTCAGCGTCATCTTGTTCGCGATCAGCGTGCCGACGCCCGCGATGTCGATGGTCGAGTCGTCCATGGTGATCTGGTCGGAATGGAGCGTACCTGCACAAAGATTGATTTCACTCTTATTCTTAAGATCCATCTTTGCAATAGTTACATCAGGTGTTCCATCCCCCTGACTTTTATCAGCAAATAAATATACCACGCCATGATCCGCAGTTAATTGTCCCACATTCGCTTTGGAGCCATTGTAGAATTAAATGATGCCCTCGTTGCTTAAATTTACACAATCCGCCTGGAAGGTATTATCCCATGCTTCCAGCACTGCTGCATTATTCAAAGAAACCGACTTCATAGCAGCATTCGTTCCTTTGAAATTTATCTGACTTTCTCCAGAAAGAGAAACCTCATTCAGCAAAGCGCTACCACCCTCCATATGCAAATTAGTCATATCATCAAGCAGTAACTTATCCTTTACATTGAGTTGGCTGTCCTTTAATTTCCCATAACCGTATGCGCCAAAATGAAGTGTATTGGTCTCAATGGTGCTATTCTTCGCCGTAAAGGCAGTGCTCTCAGAATCGTTTAATTCTTTAGCTTCTTTCCCCTCTACGGTAAGCTTATTTGCCTTGACCGTCGCGCCGTTCACTGCCAAAGTCGATACTTGATCCAGCTTATTGATCGTATCGCTGTTGTCCTTTTCTGCCCACGCGGTATTCGGTCCCCAAGCTCTGACGACGATTTCTCCGCCCTTCTTAATACCAGTAGCAGACTGTTCAATTTCCGAATCTATTGCCGACGTATCCTTCGTCACATCCAACACGGCACCATTCGTAACCTTGAACTGCCCTTTGTTCTGCACCAATACATTTTTCACGGTGGCCGTACCGCCATCAATAGTGATAGATCCGACAGGCAGACCTTCTTCTACAGGATTATCTTTATCACTCAGATCTTCAGGAAATGCATTTCCCGCATACAGCCAAGTTCCCGATGTCGTACTGTTCTTCAGCGTGATGGTAGCATTATTTGCGAAAGCACCAGTAGTAATCGTGGTCCCATTAGTCGAGATCGTGCTTCCGCTATCCGCGCTGAAATGTCTCATGGGTGCCGTGATACTGCCACCATTTACGATGAGCGTACTGCCCTTCTCCGCAGTCACTTCATTCGCGGTTCCTTTATCATTGAAATTGACGTTATTCGCCGTTAATTTTGCTCCATCCGTCAACCAAATACCTCTTACATCTTTGCCAGTAATGGACAGGCTGCCATCCGCAGCTGTATCCACCAATGTATTATCTACTTTCACGATATTAATAGGATCGTACTGCTCCACCGTCGTGCCTTTAACTACGACCTCATCCGCCGTGTTATCTGCCCATGATGAAACCACACCCGTCATTCCGAAGACCAGCGAAAAGGCGGCAATCTGTGCTAACATCTTTTTGCTTTTCATTTGCATTCCTCTTTTCTGCGAGACACGCTCGCCACACCACGAAGAATCTAAAACAACTATTATTTAGCAACCTAAAAACCTGCTTAAAGTTTACCCCCCCCCTCAGTTATATTGTCAAATTTCTATATATCTATGCTAAATATGCATAGGTGCTATGGGAAATAATATAGAGAAGAATCATATTGCAAGAGTAACTTATGAAAAAACACTTCGGGCATCGCCTAATAAAAAAGCGGCAAAGCCGCTACCATACAAGCCTTCTCCGCGCAGGGAAGGGGGACTGCGTCAGCGGCGCTCGGGTGCTTTCGTATGCAGAACAAATGCGCCTCTCTTTCCCTGTACTACCAACTGTCTTTCATACCATAGTCACCCTATCCGCCCCTGCGGTGCACCTTCCCCTAGAGGGGGAGGCTGCGATACGAGAATACCCTCCTCTAAAAAGCCGGCGCGCCACCCTTGTGAGACTATCCTCTCTCAAGCACCGTCATCCCGAGCGCAGCCGAGGGATCTTTATTGCACTGTCGCCATATGCACACATGCGCCCTCACTCAAACGACACCTTGGTGCTTCCTTTTTCGCCTTTCCCTCGCTCACGATTTACCGCTCTGCAAGAAGGATCCCTCTACTTCGACCCTCATGACACGCAAGAAAGACGGATCGTCTCATATCGTTTTTCATACCGCTGCGTAGAGTTGTGGGG